>Ga0214917_10002298_pt1 | contig 23502 bp, 27 predicted proteins | sample LL_1208_BB_MetaG_FD_177983 | JGI IMG/M metagenome (GOLD analysis project Ga0214917, IMG submission 177983) | Freshwater microbial communities from Lake Lanier, Atlanta, Georgia, United States - LL_1208_BB | ecosystem: Environmental > Aquatic > Freshwater > Lake | place: USA: Georgia | collected...
CCTCCTCCTCCATTTAATGATATAGATACAGAATGGGTTCCTGTTGACTGTGGGGTAAATGGTATACCAAGTTGTTCTGGGTCCGATTGTATGTAATCAGTATTGGTTGCGTAAACCGAATTATTGGGAGTTCGTACTTCTATAGTATATACATAGCCTGTTCCGTTAGTGATAGTAATATATGCATTATTCAATACCCCTACTTGTCCTGGATTACTAGTAAAGGACCAAGGACCAAATATTGCATAGGATGGTGAGGGGCTAGGTGTTGGACTGGGAGTCGGGCTAGGTGTTGGACTGGGAGTCGGACTGGGAGTTGGACTAGGAGTTGGACTAGGAGTCGGACTGGGAGTTGGGCTAGGTGTTGGACTAGGTGTTGGACTGGGAGTTGGACTAGGAGTTGGACTAGGTGAATTGATATTTGGGGGTGTTATATCAGTAGTAGAAGGAAATGCTATTTCTTGAACATTTAAATCATCTTGCGAACGAAATATACTGATATAACTATTACCTAATTTTCCAAGCCATAGTCCGTTTTGGCCTGCTGCTGCATCTGGATTCCACCATGTTCCTATCCTGGTTCCTGAAGAATCAAGTTTTAATATAAAGTCTTTATATGAATTCCAAAACCTACTTCGATAACTGTCTTGCATTGGAAGTGGATATTCGTCTGCGTAACCTGAAAGAAAAATATCTCCATTAGCGTCTAAAAATGAATGATTTGCTGTTTCTCCAGAAAAAGTTCCAAAACCCCTATTAATGGGTCTAGTATTTCCTGTTGTATATTTTTGAACAAATGCATCACCATTTCCTTTATAATAATCTTGAGTTATGTTCGGCGCAAGCATTTCTCCAGCAACGATAACATCGTTACCTATTCTCTGCATATTTGAAACTTTTGGTGCAAAATAACCAGAAGTTGCACTACCGAGAGTTTGAGTCCACTGTACAACTCCTGCACTATTATAATACCTAATATAGGTTTGATTCCAATAGTTAGTTTGATAAACAAAAAAATCTCCACCAGAATTTACAGAAATATGTCCAGGTTGTAGCCAAGTTTTACTATCATTAGTATTATTATAATTAGGTAAAGAACTTTCTTGATTTTCTAAAAGAAACCCTCCATTATTAGCTATGTCAACTGCAAAATTTCTACTAGGATCTCCATTGTTGACCGTCCATGCGGCGGGAGTAATTTTTGCCACAAAAACATTATTAGGAGCATCTAATGAAGTAATTCTAAAAACTCCATGAACAATTAAATTTCCCGATCCATCAACACCCGCTCCTTGAATAACTGTACTATAACCTGTTTTTCTTATCAATCTAACAGAAACATTTGTAGGTGCATTTTCAGGATCAACTATTTTCAATATAAAGCCTGGATTATTGGTACCTGATATGTCGTTTCTACAACCGGCAAAATACAAAGCCCCACTTGTGGGGTCTTGTGTCATTACATTAGTCTGCTTATATGACGAATCGTAATTGAGGTCATATTCTGTTAGGGCCAATACTTTGTCACCTGATGCGAACGGATCTATCTTATAAAGAAAGACTGATCCATATGGTTTGTTAGCGGATCCTCCAAGTATCTTACCTGCCGTCCACCCCCCTACGAAAAGTTTATTATTTGCTATTACCGCATTTACAAAATTTAGCGCCCATCCTCCGTCTGGGGAGGGAGACAAAGTTTTTTTCCAAGATCGGCTATAAAAATATTGCAATTCGGTCATTCTAGTAACTCGTTAATTCTAGAACATAAATATTGCTTCCATTATCTATGGACCATATTTCATATACTACTGGTTTTACCTGATTATAAGCTCTTGGAAAATTATTTGGTCCTAGTAAAGTCACATTGCCTGTAATATTAAATGTGGTTGTGCTTACATTGTTTGGTGTTACCTGTAAAAAAAGATTGCCGTATTTTCCGGAATTTGGCCAATTTGTAACATTGAAAGAATGATAGGTATTCGTTCCTGTAAATGAAATTGATACCTTATGATAGTGTCCTGATTCGAAATTTATATTGTTATAAGAAGTGCCTGTATTAATAACAAGAGTAGGAGCAGCAACTTGTGCTGTATTTTTTAATACTGCATTTTGAATTTTGTTATTATTAAAATCATTGTCATTTTCAAGCTTTACGCCATAATCTATAAGGTTAGAAATTTCTAGTCCGGCAACCAAAAAGCTTGCTTGAATATTATAAAAATTATCTCTAAATCCTTGAGTATCATTATCTTTTCCTACTTGAGGATAATTTATATCTATTTGTGAACTATAAATGGTTAAAGTACTTGGCACAGTCAAACTCCGAGATAGTTTATTTATATGCCTAAACTATGCTTAAATTCTTTTTTTAAGAATTTCAATTTCTTTGTGTAGTTCTTTTACAGCTTCAATGAGAAGAGGTACAAGTTTATCGTATTTTACTGCTTTGTAACCATCAGATCTGGTTGCTACAATTTGAGGTAATATTTTTTCTATTTCTTGAGCAATAACTCCAACATCCTGCTTTCTAACAAAATATCCGTCTTCACCACCTCTATAGCTAATAAAACTATCTTTCCAATCAAAGAAATAACCATTTATCTGATTTACTAAAGTTATAGGACTGTCTATTAATTTAAGGTTTTCTTTTAATGATAAATCTGAACTAAAATAGGCAGTAATTTCATTTGTTGCTCTAATTTCTCCTGGAACTCCTGAACTATAGCTTGTTGTATTAACATATCCAACCTGTAACCATCCATCTAGGTATATGTTTCCACCTATTCCTGCTCCGCCTCTAACCTGTAGAGTACCGCTTAAAGTATTTGTAGCACTTAAAATTCCTGCTAAAGTAAGAGTATTCTGGAACTGGGGTCCAAGGCTAGTTGCTCCAGTGCTTACAAATACGTCACCTGCTATTCCAGGTGACGCAAAACCTGTTCTATCTGTCGCTGTTTGTATTACAACAGAACCTGCACTTCCGCCTTTAATGTGTGTAGCTGTAAAAATAGAACCTAAAATATTACCGCCTACATATAGGTCTTTGAAAATACTAACACCGCCTGATATTTGCAGAGATCCACTGGCTGTGGTTCCAGCAAAATTATCAGTTCCTAATATTTTTACGGTTCCACTTGATGGATTGATTGCAAGAGTTGCTGTTGTATAGAATGTTTCTGTGGTAGGAAATAAATTATTGCTGTCTACAAAGGTGATAAAATGATCTGTATTTGTAGTATTTTGTACAACTGCTAAACTGTTAGAAGCCCCACTTCCTCCTGCTAGATTACCGTAAATCAGTCCACCTACGTGTAGATCTTTTCCTACCCCAACCCCACCAGAAACTACCAGAGCTCCGGTTGTTGTATTTCCTGCATTTGCTAGACTACTAAATCTTATTTCTCCAGTGGCTGGATTTATTGTAATACTGGCAGTGGTATAAAATGTTTCTGTACTTGCTGTTGGATTATTAGAATCTACAAATGTTATAAAATGTGTAGAATTGTTAACATTTGCTGTGACCTTTAATTGTTCTGCAACCAGTACAGGACCGGACAAGGTACCATACATGATACCACCTACATAAAGGTCTTTCTGTATTCCAGCCCCACCTGCTACTACCAATGCTCCAGTAGTAGAGCTTACTGCATTAATTGTGCTGCTTAAATTTAAATTATTTTGCCATAAGGGAGAACTGACCCCATTTGAGGTTAATATGTAACCTAAAGGACCGGTATTAACAAACCCTGTTGTTGAGGTAGTTATTTGATATAATAATTGTCCTGCTGATCCTCCTGATATATTTGTGGCAGTGTTAATAGTTGCTGCCAATGCTCCTACAATCACTCCCCCTACATATAAATTACCACCGATTCCAGCCCCACCTGCTACTTGTAAAGCACCAGAGGCAACACTTGTTGCCTGTGTTGCATTGGTTGTTTTAATAATGTCATCGGTTGTGACAAGGGTTGTTGTTATGGTGGTTAGTTCTATTGTTAGTTTTTGAGCTATAATTTCGCCACCGACAACTAGATTTCTACCAATGCCAACCCCACCGCTTACCTGTAAAGCACCACTATTTGTGGTCAAAGCATTGTCACTTCCGTATATAAATGCTTGTTTACCTATGGCAATGTTTTCACCAATGCCAACCCCACCTAATACTCTAAGTGCACCGGAATTAGTTGTAACAGTTCCTGAATTGGCAGATACATAGATTTTATTTGCTGTAAAAAGTTGATTATTTGTATCATATGCTAGGCTACTTTGTACACCTATGTCTGAAAATACTCCAGCATTTTCTACAATACCTATATATTTGTTAGGACTCAATTCTGCTGTTGTATAAATTTCAGAATAGACTTTGTAAGCATTATTAGCATACCCTACAAGAAGTGTAGAAGTGCTTCTCCAAGCTGCGGTTCCTACTTGGTATTCAAGTAAATTTCCTTGAGATCCCGGTGCTATAAAAGTTGTTATGCTATTTGCAGCTTGAATAGCAATTGAACCGGTAGTTCCGCCTGCTAGGTTTGTTGCTGTACCTGCAAATTGACTTATTGGTCCTACTGGTCCAGTAGGACCAATATCGCCAGTGAGGACAATGGTCCAATCACTGGCGGGAGTAGAACCTATCGCTTTTGATTGTTGTATGATAAATGTTAATGAATTTATAACGTTGTTTGTTATTGTACCAATAAAAAAGTTTGAGTTTGTATTGATAGCTGCTACAGTAAGTCCTCTAACAAATAAATGATTAGAAAAAGCGGGATCTATGTTGATAGTTGACAGGCTAACACCGTCTGGTGTTATAGGGGACGCAGAAGTTCCTTTGGCATACACCATAGGACCTGTTGGACCTTGAACACCCTGCGGTCCTTGGGATCCTACAGATCCACGCTGTCCTGTTAATCCTACAGTCCAATTGTTGGCTTGAGTAGTTCCAAGATTAAAATCTGCTGCTATTAAAAATGTAGTAGCACCACTTCCTAAACTTACCAGGGTTCCTTCGAAATAATTGTTACCAGCGTTAACCGCAATTACTCTTTGACCTACTATAAATGCGTGATTAGCAGTATTAACAACTAAAGTTATATTTCCTGAACTTGCAGGTGTAGCAGTGGTAATTGATGTTACTTTAAAGCTAGGACCAGTGGGTCCAGTTGTGCCTTGAGGTCCTTGAGGTCCAGTTGCTCCACGTTGCCCTGTTAGACTCACAGTCCATTGACTAGCAGTAATATTTCCTATGTTAAAATCTGCTGCAATAGAAAATGTCAGTCTATCTAAACTTATTGTTGCTGTTCCTTCAAAAAAGTTTGTAGAACTAGATAAGGCAATAACTCTATTACCGTTAACAAAACTATGATTTGAAGTAGTAACTACTAGAACTATATTACCCACACTTGCGGGTGTAGCAGTCGAGCTAGAGTAGGCTAAAAATGCAGGACCTTGTGGTCCTTGAACACCTTGTGGTCCTTGTGGTCCTTGAACACCTTGTGGTCCTTGTGGCCCTGTTGGACCAATTTGATCGCCTAAAAATTGCCTAGTTTGATCTGCGCTAAGGGTTTGATTTACACCAGAATCTTGAACTACAAAAAGAGTTTGCTGATCTGTAGGATTCGTAAGTTTAGGTAAATTTACAAGATCTGGACGAGTAGTGGTCATATTTAGGCATTAATTGATGTTTTATTTATCAAAGGGTATTAACTATAACCGAAGCCGCCTAACTCGCTTCTGTTCCTGTTTAGATACCTTACAGGTATATCTTCTGGCTGATTTAACTGTCTTATAGTAAGCTGATTTACATCAAAGTCTATTGTATTAAATTTAAGACCGAACTCTTTAATTTTGTTTAATAAAAGTTTTCCTTTGCCTGGTAAAGTGTAACAATAAATTATACATGGAATATAGCCTAATTCCTCTAAACTGCCAGGTTGAGCACTTTTCATAAATTTAGGATTTAGATTGTCAGTAAATTTAAGGTTTTGCTCAAGACTTTTTCTCATATTATCTATAGAAGATGGAGTAAAAGCTCTATTTCTAAATTCAAAATATGAGGGAATACTTGTTCCATCAACACCGATATTGTAATCAATTATATCTGAATAAACCACTTCGTAAAGAATATCATTATTGTCATCGTAGGCATAGGCTATCTTAGGTTCTGATAAGGTAAATCTTCTTCTATAATAATTTGTAAGGTAGTATATTATTGTTTCAGGAGATACCTTTTCAATTCCGTAATGAAGATAAAGTCGTAGATCTTTTGAAACTCCAAAATTTCTGTCAAATGGCCTATAAATAAAGCTTTTTTCAAAAATATCATTATTGGTTAAAAATGCCTGTATTGTTCTTCTTTGTTCAGGCAACATAAGAGGTCTAAGGTAAACCTGAGTATAGGATGTTGATGTTGTTTGTAAAAGTGTAAGTTGAAAAGTTGATGTGAATATTGTGTTACCTACAGTTTTAGATATTCCTGCTATGAATTCAAATTGATTATAAGTTGAAGGATAGTTGGTACCAGTAACTACTCCTGCGATAGTTCCATCCCTTAACAGTTGTAATCCTTCGGGTAAAGAACCGCTTATTAATTCATAAACTATAGAGAAACTTTGTGTTGTATTTGCTTTGATGTATAATTCACTTGTTTCACCGACTTCTAACAAACCTATATTTCCTGTTTTTTGCCATATAGGTAAGCTAGTATACTCTGCAAGTAGTGCAGGATCTGTTGTAAGAATATTTGGTAAATTTGGTATTTCTATTAATTGAAGAGGTTGATCTTGACTTGTATCAAATATTCTAACATTTCTAGCAGTTTGAATTACTTGATTATTTGTGTTTCTAATTTGTAAAACTAAAGTTTCGTAGTTTCCTTCCTCACGTATCTCAGTTTTTCTATCATTTGATGCTGTAAGAGTTAAAGTGGTAGTTGTATTGTTTATAACAATGGTTCCAAAGTTTATGTTATTATTAAAATCATCAGCTGTTGTTGTACCTATATTTGCCCAATAGATTGTAGTAGGACCAATAAAGTTATAAGCTGTTATTGTATAAGTTATAGATTCACCTTCAACATAACTAGTCCTTGGATTTTCACGGGTTCCGGGAATCACTGATACAAAAAAACTGTTTTCTCCTACAACTACTGAAGTGGATGTTAAAATTGCACCGTCCCAACCCGACTTTCTGATAGTCATAACAATATTTTGATTAATTTCAAAATCTATATCTTGTCTAACCTGTAGACTAATTAGACCAAGATTATTGTTAATTAAAACTGTTCCAGTAGTGGCACTACTTACAAAATCAAGTTCTGTTGTTGTGCCAATGTTATTCCAATATAAAATTGTATTGTTAATAACATTTGTGGTCGTTACATAGAAAGCAATGGAATTTCCTTCAATTACTTGTGCTTGACTGGCAGTAATATAATAAGCCGGTGTTAAACTAGTGTCTTGTATGATTGTGGTAGTAGCTGTTACTGCAAAATTGTAAAACGGATCTAGATAAAAGGTTATTGTATAATTTTCGTTTCCTTCAGTTACTTCGTCTCTTTTTAGATCTAAATCTACTATAGCGGATTGACTGAAAATACTTACTACACCACTGAGAGTCGAAATATCATTTATGTCAACGTTTACTCCTTCTATTTTATAATATAACAAGGTACCGTCTGTTACATTGGTTGTATTAATTGTATATCTAATTGTGGACCATTCTGGTGCCTGCGCAGGTGCAAATACAGTATAAGTTTTAGTGGGCACAGGTGTTTTACTTGTATCATTGATAATAACTTCTAATGATGATGCTACTTCATCTATATAAGCTCCGTTTAGATAAATCTTTATAACTAAAGATTCGGTTGAATTTTCAGTTTTAAAGTCTGAAATACTAGTTAAAGTTAATGATGCCCTGTTATTGTTTAAGATTAAAATACCTCCGTCGACACCTTGTACAATGTCTGTTTTATTGGCTGTGCCTACATTCACCCAGTAAATTTTTGTATTATTTGGTAGACCTGAAGTAACTATATCCCAAGTAACGCTCTCTCCTTCATTTATGCTTATCTTATTTGGAAAAATTGAAACCGAAATAGGCCCAGGTAGGGCACTGGTGTATGTTGGGCTTTCTGTATAGTAAAGTATACTATTAGGTGCACCATTTAATCCGTATTCACCAAAACTGACACTACCTACATACGAAGAGTCTGATATTTTACCTAATGTTGCAGTTTTTTTAATATAATTTAGGCAATCTGTTTGAGTCCATTCTGGACTTCTTTCTAGAAGAGTTGCTAAAACACCTGTTACATTAGGCGCAGCACCGCTGGTATCTCCTAAAGTTAAGCGCCCATTAATGGTTAAATACTTTGCTGTTAATCCTTGGCTAGGTGCAAATACACTGATACCTGCTCCTTTTGCACTGTCAAAATCAATTTCTTCACCATCTGTTTGATAATAGCTTATATTTCTTCCATTTTGTGAATATGTTTTTGTACCTGGGCTGGCCTTGTACCAGCTTAAAGCTCCAACCAAGATAACTTTTTCATTTTTAATTCCTTGTGGACGGTTATAATATATTTCTGAAACACCGTTCACAGGTGTTTTCAATTCGATTTTATTGAAGTAATCAATATGTCCTTGCTTGCTAAAAGGATATTGATTATTACCACCAGACACAACAACAATTATTCCATCATTGATAGCATCAACGACGTCAGCTGTTAAGCTATTTGGATAAGGGAAAAAATTTGCACTGGTTCTTACATCCCAATTTCCTAAACCTATTTGCCACCAATTGTAATCTCCTGCGCTGACATCAGTGAAAGGTCCGTTAATAACAGTTCCTCTAAAAATAATTCTGCTAAAATTAGCTATATTGTAGTAGCTAGATCCTCCTCCTAACGACCAAGAATTATTAACGATTGTGGGATTTTTTCTACCTGTTGCTGGATTTATTGGTTTAGTGCGATGAAATTCTCTTATATAGTCATATACTTCGAATAAATTTATTGCATTGTCGTTTTGGTTAGTGCTTGTGCCTTTTATATTAATATAATATATGTTTGCTTTTTTAGCCCATCCATTAACTGAACCTGCTGCTAATCCTGCCACTCCTGTAGTATGAAAGTTATTAACACTACCTGTGTCTGTATAGCTATAGGTACCAGTTGACCTGCCAAAAAGTACATTTGAATGTTGAAGCCAATTGTAATTAACTATTCTTGAATTATTAAGTTCGTCTCTAAAATCTATATGGGTTTCATAAACTTGTCCTGGTTCTACAATAATTAAATCAACATTTCGACCTTCTAAACTGGTAACCACAGTGCCAGATAATCGCAAGTTGCCGTTAGGTTCTCCTTGTAATTCATGTCCTCTGTACCAATCACTAGGAACAGCGGTTAGTGTTGCTCTACGAATTGTCCAATTAAGATCTGTAGGCAATGCCTCAGATTCTGTTACTTTTGCCCATTCTCCAGTATTTGTCCAATCTTGAATTATTTCTAGATCTTTTATATAATCTGAACCTAAAGAAATTTGTTCAATTCTAGGATCCCTAGATATATTGTAAGCTTCTGAATCTGTTAATAGATAGCTTGTATTTCTACTAATATGACGTCTATTCGCACATTCTACCATTCGTTCCGGAAAACAGCCGTATTTTCCTTGTGAGTAAGATTCTAAATCTTCATATATACTGACAAGGTCATCGAATGATTTTGCTGTAATTATATACTCTTTTAAATCTGACATATCTGTAAAAAATACCCTTATAAATCAATATAAGGGTATTTACCTAAATTTTTGATATATCAATGAAGCGTTCTAGAATCTATTGTGTGTATATTTTTTATTCCAAATATTTTAAGTATTCTTTGTATTTCTTTGGGAGGATCTTCCATTAAATCATCAGGTATCATCATACTTTTTAATACTCCATCTGCACCTATAATGAACCCAAAATCTCCGTCTTCATAATCTATCTCATCGTCTTCTGCTTCTATATCAATAAATTCTTCTTGCTGTTTATGCATATTATTCTCCTTAACATCATTTTTGAGACAACTTAAAAGTATCCTCCTTTTGAAAATTATACTAATATTTATTGTTGGTTAAATATATTAACTTTATTCACAAAGGATTTAAAATGGAATTACTTATTATTTTATTGGTAGCATCTGGTCTAGTATTTCTTTTATACAAAGTTATGTTTAAAGAACAACCTAGTGCATCTGCTGTTGCTATAGCTACTTCTACTGCTCCTGTTGAGGATGCAACTCAACCTGTGATAAACAAGGTAACAGGACAAGTCGTTGACAATTCTTTAGACCTAAATAAAGATAGTAAAAATGAAGAAAAGAATACTTTAGAGCCAGTCAAAAAGACCAGGACTAGAGTTAAAAAAGCAGATACTACTGAGATTAAGATTACAAAAACACCTAAGATTATTGAAACAAAAGTCAAACCAACGACTAAAGAGACTCCTTCAAAGCCTAGAGGTAGAACGAAAAAATTAACTTAATAATAGTTCGGATTTCTTTTCTTGATTTATTAATCCTAACTGAGAAGCATATTCTGCCAGTTGAAAACTAGCTAGGTTTTTGCCTTTAGATTCACACATGATATCATGTGTAAACCAAAGTCTAAGGGCATTATCGTTAGCAGCACGATTCCAAAAGAAGTCGCTGTGTGCTCGAAGTTTCTGTTTATTAAAACCTTTCTTCAACAATGATTCCATAAAGGGTGCACCGTGAGGATCATGCCCTACAAGTAGGTCTTCTCTACTTACAGAAAAATGGCATACAGGACGAACACCACGCCAGCTATCAATAATGCGTGAGAGGCGAGGATCCAGATGCGAAAAATATTCTTCTTCACGAATCCAATAATGGTGTACGTCAAGCACAATAGGAACAATATCGCTGAGTTGAAGGCAGTCATTGAGTCCATAAGTTATTTCTTCGTTTTCAATTGTAATACAACTGCGGGCTTCTGGAGACAGTCTCTTGTAGGATTTTCTAATACCTTCTGTACCGGCTCTACCCGATATATGTACATTGATTTTAAAGTCTTGAAATACTTTACCATATCCCATCCAACGGGCCATATCTGCATGATATTCAAACTCCTCTATGCTTCTTGTAACAATGTCTGCATTATGTGAAGCCAAAACTGTGAATTGGCCTGGATGAAAAGACAAACGAACATCACGGCTGCGAGCAATGCGCCCAACCTCGGCAAAGTGTTTTTCAGCATAAGCAATAACGTCAGGCTGGCGCCAAAACCAGCTCCAAGTAGGCTCTGTGTATACTGGTAAGATATCACTTGATAAACGAACCATTCGAAGGTGTGCATCTAAATTACCTATTCTTTCTACAAGTTTACGTGTGGCCTCGATGTTATCTTTCATGAGGCACCATAGTTTTTCTATTGCTTGATCTCGTGTTTGTCTATTTAACCAGGCCACAGTGGTAGAACCTGTATTATATTTCTTACAGTCATCCTTGGGTTTGATACCATTCACCTGTTCAGGTTGATCGATCCACTTGCAGGCAAAACCGATACGTTTAATCATTTAATAATGCTTCCGATAGTAGTTTGATTTCTTCTTTGGTTAGGAAAAAACTATAAGAACTCTTAAATGTTTTATCTCTAATTTGCTGACTTTCTAGCTCAATATGATAGAAATTGTCAGGAGCAGCACTAAGAGTCTTACGTAATACTAGACGAAAATCTTGTGTTTGTCTAATGGTTTTTTCTTCTTTCATTTTATAAAATCCTTAAACATTTTAATTCTACCTTCTACACCAATTTGATCTTCAAATATATTTTTGGCAGTGATCATCATAGCACTGGCCATCATTAAAAGATCATTTCTATCATCGCACATTAAAATTTGTTGGTCAATAGGAGCCATTAATTCTTTCATACGTTTGATATCTTTTTCTCTGTTCATTTCTTTTCTAATGTCCAAGATCCATCTCCGTTATCTCTCCAGTTAATTGTATTACCTTCAGACCAACCTGCCATTTCTAAAAAGTCAGGGGGAAACTGAATAATAGCTTCACCAGTTACTGAATCTTCTTCTACTTCTAATGTCCATTTAAATTTATCTATATTCATAATTTTATTATACTGTTAATTCTTAATAAGGTCAACTAACTTCTTTGCTGTAGCAGGTGCTAATGTCCAACCAAGATGCCCATGACCTACATGATAGAATACCTTGGGATGTTTCCGACTACGACTTACTATAGGCATCATATTTGGAGTCATAGGTCTTAGACATGCCCAACTTTTATAGTCTCGTGTTTTAACTAATGGGAAATTATCTCTTACCCATTTTAATAAAGGTTCGATACGATCTTTACGAATGTCCCAATTGTCTCCTGTGATCTCCGCAGTGCCTGCTACTCGTAGGCTGTTCATAAACCGACTGCTGACAATTTTAGCCTCATCATCTAGCAGACTAACATATGGGGCCCAAGCACTTGATTCTAATGAGTCTAACGGTATGGTAACACTATATCCTTTTACTGGATAAATTGGTATATTATCTCCAAGCCATTTACTGGTATGACGAGCATGACTACCATTAGCGATAACTATATGGTCGTAATGATTGAGAGTTTGTACATCATCTATTTCCGTATTAAAGAAAAATCTAACATCATACTTGGTATTCAATACCTTAAACAATTCCCAACAGAACTTATGTATATCTCCACTCCAATCACTGGGGGTATAAACACCGCCCACTAGGCCGTAAAAGTCCTTTAAGCCAGGTTCAATTTTAACAAGTTGATCCTTATTATCAACTATTTGCCATTCGCATCCATTGACTTCGTAAAGTTCTTTAATTAGCAAAGCCTCTTTGAAGTATTTTCTATTCTTATATACGTGGAGAATACCTTTATTCAATCTGTCATACCATATACCTTCTTCACGCTCAATTTCATTGTATAGGGCTCTAGACTCTATACCCATTTTGATAGTAGCAGCAGTATTTCTAGCCCATTCATTTGAAGCAGTATGATATAGGAACTTGGCTAACCATTTGGCCTTATCCCAATCTAGACTAGGCCGAATGAGTAACGGAGCATCTTTTTGACCTAGCCATTTTATTCCTTTAAGGACATTAGACCAAGTATTCCAGGTTTGACTATTACTGGTGCTTACTTGGCCTCCATTAGCAAAACTACAGGCCATTGCAGGATATGATTCTTTATCATATAAGTCAACATCATAATCTTTGGTTAGATAATAAGCAGCGGTAATACCGGCAATACCGGCACCTACTACTGCGACTTTTTTAGATTTCATGCAAACAGATACTCGTTCCATTTACGATATTCATAATTTTTTATACTTTAGATTTTTATTAAGGTCAATCTGCTTGTCTAACAATTGCTCTACCAAAATTTCTTCTCCTTCCAAAATATTGTAATTCTAAAAATATTTGTTTTGTCATAGATTTATCTTCGTTAAATTCAAATTGATAATTAATTGGTATATTGTTTAGATTACTATTGCTTGTTATGTAATCATATATATTATAATTAAAAGTTTTTATTATTGGATATTGATCTATGTTTTCATACTTAATCATGTAAGTAGTTTGTAATTCTATTAAATCCGATAATATAGATTGTTCTATGTCAAATTGCTCCATATATTTTTTTAAAATATTATATATATGATCTATCTTATCTTCTGCATGAATTTTAATAATTGTTCTATAAGGCAAATTGCTTCCATTTAATTCAATCCCGTACAATAGTGGATGGTCTAAACTTCCATCTTTAAACCATTTTTTAAAATAGTGTTGCATTTCTGCTATTTCATTACTAACCCATTTATCTTTTTTTAGTGTATCAAAAAGATTCATATAAAAAATTTCATAATCTATATTATACATTTTATAAACAAATCTGCTTAAAAAGGTAGACAACGGATATAAATGAAATGTATTAATGTACCAATTAAATGTCATTGCATCTATCATTGATTCTTTAGGAAGATCCTTGGTGGCTGTTACTATTCTTATGCTTTCTTTTATAGGATCATCTGTTGTATAACTGCTGCTGAAATAATCATAAATTTTTGTAGATTCTATTTTATGTAATTTTTTCTGTAGTAAGTTCATCTCAGCGTTCTCTAATAGCTGAGATTGGTAAGCAGTTATACCGTAATGATTACCCATTCTAAAAAGTTTCCAATACGTTTCTCTCCATGTGTCAAGAGTTTCTTTTGGTAACCCTAGAATTAGCTCAGTATAAATTGGCAAGTTATATTTCTCACATAGATGCATTACTTCTTCTATGTTGTTAATTTCCATGTTTGTTCTTTTAATTTCTTCAAGAACATCTTCATTTAAAGATTGTAATGCTATGTTTAATCCAGAATGATTATTACCTCTCGAAACCATTTTTTTCACTAACTCAACTACTTCTCTTTTTTGATTTTTAGCCCAACACATTTGATATTTTTCTGGATAGCCGTACTTGTTCTGTGTATCTATTATCTTATCTACTATCATGCTATCTCGTTCATAAAACACACCAAAGTTTGCATCTGCTATGGTCATGAATCCTATCTTGTGCTTGCCAAACCATTCTATTTCACCAAAGACATTTTCTAAATTAAATTTTTTAATTTTATTATATGTAAGGCTACCCCAATCACAAAATGTACACATGAACGGACATCCTCTATTTGTTTCTAGTGTAACATTCCATTGTACATCTGGATTGTCTTTCATTATCTTATCAAACACGCCAGTAAGATAAGGACTGGGGATAGTTTCTAAATTTTCAATTCTAATTGGATCACCAGTGTCTAATTCTTTACCATTTTGATTTATGACAATACCTTTAATTAATTGTAAATCAAATGGATTATCTAGAATTTTTTTAAATGTAATTTCGCCTTCTTGTTTTATAAAGATATCTATAAAAGGCAGTCTCTTGAAAACATTTTTTTCGGTAACGGGGCACTCTGGCCCGCCAAAGATAATTATGACATTTGGATTTATTTTTTTAATTTCTTTGGCCAAAGCATAACAATATTCTCTGTTCCATACATAAAGACTGAAGCCTACTATGAAGTTATTAGATAAACGATCTGCTAGATTATCAATCTCTTCTCTTCGCCAGACTAGATAATCTAGTTCATATTGATTTTTAATCTCTTCAAATTGATAGGCAAAGCTCCAAAGTATTCCTACGCTATATGGCAGAAAGAATGCGTTTAATCTTTTAGGTCCTTGTTGGAAGTTTGGTCCAACAAGGCTTATCGTGCGTTTAGATAAACTCATTATCCTCTCTATGTCCAACTCGCATGGCCATATTTGAGTCAGTTTCACGTACCTCTACTCGACAGCACCAAATACGTTCGGCCTCGCTCTTGCCAAAGCTGGGTAAGTAGATAGTGTTTACGTATTCATAGAGAAAGTCTGCTATACCTTCACAGCCTGTTTTCTCTACCATGGTGATCTTGGCCAATCCTTTTTTGCCTAAGTCAATTAATGTATCTTTTTGGGGATCATCTTCTGCTACTAACAGAGTATGATCAAACCAATCTTCTAATTTGTATTTAAGATCTTTTAATCCACCAAAGTCCATACACCAGTTACGTGCGTCTAGTGTGTCACATTCGAATTCAAAATGAAAGCTAAGTGCATAACCATGTATTAGATTACAATGACTATCAGCACGCCATTGCCGATATGCGACTGGTCCTATTTGACGATATGTTTTTGTAGATATAAATTTTGCCATCTCTAGTCTCCTCTTGAAAAGTAGCAAGTTTGATGACATGCAGAATTTGTGAATCGGGGTGAATGCCTTAGACCGATATGGTATTTATTGATTAATATTTTGTATATCTTTTTTTACTTGGTTTATGTCTTTAACTAAATCTTCTAAAATTTTAACTTCTAATTGTCGCATAGTCAATAGTTTTTTTATCATACTCATTGTCCAATACCACCAGATCACACTGACTATTATAAAAAACCCAAATATAAAAAACTGCACTGGTTGATATTTAAGATTCATTATTTGTTCCCATTCTAATATTGCCAATAGGATTAAAATTACAAAGAAAATACTAAATCTAATCCAACTTTTTTTTTGGATAAGATAATTCCTAATGAAGTTATTAGAATTTGTAAAATGATTGTCCATAAAAATATTTAATATTTTATGGACTTAGATTAAGTTGTTATTTAAATATCTTAAGCAATACTGTATCCTCATTTAAACGACCGTTGAGTCTGGTTTCTGTGGTTTTGACACCCTTAGCAAACCAAGTCTCTACACGTTTTTGAGTATTCTGTTCCTTGAGTTCTTTGAGTTGTTCTAATGGTTTACGCAGAGTTTTCTGTGTAGACTTTTCAGTGAAGTTAGTTAGGCTGGTTCCTTTTACACCAAACCCTTCACTATTAGTAGCAATGTAAAGACCAATTTTCCTAGTCTTGGTATTGTAGATCAAGGCACTCTGCGCCTTGACCAGTTGAGCAGGTGGAATACTTACAATGCCCAACTTATCGTCACTGGTTTTAAACTTGACCTTCTTAACCAAGTCCTCTGCGGGCTTAACTTTTTTGGCACGTGGTTTCTTATTAACCTTGGCTTCGGCACTGACTTGGTCACAGGCGTCCATAATTGATTGATAGAAGTCAATTAATTTACGAACATGTTTCCTTGGCAAATGACGATATGCTTCACGCAACTGCTCATCAGCATTACCAGAACTTAATTCTAGTAAATCGTTTTGACCGAACTCATAGAAACTTTTGATGTAGCGAGCCTGTGCGGCCTTAACACCTTTACCACGGAAGATTTTAACCAGGCTGTATTGTTTGGGATCAAAAGCCTCGGGGTCAGTAATAAAAGCATCTATAGCCACATCAATCTCCTCACTCATAGCACCCGCTTGCTCACGGATACGATCCTGAATGGTGATGATTGGGTTGACACCCTGTTTTTCTACAACTTTTTCTTCTGAGGGTGCGTCATACTTGCCTTCTTCTATGATCTTGTAAATCTCTTTCTTGAGCCAAAGACCTGTATCCTTACCTCGGTTAAAGTCCTCACGAACTTCAGGCATACCTTTGAGGAGGCAAGAAGCAACTGCGCCTACAGTGATTCCAACTCTAGTGTCTTTGGTTTTATGGAACTGTTCTATAATGTCCTTGCTAAATTCTTTATGTGACATCCAGTTAATGACCTGATGCTTGAGTTCTCTGCCAGTTTTGTTTTCTGAATACCAAGACATGGCTTCACGGAACCTGGCATAGAATTCATCAGAACTCCATGCTTCATGGCCATCCCATTTGGGACTAGAATCTTTTTTGGAACTTTTGAGAATTTCGTGATTTCTTGCTCGTTTGGTAGCAGTAGTAGCCAATTTGTGCTCCTGTTTAACAATTGTATAATTATACCAGTTTATCTGGCGTATGTCAATCAGTGTGGCGTTCTACCAACACTTTATCATCACCGCCTGCGGGAGTTTTGACACATACTACTTCAGTTTCTTCCAAATATTCTGTATCGTTTAATTCACCTGGTTCTAATATGAATATATCACCGTTGGTAAAAATCTGTCCTTGGCAGCGAGCACTGCCACGGATGATTAACATGGTTTCGGTGCATTTGGTGTGTTTGTGAGCACCGATTGGACCGGGTGGTTCGATCTTGTAGCAAACTTCGGCTAGATCTGATTGGTGGGCTGCTTCTGGAAAACAGCCCACGAACCATCCACGATCTCCCGAACTAGATAGTTTGGTTATCTTCACTCTTTCTTATCACCAAAAAGTTGTAGAAGGCTTAGGAAAATGTTGATAAAGTCCATATATAGGGTCAAAGCACCGATTACTTCTACGTTACGCTCATCTTCATACATGATCATTTCACGGATCTTCTGTGTGTCATAGGCAGTCAATCCTGTAAAGATCAAGATAGCCAAGGCGCTAATAACCATCTGAGCGACACTACTACCAACAAATATGTTAATAATACTGGCAATGATGATCGCAATAAGTCCCACGAACAGAAATTTACCAAGTGAATCCAAAGACTTTTTAGTAAAGTATCCATAAAAACTCATCACTCCAAAAAGAACAGCGGCACCCATAAAGGCTGTGAAAATACTAGCCATTTGATACACAGCAAATATCACAGCGAAACTCAAACCCATTATGGCTGCAAATCCCAACAACATTAATTGGGCTAGTTCTCTAGGTGGGTTGGCCTGTAGAGCAAAGCCAATACCAAATACAGCCACAAGAGGCAAAAACATCACAATCCATTTGGTAATACCGGTGAAGAAAAACTTCAATAACTCAGGACTCATACCAACACCATATGCTACTAACATACTAACAATTACAGCGAGTCCCATGTGTTTATAGACACCTGCCATGACCGAATTGATATCGCTAGCAGTCTTATTGCCATAATGGCTTTCGAAGGTATCTACTGTATACATATTTTATTCTCCTTTATAAAGATATGTTTTGAGATTTGGAGGTGCCCAACCTTCTGGTTTAAGAACCTTACCATCTTCTCTCTTATTTACTTTGCCTGTATCGGGATTGATCTTAGAAAAGTTAGTCCGCATGACTTCCTGCCATGCGCCCTCTCCCTCTGCTCCTATACTGTGAATAGCACCAATAGTTACAACTAGGATGTCAATCAGAGCATCTAGTTCATCTAATTGACTTTTAGCTGTATAAAGTTCATCAACTTCCTCTGCTATAAGTTTTTTATATAAACTAAATTGCCTAGGGTTGATCTTTCCCACAGTTTGTCCACAAGCAATCATAAACTTGGCCTGATCTTGAAATAGAGTAGTCATTAGTCCCTCAACTTCAAATTCTTTTCACTGTAGACATGTAGGACACCACGATCATCTTCTACCACCAATCGAATTGCGCCGCTGAGTTTGGTAAAAACTGCTACCACAGTGCCATCAAAGGTATAGTCACCGCCTATCTTACTTACCAAATCACCTGTTTTAAATTGTGCAGTCATACTGGTTTCCCCCATTTTAAATAATATTCTGATAATTTTTTTGATTCTATTTCACAAGTTATCACACATTTATAGCCGTATGTATCATAATCCATTCCAATATTATAGATGTGATCTCGGCCGTGTGCCATGATAAATTTACCTTGATCAGTCTTCTGCCAATTATAGATAGCAGCACCGGCGTAGATTTCTGGATCTTCTACATCGCCCATATTGAAGGCATGTACTCTGGCCTTGTGAATTTCTTTAACTACTATGTGGCCGTTTTCTTCGACCTCCTGCCATCTTATCTTGCCCATTTTAGTCTAAACAGTGTAGCGAACTTTTCAGCATCGGATTTTTTATTAAAATACCATTCATCCCAAGCCATACGACGGACACCTTTCCACGTTGATAATTGTTGATCAATCCACTCAATATAATCATCGTATTGACCTATGTCTATATGTTCTCTAATATCTTCATTTAAGTAATATTCTCTTAAAGAAAAAACAGTGATTCTACCGTTGCGTGTCAAGAAAGGTTTTACTTGGAAGCCATTTTGTATCATTTGATTAATTATATTGTATTGTGGTTCTAACACTCGACAGGTGTGTTCCCAAGCATCATTCACGATTTCTTTTTCCTATGATAGTATTTGCGTTTAGGTTTAATGGACTTGAACTGTAAAGGTTCGTGTTCCGCTACTGATTTTGATTTTTCAATGGCAGCTAGAATCTCTTGTTCACTTGGTTCGTAATCTACCTCGCCATCGTCGAAATACATACCGACTTTGCTGAGATATTTTTTATCTACTATGGGATTATTCACCACACTTCTTATACCGCCTACGGGACCGTGACAGTCTTGACTAATTGTATCCCAGGTCCGTATTTCCAATATAGGTTCTATGCTACTTGGAACCTCTACCACATAATAAACTATAGAAGGATCATAGTTATTGAAATCAATAGTAAATGTCTTTATGATACGTCCTGGAATAAGGGCATTATTTTTTGAATCAATACCAGCAATCCATACTGTATCATCAATATTATATTGAGTTTTGGTAATCATGATGATGACGTATTACCTATTTTTGATTTGGCATCTAATAGTTCTTTAATAAACTTGATTGCCTTTCGATCTGTGTCATAAACGTATTCATGATCTTCATCATCTTCTGACCGAAGGGTAACGATTACACCGTTTTTAACTTTACGGATTTCGATTGATTCATACATAGTATCACCTTTTTATTTAGGCACACTCAAATTATAGTTAAAGTGGAATATACCGATGTGAGCAATTTCTCTACTTAGTTCTTGGTCACACCAAATTTCCCAACCAGCCTTTTTAGCTTGCTGGCAGAAGAAAATGTCTTCCCCAATTTCAAGATTCATTTCTGGAATAAACTCTTGTAGATAATGGGGTTGTGGTGTTTTTTCATAAACATGCCTGCGTACCATAACTAGACCGTGTGGAAGAACGTCGATCTCTTCCATTGGGGGACTTAGGTCAGTTGTAGTGAATTCTTGAAATTTTCCAGCTGCCCCGCTCATCCCCGTAAAGTTAGGATTAGGAAATCTACGCCTACGGTAATTACATCCCACAATATCTTTATTTCTAGCAAGAAGTCTCAATGGAGAATCTACTGGAAACTTCATGTCTGAATCTACCCACCAAATGTAATTAAAATCTGATTTAAGGAAGATATCTACTAAATTACGCCTTGCAATTGTGATTACACTTCCAATGTTAAATGCACAATTAATTCTAATTCCATGTGCTACTAAATTGGCACATGACATGGCAAGGTGCTGTGCAAATTCTGCATTGACCATTTCCATTGCAGGAACAGCTACCATTACACTTGGAGGTTTACCGTCGATGAGAGGAATACCTGCTGTCCTGGGTTGTTGTTCCTGTTGATGGTTATTTTGAGATGTAAGAGGAGGGGGTGGCGGAGGTGATTTAGCCTTGTTGGTATTTGGATTCAATTGTTTTCCGCTTGGAAGATTTAGTTTTCCCTTTTTCATTTTTATCCTTTTGAATTATTTTTTATGACAAGAATTAACGATATTCATAAATTCTAATCTTACAGATGGATCTGATTTGAATACTCCACCTAGTTTGCTGGTTGTTGTAGAACTACCTACATCTTCTACTCCACGACTTTTAACACAGTAATGTTGAGCATCGATAACTACTGCAATGTTTGCAGTGTCCAAAATATATGAAAGTGCATGAAACACCTGTTCAGTTAGGCGCTCTTGAATCTGTGGACGTTTACTAAAGTATTCTACAATTCGATTGATCTTACTTAGACCTAAAACCTTATCTTTAGGAATATAGGCCACTGTGGCCACTCCGTCAATGACTACAAAATGATGCTCACAGTTTGATTGAACGTTTATATTACGTTCAATTACCATTTCATCATATTTCATTTTATTTTCAACTGTAGTACATTTAGGAAATGCTTCCCAGTCTAATCCCCAAAAGATTTCATTGACGTACATTTTGGCCACACGCTTGGGAGTTTCTGCTAGACTGTCATCTGACAGATCTAAATTAAGAGCCTGCATGATTTGAGTAAACAACTGCTCAATTACTTCAATTTTACCTTTTCGGTCAATGATATAAATAGTTTCTTTGACGGGAGTCTCTACTCCACATTTAACTAGGTGTTCGTGAATTTTTTTCCCTAGTTCTGGGTCTGTTTTTGTTTTATTATATGACATTGTATAAGTTCCTTCCTAACACGGATAATTTGATAATGTTGCTACCTTTGTGTAGCTACAATATTTATGGTTAAGTTTGTGCCTCTTGATTATTTCCGGATAATCCTACGAACAACATTTCACGTTCTGTCATAAAGGCTACAGGCTCTATCCAGCCATGTTCTATACATTTGGTAATGATTTCTGCATAACGTATAGGACAATTTTTATCGATTTGTATGTGAGCACGAGGATAGATTATATACTCAGTGGTAATATTAAAGTTCGGATCGGTTGACTTAATTTTACGAACTGTTGTCTTGGGAGTAGAATATTTTATCATAGCCTAAGTATAAGGCCACGTGCTACAAATGTCAACCTAGTAATTTATCCAATCACTGTTTCGATAAGGTTTTCCAATTTTGGCTGCAGGTAGATATCTTACCACTTTTTTTTTCATTTTCTTAATAATTGGATGATTGTGGTCATATTCAAATGCCTTGAGATATATCCTCCAAGTATTTTTGAACTTATGATTTTTAAGAGGTTTATTGAGGTATTGAATTATCTTTAGTTGATTTGATTTAAATTTATAATTTAACTCACAGGCTATGTTAAATGCGTAGGCATCAATTTCATCGCTACAACCCAGATATGATTGTTCTTTTCTAATATCGGACTTTTCTGCTCGACTAGGATAATCTGGTAATGATTTAAAATTCCTTCGCCGATATTGTCTCATATGGATGATTTCATGTAATACTACGTCTGCTATTAAAAAACATAATTTTTTAAAATCATGTTTTTGTATTTTGATAGCATTACCGTAGTCGAAATAGTTGAATGATAATTCCAAACATCGATCATAGTCTTGATCTAGGTAACAATAATAGGTTCCGCCCACGTAAACGTTACCAGGATCAACTTGCTGATTATAGACTTTTTTGATTTTAAACGGAGCAAGAGATTTTAAGTGTTGTCTTATTATACAATGAAATTGTTCGGCAGATAATTTCTCTCCCTTTATAGCAGGGTATATGGAATATACATGTTGAGCAATTTTTTCTCTGTCTAAACTAGACCAATCAAAAAAATTATTGATCGACATTTCTTCCTCCCACTATATTTATTGACATAAACATAATGGGAGTTTGTCGAATTAGTTGGCTAAAACTCTACTAACTGCGGTGATAACACTGGCGATACGACCAATATCACGAAGTTGTTCTACTGTATATCCTTCCTTCTTGAGTGTGTCATAGTGTGCTTTTACACAGAAATGACACTTGCCTACTATACTGGCTGCTAGACTATATGCTTCAAACCTAGCTTTTGTAGTACCACCATGACTGGCAATGGCATTCATACGTAGTTGAGCAGGTAGTCCTTTGAGATTCTCATCTTCGGCCATTTCAACGTAGGGATACCAAATATTGTTCATAGCCATCAAACTGGCTGCGGTCAATGCGGCATCTGCCTCTTTGCGATCACTGATCTGACTGTGAACCCACGTCCAAAACTTTGTATTTCCTGTAGCGAATGCTGCCGCTACTGCAACTGCCTCTGCTTCATCTGTAGGCAATGTGCTGCGTTTGATTACAGTATCGAAATTGAGTTTTGTATCTTTAGCATAATCGGGAATAGTTTCTTTTAATTGATCAACCCATTGTGTCATTTTATCATTTCTCCTAGTTGTCTGTATCCAGCCCGACTTGGGTGAACACCGTCCTTCTGTAATCCGGTGATTGGTAGGACGGTATC
>Ga0214917_10002299_pt1 | contig 23499 bp, 23 predicted proteins | sample LL_1208_BB_MetaG_FD_177983 | JGI IMG/M metagenome (GOLD analysis project Ga0214917, IMG submission 177983) | Freshwater microbial communities from Lake Lanier, Atlanta, Georgia, United States - LL_1208_BB | ecosystem: Environmental > Aquatic > Freshwater > Lake | place: USA: Georgia | collected...
GGAGCTGCGACAGCGTCTGCCAGAGGCCACGAATGATCGGCGTGAGCCAATGCTCGGGGTTCTTCCACTTGAAGACAAACACCCGATTGCCAAGGGTCCCAATGCTTCTGCGAAAACAGTACAGGCGGCGATCAGCAGCTGCTGAGCCATCGTGATAGACAGCGATGGCCGTATCACGCCGGCCTGCCACCCCGAGCTGGTAAGCGCTGTCCACCGTGGCACTGCAGCCTTGGCGGTACACCTGGATGTCGACGTGGTCGCAATGCTGAGCGGCCTGCCAGGAATACTGGCCGGGCTGGAACGAGCACCAGAGCTGTCTGGGGGCAAGGCTTGCTTTCAGGCTGGAGAGCGCCACAGGCGGCCGGGCAAAGAAATGGTCATCCACCTGCAGGGCGCTGTAGCTGCTCAGGGCTCTCACCCGCTTGAGGTTGGCCGGGGTAGGGCGCTGGATCCAGGCCACGGGTTGCAGCCCGGCACGCCGTGCCCGCCAGGCGATCCAACGCAACAGCGGATCCGGCAGAGAGTCGGCATGCACCATCACCACACCGGCCCCCTGCCGGCGCATCGCCTGCAGCTCGGGGTCCAACCTGAACGAGCCCAGATACAACAAAGCGTTGTATTGATCGAGCCAGTAGCCATCAGCGGCTATTGCCGCTGGGCTGTGAAGCAGCCCCACCAGCGAGAGACCGCTGGCTGCAAGTAGGTGAGCCATCAGGGCCATGGGTAGCACTCCAATACCCGCTGCAGCGAAGCCATCATGGTGGTGATGTCCACGCTGGACACGGCCTGCTGCCTGTCGGGTGGTGAAGGATGCCCCATCCAATTGCCGAACACCCGAACCTGATGCAGGCAGCTCAGGATCCAGGGGTTGATGTCTGCTCGCTGCAGCGATTGAAGCCCCTGGTACAGAGTCCCCCGGCGCCAGCCCAGTTTGTGGCGCACAAGAAGTTCCACCAGCCGACGACTGTGCAACCCCAAGGCAACCGGAGACACCTGTCCGTCGGCGATCAGATGCTGCAGCTCATGCAAATCCACTTCATTGGCAAGCTGGGGATGCAGGCGTCCAAAGCCAGCCAGGACACCAAGCAACCCCTCGCGCAGTGCTTCGATTCCGTCAAGAGTGATCCGTTGGCGATCAGCTGGATTGCGGCCAAGTTCAACGTCGATCTGAGTGGCCAGCCATTGCAGTGGCTCCTGCTGGCGGTCAAACACAATCAGCCTCTCAAGGTCGGGCACGTGGCGAAAGCCGCTGCGGCAGGAGGCCAGCAGCGCTGGAAACAACCTCCTGGGTGCCACCTGTTGGTTGCCGGCGCTGAGCAGCGGGGTGGCCACCACAGGACACTGAATGCCTTGCAGAGGCAGCAGAGCCAACAGGCTGAACAGTTGCTGGAAGACCGGCCAGGGCTCGATGGCATCACCCACGGGCTGATGGGGGCTTTCCACCACGGCGATGCGGCTGAAGCGTGTGCGAGTCGCCTCACTCCAGCGAATGCCGCCTCCGATCTGATCCAGTGGCGGGCTGATCCAGGCCCCTACAGGGCTATCGCTGCAGTCCAAAGCCCGTGGGCACCGCGCCAGATCCAGCCCGCAGACCTCTTGAAGCCGGTGGACAAGCGTCCCTGGCACAGGGGTGTAGCTGCCGCGCCAGGCTGAGACAACCAACACATCGGCTTGCAGGCCAAGGCCAAACAGCTCGCCGGCCTGGAGTTCAAGGGTGCGCTCTGCCGCACCGGGATCCACGTCAAACGCGTTGAGAAGCATCTGTGGAGCCCGCTACTGGTGCGGCCTCCATGCTGCTTGCTGAGGCCCGAGGCAGGCTGCTATGCGCCCAGTGCATAGAAATTGTTACCTCAACTCCACCTGGGCGTGCGCGGTTCCTGGCCCTGTCTTAGGGTTGTCAATATAGCTGCAATTGGCCATGGCACAGGCAGATTCTGGTTCGAGCTCATCCCATCCGGAGATGAGTGATGGCTACCGGGCCTCAGATAGCATGCCCAGCAATGTTTCCGAACTGCTGACGCGGGCTCAGCTCGACAACGCCAGGGATGTCTACAAGTTGATTGAATCGCGTAGCGAACTCAATCCTTATCAGGATCGTGAGTTGGCCGTCAAGATCATCAGCAAGCTGGTCGACTATCACAGTGATGTGATCGATAAATTGGTTGAGGAACGCAAGGCTGATTCGGTTGTTGGCTGGTCGGTTGACTTGCACCGGCTGAGGCTGGCTGTTGAGCTGCTCGAAGGCGTTGATCTCTCTGACGACTGATTCACGGATAACCAGGGTTGTCGGACGTCAGCCAAAGCCTCTCATGGGCTACAGGCAGCAGCCGCCTCTAAAAGGTCTGCGAGCACAGGGCTTGCTGGTTCGGTATGGCAGTTGACACGAGGCAAAACAATGGTTAGGGTTGTATTAGCAGAATGAGAACAATGGCCACATGGCAAGCTGACTGCTGGCTAGGTCCATCGTCAGGCCGGCAAAAACTGCAGGTTCAATCCAATACATCTCACGGTGCCAAAGAGCAGCTACAGCGCATATATGGTGCTCAGAACATTGCAAATTTACGCAAGGTTTCTGGGTCTGATTCAATGATAAGCATGGATGATGACGGTGCAACCGCTACCGCTAAGGCACTGCAAAACATCTTTGATCTTGTCGGAGCTGTTTCATTTTTCGCGCTAAAAGCCATTGGAGGAAAGATTATGAGGAATTATGATAGAGCCAAGCGGGATTTAAACTAGGATTCAAATGAAAACGTAGCCATCTTGTCTGCAACATACTAATCATCCCGAGCTGCGCAATGCCTGAAATATATCACCCCAGAGTTTTGTTTTTCAAGGCCCAAAACCTACTAGCAAAGGATTCATCTCTTTCGCGATTTAGGCATTTCGCATTCCTTCGTATCTACTCACTTAGGCATTGCATGCGTCACGACAGTAGCTGGCTACATCAGACAAATCTATCTTCTGTTCTGAATCAAGCCATATGCAGCTCTCAAACGCAATGGCATTGCAAGCCCAATCCACGCTCCCTCCCATGGCCAATCCCATCCCAAACTTTGCTAGTATTTTCGCACTCATTTCATTCCTGTTGCTAATCTACTGCTTCTGCTTACGAATATCATTTCGCAGAATAACGGGCAATATTTTTCTTGATTTATCATCATCAGTCGTAGTGCCTGGGATTGCAGGCTTGGCTTCCCTTTTTGTATTTTTTCAAGGCTGGAGGCTTGATGCCGCTCTTCAATGGATTTACTGTAGCATTTTTTTAAGCTGGACATTTGAGTATTGGTATTCTGGCATTCTGGACAAGCGCGAAGAATCATTGAGGCATGAGCTCAGGTATTTGCGGTCACTACATTCTGAAGGAGAAAAACATGCCGACAACCAGATGAAAGACAATTCCGCCTCCTTAACGAATTCCAAGGATATTTATGCTTTGCGTGGAAAACTTAAGAAATTACTTGATTTATCCGATTCTGGACTGATTGACCAAGATGAATTGATTCGACTATTGAAAGGAATTTAGATCAATCAAATTCAAGGACTCTGATAAAGCCAACTCAATGGGGGCATAGTGAACGTGATCACAGAAACCCCCACCGTGAGTAGGTTTATATTTCGGGTGATCAGATTCCAGAAGAACCTGACAGCACGCCAATGTAAAGTTTTCGGCGCATCTTCAGCTATCGATTGAAGAGTTTCACTCGCTCTTTGCGAAAAGCTATGGTGTTCTGGATGACGCCACAAACCCAACAGCGACTGGGCATCAAGGTGCAGATCATCGATATGTTCTCCCTGCGATGGCTACCGTGTACAACGGTGAATCCCAGGGCAAGCGTTCTTCGGGAGCAAGTGCCACCGAATGGCAGGTAGAACGAGAACAGCTGCAGCACAATGGATCTGGCTTTTCCCACCACGAGGACCTTGTCGCGGTGGCTCAGCAAGCGTACATTACAACTTTGAACGCCAGGTCCTGGTGAACTGGAAACTTGACTCCCTTTCGCTGCCATGAGACGCCGATGGCTGCTCATGCCACTGACGGTTCTGGTGACTGGTGTCGGCTACTGGTCTTGGGTAGTACAACGCACGGAGGGCACCTACACCGGCCTTTCGCTGGAGCGAATGCGCTATGCCCATCTCAGCGAAGAGCAGCGCCTGCGAATGACTTGTCTTGGTGCCCATGGCCGCCTGGATGCCGCCCAGGGCCACCCCCGTGGATTCTGTGTTCGATTTCTCAAGGAAGCCGGTCTGCTGCGCTGAGCGCAGCAGTCATCGACGGGCAGATAGCTGATACCCGTTCATCGCAGCACAGAGGAGGCCTGGCAATGAATACAGCTTATGGTTGAACCACCCCTACCCCTTGCAGCAGCCATGCAGTTGCTGCATAACTCCAATGGCAGAAGCAGCGGCTGCGGCATCTGAATCCCGCGAAATCCGGGTGTTCCTCTCCAGCACCTTCCGTGATTTCAACGAGGAGCGCAAGCTGCTGGCCACAGAGGTGTTCCCGAGGCTCAACCGCCAGGCCAGGGACCGTGGTGTTGAGCTGGTGGAGGTGGATCTGCGCTGGGGTGTGACCCAGCAGCAGGCAGAAGCCGGCCATGCCCTGGAGATCTGCCTGCAACAGATCGAGCGCTGTAAGCCCTATTTCATCGGCATGCTGGGCGATAGCTACGGCAGCCTCACATCACCGCAACGGCAACCGCTGCAGGGCGCTGCAGGTTTTCTGGAGCCAGAACAGCGCCAGTGGCTCAATGGCCGCCTTGGACAGGCCAGCTACACCGAGCTGGAGATCGAGCACAGCCTGCAGCTGCTAAGCGATCCGGCGATGGCAGGCAAGGCGTTCTTCTATTTCCGTGATCCTGCTTACAGCAATCCCAAGGCCGATGCGGGAGAAATCGGTTGGCGCAGTGACGCCCCAGCTGATCGCCACAAGCTGGAGCTGCTGCAGCAGAAGATTCACAGCAGCGGTTATCCGCTGACAGCAGGCCTCCAGGATCCGCAGGCGATCGCTGATCAGATCGAATCAGACCTCTGGGCGCTGATCGAGCAGCAGTTTCCAGAGGGTGAGCAGCCCGATGCACTGCAGAAGGAGGAGCGCAAACACGCCGATTACAGACGCTCGCGCAGCGGCGCCGGCAAATACATCCAGGTGGGTGCTGCTGCAGGCAAAGCCGGCTACATCGAGCAGCTGGAGCAGCTGCTTGATGGCGGTGAGCGCCAGATCCTGATCACTGGTGAATCCGGGGCAGGCAAAAGCGCCCTGATCGCCAACTGGATGGCGGCCCACCAGCAGAGCCATCCAGGGGATGTGATCTATGCCCACCACCTGGGCTGCACCAATGACGCCAGTGCCCTGCGGCCGTTGCTGGGCCGCTTGATCGATACCGCCTCAGCCCAGCTGCTGGAGGCAGAGGTGATCAGTGAGCCGTTGGGAGTGCCGGAGGACTGGTGGGAGCTGGTGGCCAAGGTGGCCGAAACACTGCAGAGCCTCGGCCGTTGGTGCCAGCAGCAGGGCCGCCGCTGGATCTTGGTGCTTGATGGCCTCGATCGCCTTGATCCCGATGATCAGACCGCACTGCCCTGGCTGCCACAGTCCCTACCGGCAGGGGTGGTGGTGCTGGCCAGTGCGCTGGATTGCCAGGCACGCACGATCCTGCAGGAGCGCAGATACACCACCCTCACGATTGCACCATTGGTTGCAGCGGAGCAGGAGCAGCTGATCGAGAGGGTGCTGGGGCGCTACACCAAACAGCTGGACCCTGCCCTCAAAACCCAGATCCTGGGCCATGAGCTCTCTGGATCACCGTTATTTCTGCGGGTGCTGCTGGAGGAGCTGCGCCAGTGCGGCCGTTTTGACACGCTAAAAGACCAGCTGGATTTCTACCTGAGCGCCAGAACGATTGATGATCTCTATGAACGGGTGCTGGAGCGGCTGGAAAACGACGGCCACCGAGAAGCGCTCAAAAAGGTAATGACAGCGATCTGGGCCAGCCGCGCCGGGCTCAGTGAAACCGAACTATTAGCGATCACAGAAGTGGCGCCATTGCAGTGGGCACCGATCGATCTGGCATTGGAGAAAGCATTCGGGCGTAACGGCAACCGGCTGGTGTTTGACCACGACTTTCTGCGCATTGCGGTGCAAGACCGCTACCTGCCGAGCGAGGAGCAACAGCGGCAGGCGCACAGCGAGCTGGCGGATTGGTATGGGGCTCAAGATAAGTGGGATGAGCGCAAGGCTGAGGAATGGCCCTGGCAGTTGCAGGAAGCTGAACGCAGAGCTGATCTGAGGGCTCTTTTGCTCAATCTCAATCACCTATTTGAGTTGGCGAAGGTATGCGACGACAGGGAGGTGATCAACTACTGGTTGGCGGCGAAGGAAGAAGGTGATGGCGAACTGGATGAGCTGATCGAAGACGATCTGGACGCAGAGATCGAGAAGCGGCGAGAGGACGCAGAAGATCTGATCTGGTTTGTGAACCGGATAGCTGGGCTGTTTGACGAGGCCGGGCTGTACCGAGAGCCGCTTCTGAAGCTCCGGGCCCTGTCGCTGGAGCTAGGAGTTTGTTGCCCATAGTGGGCTTCCCCCGATTTCGTGGACACCGATCAGGAGTTCACAGGGGTGAGTGTACGGGCAGTGATGAACGTCTGCTCGTAGTCGATCGGACTCAGGTAGCCGATCGTTGAATGGCGCCGTTCGCGGTTGTAGTAGCCCTCGATCCAGAAGGCCAGATCGCGCTGGAGCTGTTGGGGGGAAATCAGCACCTCTCGATTGTCATCGAGGTTCAGTTCCAGTTTCAGGGTGGAGAAAAAGCTCTCCACCACTGCGTTGTCCCAGCAGCAGCCTTTGGCGGACATGCTGCAGGTGATCTTCTCCTTCTGGAGCAGCTCCCGGTAGTCGTTGGCGCGGTACTGGCTGCCCTGATCTGTGTGGATCAGCAGCTGCTCCGGCTCCACCTGGCGATGACCGAGAGCCCGATTGAGGGCCTCGATCACCAGGGCAGCGTCCATGCGCGTCTCCAGCTTCCAGCCGACCACGCGGCGGCTGAACAGATCGATCCACACCGCCAGATACCGCCAGCCGGAGCTCGTGCGGATGTAGGTGATGTCGCCGGCCCAGCAACGGTTGGGAGCCGGGGGCCGGAAGTCCTGCTGCAGCAGGTTCTCCACTACCCCGGAGGTGCCTCTGCTGCCCTTGGAGCAGGGCCGGAACGACTTGCGGCTCCTTGCCCTGAGCTCAGCACGGCGCATCAGCCGGGCCACGCGATGGCGGCCGACGTGACGCCCCGAGGCCCGCAGCTCTTGATGGATCCTCGGGGATCCGTAGAAGCCACGGTGCTCCTCGAACACCGCCTCAATCTCAGCAGTGATCACCGCGTTCTCAGCCGCTCGCCTTCCCGGCGCCTCCTGCCGCTGCCGCCAGGCGTAGAAACCGCTGCGAGCCACGCCCAGCTGCCGGCACAGCCAGGAAACCGGGTGTTTCTCAGCCAGCAGGTCGATCAGACGAAACCTTTCGGCGACAGCTGCTCCTTGGCAAAGTGCGCTGCCGCCAGCCTGAAAAAATCCTTCTCCCTCCTGAGCTCTCGAACCTCCTTGCGGAGCTGGCTGAGCTCGGCGCGCTCCTCGCTGGTGAGCAGGCCCTGGTCACGGGGACCGGCCTGGCCGCGATCGATGCGGGCCTGCCGCACCCAGCGGGCCAGGCTGCTGGTGGGAAGCCCAAGCCGCTCAGCGACGGTGTTGCAGGAAAGCCCCTCCTGCAAGCAGAGCTCCACGGCCTCCGCCTTCTGCTGTGCCGTGAACCGGCGACGGGTTCTGGTCGGGTTGGTCATCAGTAGACAGTCTGGTGGTCATGTCGTGACCCCTATCGACTTGTCCTCAAAACCGGGGGAAGCCCAGCGTAGTTCAACAGGGTCAAGTTCCAGCGCATCCAATCGCTCTCGATACCGTCGGCCATAGACGAATGCACCAACAGCGCTGCCGCTCCGATCACGCCGCAAAGCAAAGCGGCCGGCGGTTACAAAGTCGGTCTGCCCCGGCAGAACCACATACACAAAGCACTCCTCATCGGCGGCTGGCATTGGGGGTCCCCTCAGAAGTTGTCATCGAGCCGCGCCACCCGTCGGGCCACCCGCGGTACTCGGGCTGCCTGCAGGGCCTTGCCAACGCTGTCTTGATCTGGATCAGCCACGGCGCTGATCTGCTCCAGCAGGCCTAAGGCCCAGAGCGCTCCTAAGTAGGTCGCCATGCTGGTGCCGGGCTTGCCCTTCTCCACGTCGGCCACCGTGAAGCGAGTGACGCCCATGCGTTTTGCCAGATCCTCCATCCGCCAGTTGCGCCGCAGCCTGGCGGTACGAATGTTCTGCCCCAGGCGGATCAGCGCCTGCTCGAGCGCCGCTGGCGGCTGGTGCACGATCGGACTGGGCTGGGCCATGGTAACGAGTATGAGGCCTTCGGGCATCCTAATGCGCTTCGGAGTAACTGCAAGGCAACATTGAAGCTAGAGCGCTCAAGCCGCGTGGTTTCAAGGGCACTGAGAATGCCTTGGAGCCAGATCTGGATCCGAATGGAATAGATTTGTTTGCTCTGCGTGCAGCCCAGTCCATGGCCGATCCCTGCAAACCGACCGAGCAGGAATTGCTGGATGTCGCGAAGCAAGCCGTGGCGGATTGCTGCAGCATTGCTCCCGAGGATGTCCGAGTCGACAAGGATGGATATATCGTTGTTGACAACGGCAAGGATGCGACTTCAGCGCTCCTCTTGAATGTCGATAGTGCGCCAACTCCTGGCTTTTTGTTCCTTGCTAATTTGCTCAAGCGGGTCGACGCTTCTCCGTCGCTTTATCGGCTCATTAATGAAGTCAACCTTAAGTTGCCGATAGGCACACTCTCCTTCGAAGAAGGGTGCATCAGTTTCTATTACAAACTCCCGACACGAGATCCATCGGTTCAGCTCGTCGTTTGGCTTATCCGAATTATTGCTGAGCTGATTGATGAATACGACGACACCCTTCAGGAGGCGCTTGGAGGCCTTCGCTGGGCCGACGAGGATGAAGGTGGTGATAATACTGATACCCATTCATCCACAGAAGATGACGACCAGACTATCGAGGATCTGATTTGTCGGGATTTCGACCAAGTCTCCAACGACTGCAATGGTGTAATGATGGCAGTCATTGCCAACTATGTATCCGACGAAGAGATTGCCGGCTATGCCGAAGCGGACGACGAGGACAAAGCATTCATCCTTGAGCAGCTACATCGCGTCGTCCACAGCAGCCCAGAGGAATTCCAGGATTATTTTCGAGGCTATTACGGCACCCCCGACAACAGCTTCCACGCAGAGTTCGTAGAAGAAGGAACTCTGACAATGAGCCAAGATGAGTTCTTTGCGCAACTGGATTGGAACGAAATCCTCACGCTTTGTCGGCGACATTGCAATTCAGAGATCATCGCCACTCATTTTAACGCACTTACGGGAGAGGACTACTCAAGGGAGCGTGAGAAATTCCCTGTAAAGCCATGGGATGGACAGCCGCAATGGGCAATGGAGAATGGGCAGTACGTCGCAAGTGAATAATCTTTCGCCCGCTAGACATCAATTTCATCACTCGCCCTTTCAATCCAGCGTTCACCACCAACGCGGCTTTGAAGCGCGTCGTCCGCTCGATCAGCTTCTTCAAGTAAATGGCTAAGAATCCAAGCCAGAACATCGGGCTCAGGCGAAGCAACCATATGCCGGTAATACAGAGTGATCTCCTCTTCTCGGAAACAGAGCTGGCCATACACAAGATCGACATTGATGGCGTTAACCAACTCATAGACAATTGGGCTTTCGATTACATTGCGCAGGAGTGTTGCTTGAAATAGATAGGAGGCTGGTTCAACGTCGTCCCGCCCTGGGTCAACCCAGAAATACACAACAGCGCTCGAATCGGTCGTGGCAAAGTCGATCACACCATGCTCATTAACGGCGACGTCATCAGCGGAAATATCACAAAGCGAACCGACGGCCTGCTTGGCTGTGTCTAGGAGCTGAGCTTCTGTGGGTTTGGTGTTCATGATGTGAATTGTGAGATTCTGGGTTGGTGTTTGGGCCCTAAGAATATTGCTTGTCGGTTGTTTTAGGGGCTTGCCTGGATGGTTTCTTGCATTTCTTTTGCTTCAAGGATGAGTCCAAGATCGTCTTCGTCAGGCGCCTGGTTGCGCTGCTCGCTTAGGATCAGTTCTTGTAGCACGGAGATAGCTTCTTGATTGCGTTTCATCTTGTGCAGGATTCTCGCTAGATCGAGACGCCCTCGATTGCACCACCAGCTATCGGGGCCTTCGTTGGCAAGCCAGTGTTCAAGGGCTTGCTTGCTGTAGGCCAAGGCTTCTGCCAGCTTGCCGGCAAGCTCCAGAGTTCTGGCCAGATCTTCCAGAGTGCTGCCGATCTCGAAGCTGCCAGGCTCCAGAACCTGCTGGCGGCCGGCGAATGCTTCCTGGAGCAAGGATTCTGCTTCTTCAAGTGCACCGGTTTCGCGCAGGTCAATCGCCAGGCCGTTGATTGAGGTAAGGGTGCCTGGATCCCTATCGCCATTGATTTGGCGGCACCAGGCGAGTTCACGTCGCCGCAGGGGGATGGCCTCGGCATGGCGTTGTTGTTGTGATAGCACTTCAGCGAGGGCGTAAGCAGTGCTTAGTGCTTCGGGATGGTTCAAGCCAAGACTGTCTTTCTGTATCGACAATGCACGACGATAAAGCGACTCCGCTTCACCAGACTTATCTAGTTGGAACAACACTCTGGCAAGGCGCTTGATGCAGCGCAGCATCGACGCGTCATCCGACTGCAGGCTTCGTTCGTGACCTTCCAGACAACGTCGCCACAGCCGTTCAGCGACCTCTAACTGTTCCAGCCTTTCATGGAGCAGGGCCTGGTTACTAATCTGGTTCAAAACCTCAGGATCTTTTGTGCAGCGATCAGCTTCCAGAGCCTGTTGCACCGATTCAGACAAGGCAATGGCCTCAGCATGGCGCTCAAGGTCCGAGAGTGCATCCAGCACTCTCGCGAACGTGCTGAGGGTGCGCTCATGGGTGGTGCCGAACAGCTGCTGCTGCCGTTTCAAGCAATCTTGCAGCAGCTCAAGGCCAGCTTCCGGCTGCTTGGCATCAACCAGGTCAACGCCCAGCATGTGGAGCGAGAAGAGCGTGTCCGGATCATCGGGCCCATTTTCTTTTTCGCACCAAGCCAATTCAATGCGCCTCAACGCGATCGCTTCGTCGTAGCGATCTAGCGTGCTGAGGCAGCAAGCCAGGGCGTAGCGACTCGCCATGGTGTCGGGGTGCTCGTCGCCCAGGGTTTCAATGCGGCCGGTGAGGCATTCGCGGTAGAGCGGTTCGGCAGCTACTGGGTCGCCACTGACCTTCAGATCATCGGCCAGGGCGTTGATGGAGGCGAGGGTCCCGCGGTCGCGCTCTCCGTTCTCCTTGCGGCACCAGGCCAGTTCGATTTGGCGGAGCTCAATCGCTTCGTCGTAGCGCTCAAGTGCGCTGAGGCAGCGAGCCAGGTCGTACCGGCTGGTCATGGTGTCGGGGTGTTCCATCCCAAGCACGCGCTGGCGGAATTCCATGCACCTCCTGTAATGGCCCTCCGCTTGTGTGTAGTCGCCACTTTCTAGAAAAGATGCAGCCAAATTGTGAAGAGCGACAAAAGTTTCTCGGTGCTCGTGGCCTAGTGTCTTTTCAAACAGAAGCAAAACCTCGGAATTTCGAGCCTGAGCCAATCTGTATTCTCCAGCCCTCTTATGTATCCACGCTAGAATGCTTAATGTCTTAATCGTGTCAACGTGCTCGTGGCCCAGTGCCTTCCGGCTTCTCTCAAGAAGGGTTTTGCACTGAGCCGCGCTCTCCTCGAGATTACCTCTCTCCATAGAGAGCACCACCATTTGTCGAGAAGCGAGAAGCGCAATAGGATGAGTTTCACCATAATGAGCCAAAAGGCCTTCATGAGCTTTTTCCCAGTAAGTCGCCGCCTTTTCAAATTCGTCAAGATCAAAATATAGGCGACCGATATTCAAGGCACACAGCAGTGTAATCGGATCTTTTTCGCCGAGCAAGCGGCTTTCAATCTCAAAGGCCTGCAAGTATTTCTCCTCTGCGCGTATGTGGTCGCCAATAGATTTATAAAGCACAGCAAGGTTATTGAGGAGTGCAAGCGTGTCTGGGTGCTCCAACCCAAGCCGCCGCTCTCTTTCCAGCAAACAGAGTTTGTACAAAGTCTCTGCTTCGTCGTATTCGCCTTTACGGCGAAGTGTAACTGCTAAAAGTGTAATGACCTGGAGGGTTTTAGGGTGCTCCCGGCCTCGTAATTGCTCGCTTGCCTCCAGGCAGCGCCGATAGTGCTTTATTGCTGCATCGTAGTCACCAAGATGGCAATGGGTATTCGCCAACTCTTCCAGGCTCGCGAGTTTTAATTCTTCGCTTCTTCCGTCCGAGGTTTCTTCCAGCTCCACGGACAATTGCCTGAGCCGTAGGAGGGGCTCTCGGTAAAGCCCTGCTTCCTCATACAGCTCAGCCATCTGGTCCACAAACAAGATGAGTTCTTCCTTGTGCTCGCGCAATCGTTCAATCTCGGTCTCTACAGCCTCCATAGTTGCTTCATCCAGCTCCTGCTCACATCCATGATTTGCGGCTGTCCAGAAGTCGATCACTTCTCTGCTCTTTAGATCTCCGGCTAGGCTTTCTAGAACAGTTGGATCGATAAGCCAGTCTCTTAGTTCTTGGATGCGATCAGCCTTAATCAGTTGCCAGGGAAGCTCTTCTGAGTCGCGCACGTCCCAGTGATCACGAGATTCAAAATAGTCAGCGATTCTGCTGTGCTCCTCCCTTTGCATCTCCTCCGTCGGCAAATATCTCTCCTTCACCGCCCTGCGCAGATAGTCATGGTCAAACACCACCCGCTCACCATTCCTCCCTAGCGAACCCTCCAGCCCCAGATCAATCGGCGACCATTGCAGAGGTTTTACTTTGGTGACAGCCAGCAGCTCCGATTCACTAAGCCCGGCGCGGCTTGCCCAAAGAGCTGTCATCACTTTCTTAACCACATCGCGGCCCACATCGCCCTCGAGCCGTTCCAGCACCTTGGCGTAAAGGGCATCAACGGACTGCGCCTTGAGATAGTTGTCCAGCTGCTGGGTCAGGGTCTCGTGGCGACCGCAGACGCGCAGCTCATCCAGCACAACCCGCAGAAATAAGGGTGAGCGCGCTGGCTCATGCTCAAGGATCTTGGCCTCCAGCTCAGGCACCAACGTTTTGTTGTAGCGCCGCATGTAGTTGGCAATCAGCGCCTTCTGCTCATCCCGCTCCAGCGGGCCGATCGTCAGGGTGGTGTACTCCCGGTCCTGCAGGATCGTGCGGGCCGGGCAGTCCAGCGCACTGATCACCACATGCAGCTGAGGGAATAGCTGTAGCGGTAGCCAGGGCAAGGCCTGCTGGTTCTCCTCGGGTAGGCGGTCCAGTCCGTCAAGCACCCAGATCCAGCGGCGGTCTCGCTGCTTGCACCAGAAGCTGAGTTTGCTCAGGGTGTCGGTGACGGTGCTCACCAGCTCCCAGTAGTCCTGGGGCACCTTGATCGGTTCGCTCAGCTCATCAGCCATAAGCTTTGAGGCCGTCTGCACCATCCGCGCCAGCAACGGCTCGAGGGCATTGGCGTCATTGCTGCAGCCCAGGTGGTGGGCGAACACCACGTCGTCTGGATGGCTCTGTTGATGGGCATTGATCCAGTTGGCGATCAATGCGCTCTTACCCGCACCCGATTCGCCGGTGATCAGGATCCGCTGTTCCCCCGCCGCGATCCACTGCGCCAGCTGCGATACCTTTCCGCCGCCGCTGCCACCGTCCTCATAGAGCTCCGTGCGCGATCTGCGGTAGCTGGCGTGCTTGCGCTCCTCTCGCTCCAGCGCATCGGGCTGATCCAGTTCTGGGAACTGCTCCTCGATCAAGGCCCAAAGGTCCTCCCCGATGCGGTCGGCAAGCGCTTTGGGATTGGGGAGATCGCACTCCCTCACAACCGGGAAGCCACTGGCGAGGATGCGTTGCTTCAGATCGGCAAGCTTTTCGGCTTCCTCTGTGCTGTCGCAGACAAAGCCTGGCTCGCTCTGTGCCTGACTCCAGGCGGGGTCACGGAAGTAGAAGAACGCCCGTCCTGCCATTTCGGGGTTGTTCAGCACCCCATGCAGGATTTCCAGCTCGGTGACGCTGCGGCGACCCAGGTGCTCCTCCACCCAGGCCTCGTCGGCCAGGACGACGCGGTTGTCATCGTCAGCCGGCGGCACCCAGCCGTAGCGTTCGCCGAGCATCCCCACGAAATAGGGCCTGCAGCGCTGGATCTCCGCCAGGCAGATCGGCAACACCTTGCCCTGGTGGCTTTCCTCCTCGGTGATACCCCAGCGCAGATCCACCTCCACTACCTCCACACCCCGCTCACGGGCTTTGCGGCGGAGTTCCGGGAACACCTGCTTGACCAGCAGGTCGCGTTCCTGCATGAAGTCGCGGAAGGTGCTCGAGAGGAACACCCGGATGACGCGGGACTGGGGGGAGCTTCCGTGTTCAGCCATCGGACTCATGCAGATAACGCATCGTTACTGCGGCGAACCTGTGTTTAATTGACGCTAGGCCACTGCCCGAAAACGATCAAGGCAACGGGTACCCAACGTCGCGTTGAGTCATAGGATTGGCATTGGAACGACCACTGCAGCGTCCCCGCTGGAGCCCAAAGCATGCAACTTACTGGTTTTGAACTTCTTGAGCAAGTCGAGACACTCGACTCCGATTTTGCTTCGGGCCCTCCCTGGAGAGGGAAAGAATCGATGATCGAACAGTGTGGATATCGACGTATCAGCGCAGATGGCGTGCAGTCAGTTGATCGCGAAGCATTCCATCAAGCTTATGAGGATGCAAGAATCTTCCGTGATCGCTACGGCGATGAAATCAAGGAGCAGGCTTTCAGTCCGCAAGAGATCTTTGAATCCTTTATCTACATCTTTCACGAATTTCCAACCGTGGATGTCGAAGCTCACGTGGCTGCCCACGGGCTTGATTCGGTGATCGAGCTTGCTGAGCAATTAAGAGAGTACGAACTGGGCGATGAAGAGTAACGCCTGCTGATTTTTGATACCGTTTATTGAATTGAGGCTCCAATGCAAGCACTTTTTTCCTTGGCCGACACACCAGAACGGTTGATGCGTCTGATCAACCATCTATCTGACAAAGGCTTTGCCGTTATAACCCAATGCAAAGCCAGTGCACTTCATCAGACCGTCAAAGGAGTCTTCACAGTCAGCCTGGATGAATCGGTGGTGATTTCTCCCGTCGATGAGCTTTGTCAGCACATGCAGATTCATTTGGACGCTAACAATCCTGACCTTGAGCTCATTGGCTTGATACTCGAGGCAAAAGGCGAAATCTGTGAAGAGCCTGCAGAAGCTGATCTGATCGTCTGCAACACAGACGATATCGGCGGCCTCAGCCGGCAGCATCCGCGCAAGCTTGTGATCGGCGAAGCCGAATTCAGCGCTTTGCTGAGGGATTCCGTGCAAGCAGATCGCCTGCGGGCCCCTGTGAATCCTGATCTCACTCCGGTGCCTCGTCTTCCGGACAATCTCAAGGCCTGTTGGGCGAAGCTGCGATGCCGTTCAATCCCGGCGATCAACGAAGGGCTGGAGCTGCTGGAAAGTCTCCTACAAACAGATTCCACAGCTGCTGATCCATTGCTGGAACAGGTCGAGGTTGTCGACGGAGGTCTGCGCCCTGGCAGGCGATTCAGATTGAATGACGCGTTGACGCATCCCTATTCCTACTACGCACTGCTCGGCATCCTTTCCCGATGCCCAGCTGGCAGCCGTGGTGAAGCCTTACGGCTAGGTATCAAGGCCTTGAACAAACCATGGGCGACGTATGATCCGCTCAGTATCATTGCATTGCCGCAACTGTGGGCTTTCGAGAATTTAGAGACGATCAATATGTATATCCTTGAGCCGGATAGAACAAGGCCTTCTGATTGCTTGTCTGCCTATTGGATGGGGCTTTCAAGCCTGACTGAGTTGTTATTAAGCATGGCTGATGGTGCAACCATTCAATTTGACGCGCTGGATGCTCCTAGGCTTAAGCTCCTAACGCTGGATGGCACAGAATTCAAGGAGATCACTGGACTATCAAAATGCACCGATGTATCTTCAATCGATATCAGCGGCACCTCCGTCGCCGACCTGGCTCCCATCGTAGAGACTTGCGAATCCTTGCGCCATATTAATCTAGAGGCAACGAAAATCACGACACTGGAGCCTCTCTCAGGCTGCAAGCAGATTGAGGCTCTCAACATCGACAACTGCAAGCAATTGCACAGTCTCCGCGGCCTGGAGCAGGTGACTGTCACTGCAGACTCTCTTGACATCAGCAATTCACCGATTGACAGCTTGCAATGGTTCCCATGCTTTGAGGGGGATAGGCTTACGCTATGCAACTTGTCGCTATCAGACCTTGCCGGAATTGACAAGGCCAGGAATCTCAAAAAGCTGGATCTCATCGATCTAACCAGCTTAGTGTGTATTGATCATGTACTGTCACTCTCGGCAATAGAGCAGGTGAACATCGAACGGTGTGGCGCCCTTGATGACCTGAGAGTTTTAGGCAGCCTGTCCAAACTGCGGCGTTTTTCCATTTCAGGGTGCACAAAGCTGCTGAGCATGCCTGAGCAATGGCCAGAATCTTTAAGGCATTTAAGCCTGGCAGATCTAGCAACGCGCCAGATCGGCGATCTTCCTGCTGAATACAAGGATGACCTTAGTCTTGTGGCTATTCGCGGCCTAGAGTCTGTCGAGAATCTACGCTTTAGCACAAAGATTCGGGAGATCGGGCTAACGGTATCAAATATTCCCAAATCCAATGACCTTGCACCACTCGCTGGATATCAAGACCTCTGGATCAACATGAAGATGGAGGGTGGTTCGTGCTTGCCAGAACCGGTTGTGAAAATGTTGTCTAAACTGCCGGTTTGCAGGCTCAGGCTCGATGATTACATTGGTATTGACTTAAACAACCTGTGCTGCATGGAAAACCTGATTGCGTTAGATCTTGACGTGAACTACAGGAGCATCACCAAAGAGGAGCTCAGGCCGATTTTGGGCATGAATGCGTTGAAGTATCTGCAGTTTCCAGCGGGTTCCCTGCCCGAGTTGGGCGGTTGTACCTTTGATACGCCTTCCAAGCTTGCAAAGCTCAAGTTGCAGCTGCTTGTCTCCTGATAGTGTGGATAGAACGCATGCACATCAAGGAAGCTGCAGATCCAGCCTGGCGATGAAACTGCTCTCATCCATCACCTCGATCCCAAGCTCCTGGGCCTTCTTCAGCTTGCTGCCTGCTTTCTCTCCAGCAACCAGAAGCGTTGTTTTACTGCTCACTGATCCAGCGGCGTTGCCTCCGGCCCGTTCCACCAAGCGTTCGGCATCTTTGCGTTCCATTGAGCTCAGTTTTCCAGTGATCACTACGGTCTGCCCCGCAAAGGCGTCTGCACAGATCTCTATAGTGTCGCAATCCCAAGGCTGCCCCTTCGGCTCGGTCATGATGATGAAGATTTTAAGGCAGCAACGCTAGTCCCTCAGCCGAGACAAAGCAAGAGCTCTCCAGAGCATGGTTTCTATTCACCTGCTGCATAGCCGTTGTCGGACAACGCACAGGTAGGGTATTTGGGATCGTTGTTCTCCATGGCCAAGCCCATCGTTCTGTCGCACATGGGAGCCGAGAGCTCCTTCCAGCTGAGCAAGCTCGAGCGCCAGAAGCTTTATGGCGCCCGCCGCCGGATCCCGGTGGATGCCAGTGGCGAGCCCTGCACCCGTGCTGCTCTCACCGACGACGGCCTTGTGTTGATCACAGCGGGGATGACGTCCCAGGGCTGGTTTGATCCCGATGGACGCCAGGTGGAAAGCCGAGACATCGGAGCCTGCGACGATGACGGCAATGCGCTTGATCTGGTGCCCTCCACCCTGGGGGAAGCCCAGCCCCTGGAAGGGCCGGTGCCGGCCACCGAGGTGCTTGATCTGGCGATCGCCTCGATTTATCTCCTCGAACCGGACAATCTCGACGATCAGCTGGCCCAGGCCCTGCAGGCCGGCGAGGTGTGGCGGTTTCGCTTCAACTATCGCCCCGACTACCGCGCCGAGACGGCCTATCTGCTGGCTGGTGTGCAGGGTTTCTTTGCACTGGTGGGGGTGCCGACGGCTCCCCGTTTCCTGGAGCCCAATGCGCCACCGCCGCCGGACGACGACGATGAGGGCGATGACGAACTGGATTTCGAGATGCTCTGAGCCATGCGATCCATTCACCTTGCCGATGCCAGCAGCCGCGACGCCTATCTGCGCTTCGTCTCCGTGCGAGCGCCTGCACCGCCTCGGCGGGTGGTGGATGGCCGGCCGGTGGCCATGCGGCGCCTGCTGGCGGCAGGGGAGGCCAACACCCATGAAGCCCTGGCAACCAAGCACGGTGAAGCGCTGGGCCAGGCCCTGATCGATGGCGATCCGGAACTGGATCTCGAGTTGATCGGCCGCCCGATCGAGCGCACCAGCACCGTGTTCCTCGACAGCAGCCGGCAGATCCTGCGCATGGCTCCGGATCTGGTGGAGGTGATCCTCGACCCCTTCGGCCAGGAGAAGGAACGCCGTGCCCCGGAGGATCGCTTCGCCAACGTGAGCGAGGAGATCCCGGTGCGCTTCACCAAGACCCGCATCAGCCGGGCCGATGCGGTGAGGCGCTTTGCCTTCTGCCGCACACTGCAGCTATGGCATACCGACGGCCTCAGCTACGAATTTCTGCATGGCATTGCCGCTGAGCTGGATGCCGCCGATGAGATGGTGCTGCTCGCCGCTGGCGAGAAGGGGCGTGATCCGCTGGTGCTGCAGCTCAACGGCCTGCCCTGGCGCGCCTTTCTGGAGGGCCGCGTCAATGACAGCGGCTATTGCCTGCTGCTGCGGCTCTCCAATCTCGAGCTGAAGGCTCCTCCCACCAAGCCATGACCGACGCCCGTCTTGAGACCATTGCCCGCCGCTACAAGGCCGCGGTGGCAGGGCGCTACCGGGCCCTCCGCCCCTCCGACCTGCAGGTGATCCCCCATGCACCCTGCTTTGTGAGCCGCAAGCTCGATGGCGAGCTGTGGCTGGCGGAGCTGCACAACGGCAAAGCCCGCCTGTTTGCCCGCGGCGGGCGCTCCATGGAGGCTGGCCCCTTGCTGAAGGGGTTGGCTGCGCTGGCCAAGGGGCGCAAACAGCCATTGGTGATCGCCGGGGAATTGCACGTGCCTGCTGCAGACGGCGGCCGTGAGCGGGTGGGGGATGTGGCCGCTGCCCTGGCGGCCGGCGATCACGACCGGCTGGCCTTTGCTGCCTTTGATGTGGTGGAGCTCGATGGTGAGCCGCCACCGGCCGACTACCACCCACGCCTGGAGCTATTGCAGGCCTTGCTGAGCAAGTCTCTGCTGCCGCAATTGGCGGTGGTGGACACCGAGGAGCTGCGCGAACCTGCGGAGCTGCGTCCCCACCTGGAGCGCTGGGTGACAAGTGGGGATGCGGAAGGTCTGGTCGTGCGCAGCATTGCCGGCGAGATCTACAAGATCAAGCCCTCCTTCAGCCTGGATGCGGTGGTGGTGGGTTTCACCACCCGGGTGAACGAAAGCGATCAGGTGCGCTCGGTGCTGCTGGGCCTGCTCCGGGACGATGACACCATCCAGTTGCTGGGGGCCTGCGGCAACTTCCCCGGTGAGGAGATGCGCCGCGAGCTGCTCGGCGCACTCGAGCCACTGGAGTGCGCCAGCGGCTTCCGCCACTCCAGCAGCGACGGCAATCTCTACCGCTTCGTGCGGCCGGAGTTGGTGCTGGAGCTCAGCTGCACCGATCTGCAAACCGAAGACAGTGCCGGCGATCCCGTGCGGCGCTGGGTGCTCCGCCATTCAGAACAAGAGGGCTGGCAGCCGATCGTGGATGCGGTAGTGGCCAGCATGATCCATCCGGTGGTGGTGCGCCGCCGCACCGACAAGAGCGCCGATGGCCTCGATGTGCGGCTCAGCCAGCTGCAAGAGCACCTGCCGGAGCTGGATCCACAGGCTCCTTTGGAACCCCGCCAGCTACCCCGCAGCGAACCGGTGCGCCGCCAGGTGTGGACTAAGGCAGGAAAAGGGGGCATCGCCGTGCGCAAACTGCTGGTGTGGAAAAGCGGCAAGGAGGACGCCTGGCCGGGCTGGCCCGCCTGGCTGGTGCACTTCACCGACTACAGCCCCGATCGCAAGACTCCTCTGGAGCGCACGCTGCGGACTGCACGAACGGAGGAGGAGGCGAATGCGCTCGCCGATGCACTGATTGTTGAGAACATCAAGAAGGGGTGGGTGGAGGTGATTGCGTCGCCAAATGCAGCACCCACGAAACAAGAAACTGGAAAAACAGCCGCAAACAAGACAGCTACCAAGAAGACGAGTACGAAAAAGCCCTAACTAGCCCTGAAGCCCCAAAGAGCAAACCAGCCCTGTTTTCTTTAACTCCATTGTTTCGATGAGCAGCCTCAAGCCCTCCCAACTGATCAACTACCTCAACCAGCTGGTGTCGTCGGATCTGCCGATCAGCACGATGATCTGGGGGCCGCCGGGGATCGGCAAATCCAGCATCGTCGCCCAGGTGGCGCAGGAAGCGGAGATGCAGTTCATCGACCTGCGGCTCAGCCAGCTGGCGCCCACTGATCTGCGCGGCCTGCCCGTGCCCGTGCCGCCAACTGCCGACGAGGCCACAGGCACCTCCACCTGGTACCCGCCGGAATTTCTGCCGCGCCAGGGCAAAGGAATCCTGTTCCTCGATGAGCTCAACATGGCCCCGCCGGCCATGCAAGGCGTAGCCCAGCAGCTGATCCTTGATCGCCGCGTGGGCAGCTATGTGGTGCCCGATGGCTGGTTTCTCTGGGCCGCGGGCAACCGCAAGGAAGATCGGGCCTCGGTGTTTGAAATGCCTGCCCCTCTGGCCAATCGCTTCCTCCACCTCACGGTGGAGGCCGACTTCGACAGCTTCAAGAGCCATGCACTGGAACGCGGTTTCTCAGAGCAGGTGATCGCCTTTCTTGCCTATCGCCCCACCCTGCTGCACAAGCTCGACCCCAAGACACCGGCCTGGCCCTCCCCCCGCACCTGGGAGATGGCCAGCCGGCTGCATCGCGCCAGCCTGCCGGTGGATGCAGCCGTGGGCGAAGGGGCGGCATCGGAATTCAGGGCCTATCTGGCCGTTTACAACGACCTGCCCGATCTCGATGCGATCGTGGCTGGCAAGGGCAGCAAGATCGCTTTCCCCAAGGAAGCCTCCAGCCGCTGGGCCACCACCACTGGCCTCACCGTGCGCTCCCAGAAACCACCCGAGGTGCTGGCCGTGTTCCAGTGGTTGATCGCCAAGGCCACAGAGGAGTGGGTTCAGCTCTATGCGGCTGATGTGGTGAACCAGTTCCAGCGCCGCAAGCAGCTGGCCAACCTGGCAAAGGTGGTGGTCAAGGATCCTTCGATCCAGAAATATCTGGCTCACTACAGCCAGTTGATCAACCAATGAACCGCTCGTGCCCAATTGTGCAATGACACGCACCGACGAGCAGCTCAGTGATCTGATCAGTGCCACCCGCATCCGGCTGCGGCGCCATTCGCCGTTTTTTGCCGCCCTGGCGCTGTTTGTGGATGTGCGCTTCACCGAGGACGTGCCCATCGCCGCCACCGACGGGAAGTTGTTGTTCTTCCATCCCGAGGGGTACGGCGATCTCAAGCCGGCAGAGCGCGATGCGGTGTTTCTGCATGAGCTCTTGCATGCCGCCCTGCTCCATCCCAGCCGCCGGGGTGTACGCGACCCCGAGCTCTTCAACATCGCGGCCGACATTGTGGTGAATGGCATGGTGGCGGCTGAGGAGAGTGTCGCGCTGCCCCAGGGTGCTATCTGCAACAAGAAGCTCGAGCATCTCAGCGTGGAGGAGATCTATGAACTGCTCCAAAAACAGCCAGACAAGAAACGTCCTACCTTGCCCCTGGCTGATCTGCTCAAGCCAGGGTCCAAGGAAGCGGGCGCAGGCGATGGTGAACTGCATGACCTCAACGACCGCAGCGCCCTGGAGGCCCACTGGAAACAGGCGATCCAACAGGCGAAGGTGCTCGCCAGTAGCCAGGGCCAGGGCAACCTGCCGGCGGGAATACAGCGCCACCTTGGTGAAATCGCTGATCCCCAGGTCGATTGGCGGTCGCTGCTATGGCGTTATCTGGTGCGCACCCCCACCGATTTCAGCGGCTTCGATCGCCGCTTTCTGCATCGCGGCCTTTACCTCGACCATCTGGAGGGCGAGGGCGTGCAGGTGTTCTGCTGTATCGACACCAGCGGCTCCATTCACGACGACCAGATGTCGCTGTTTCTCGGGGAATTGAGCGGGATTCTCTCGGCTTACCCGATGCTGGATTGCCAGCTCTGGTATGCCGATGCCGAGTGCTATGGCCCCTACAGGATCGATTCAAACCGCGACATCCCCAAGCCGGAAGGCGGCGGCGGCACCGACTTTCGTCCATTTTTCAAGGCAGCCCTGGAAGCCTGGAGCGGCGATCAGGAGGCGGTGTGCGTGTACCTCACCGATGGCTATGGAGAGTTTCCGGAGGAGGCTCCCCAGCTGCCGGTGCTGTGGGTGATCGTGCCAGGCGGGCTCCCCAGCGAAGAGATCCCCTATGGCGAGATCTGTCGCCTGATCTGACGTGAATCCACCATGAAGCACCTTCTACTGAGCCTTGCCACCACTCCAGAACGGGCCTTGCGCCTGTTGAGCTACTGCGTAGAACGCTCCGACGAGATCGCGCTCCACGTGGATGCCTGCGGCACGGATGTGACGCGTTTCATTTCCCACCTCTCACGCCTGGCCATTCCGGCAATCCGGCTCACGGCGGCCGAAACCAACGCCGATCTCGACACCTTGGAGCAGTGGCTGCAATCGTCATCGCCGACGCAAGCCCGCTGATCGCTCTTGCTCGCCTGGACGGGCTCGGTTGGTTGCGGGCCTTGTTCAACGAGGTGCTGGTCACCGAAACCGTGATTGGCGAGGTGCTGACCGGCTCCGTTGCTGCATGCGAGGCACGGATTGATCAGGCCATTGCTGCCGGTTGGCTCAGAGTTGTTCCATGTCCGAGAAACACACCGCCGCTACCCGACCTCGATGAAGGCGAGGCAGCCAGCATTCGGCTGGCCCTTGATCTTGGCGTCAAATCACTGCTGTTGATCGATGAGCGAGCTGGCCGAGCTGTTTCCCAGGAGTTGGGATTGGAGGTGGCAGGCACTGCTGCCGTAATCGGCCTTGCCAAGCAGAAAGGTGGGCTTCCCCCGGTTTTGAGGACAAGTCGATAGGGGTCACGACATGACCACCAGACTGTCTACTGATGACCAACCCGACCAGAACCCCTCGCCGGTTCACGGCACAGCAGAAGGCGGAGGCCGTG
>Ga0214917_10002300_pt1 | contig 23496 bp, 29 predicted proteins | sample LL_1208_BB_MetaG_FD_177983 | JGI IMG/M metagenome (GOLD analysis project Ga0214917, IMG submission 177983) | Freshwater microbial communities from Lake Lanier, Atlanta, Georgia, United States - LL_1208_BB | ecosystem: Environmental > Aquatic > Freshwater > Lake | place: USA: Georgia | collected...
GGAAATATCTGTTGCGTGTCAGGGCAAGCAAGGGATTTTGGAAGAGTGCCCCGAACCTCGATGAGTTTAAGGTTCCTGTGCCGTTCTGCGTTCCAGAATGCCGTGCATTCGGCGTCGTCGCCCGCACTCCCGCCGTATGGGCGAGTGTGGTTATCCCGACCCGGTGAGCCCTTCAGCCAGTCGGGGTGTACAAGAAGTGTCAGATCTACTTTTTTGTTCTCGGGCTTACCGAGAAACGCATCGGACGGGTGCTTGCAGGCGGGGCAAGCATATGAACCGTCGTCGGACCGCACAGTAAATTGCTGCTCCTCAGGAGCAATGACAAACATTGCTCCGGGCGACATCCGAGCATCATGGGACTCCACGTCGAACGTAGTCCCACATGAGTTGCACTGCACGTCCTTCCACGCCCTAACCGTGAGCGTTTTCACCGCAATAACGGGTGAGGTCATTATCGGCGTGCGATGACCGCATTGTGTTGCCTTACAGGGGCCATGCTTCGCCCAAAACGTGTAGATGACTTCGGGTCCCTTGTACTCATAATCCCCACGACTATCGCTCGGGATAGCAAGGGGGTCGAAGTCGTCGTCCATTAATTTTTGGGTCGACCGCTTAGTCCATTGGCCCCTGTGTCCTCGGGGGCAGTCACACGCATAGAACGGCATGATCTCCGGCTTTACCTGCTGCTCTATTGCGTCGAGTAGCGCCTGCACTCTCGCAGCGGAGACATCTGCCAGCTCATTCTTGACTACTAGCCACGCAACAGGATTGAGGTCATTGCCATATACTTGCATTCCCAGGCGTGCGCCTTCGACGACCGTGGTGCCGCCGCCCATAAAAATGTCAGCCACCTTAAGATTCTGAAACGCTTCATTCAGTTGGTGATTGGAGTAGTAAGAGTCCCACACATGCCGTGCCGCCTCACCCGGGTCGCTAGGGGCCTTGGTGGCGGCAGCGATTAACATCGTCCGGAAAACGCTCGAGCGGCGGCGGGCCCACCATTTGGACATGTGATAAATCGGCTTGCCTGCGTTTCCTTCGATTGCTGCGACATGGTTGACGGGCAGAATCGGGAAGTCAACTTCGAGGCAAGTCTTCGGTCTCGCTTTATCTGCGAAGTCGACCGTTTCGAGATGCTGTTCACGACCCGCCTTCACTGCTTCGTGAATACAGGCATCCAGCTGCTCCTTTTTGGTCTTGCCTACTTTGCGAGATCGTGATGTCGGCTTAGCCATTGGATGCACTGAGAGGGTGTAATTATGGGTTGAAAAGAGATAGCGTTATGCCATCAGTTGGAGAGCTCAAAGAATGGCACGAGCACCTCAAGCAGCGATAGGCCGCCGTGCTGGAGGGTAGGGTAGCCCGATGGCATCTTCCACTTCCGCCTGCCGAGTACGTACCGATTGCTCCCGTTGCTGGAATTGAGCCGAACATCCATTGGCGGGATCCAGGGCCCCTCCGTTGTTGTGTCTGCTGAATGACGCTTGCTTCGGAAAAGTGACTTGGCGTAGGCGGCCTGAGCAGCATCCGTAACGTCAGGAAACTGGCCGCATGCGGCGTAGCCATGATCACTTGTGATCACGAGTGTTCTGCCCGTGGCCAGCCTAGCCACGAACGCCCAGAAGTCATCCGACATAAGACCGGCACGAACCTCACGAAGATGCTTTGGTAAACCTGCTCCTGGAGCAGAGTTGTCGTGCATGCGGTTGTCCGGCCAATGGTGCCAAAACACGATATTTGGCTTGGCGGAAATAAGGGCGATGCAGTCATGCCAGGGAAGATCGCTGGACTCGGTGACAGCGCCCGCAAAAGGATGGCTTGCGCCTGCCCCGTTATTTGAGAGCAGAGATCGCTGTCCGAAGCCGAGCGCTTTGGCGAACGCTGTAGTTTCCCCCGGAAGCTCCGAGGTTCTGCATCCCTGTTTCAGTACCTGAAATCCTCTTTGCTTTGCCTGAGCCAGGAGCCAGGGTGACTCTCTCAATGAGAGACCATCCAGAACGAGGATCGCTTTTCCATCCGGCGTCGAACGCCAAAAATCAATCAGGCCCTGGCTTGCGCTTGGAACGACATCAGCAAAATCGGTCCAGAGGTCCCAAGCAGCGCCAGACAAGACAGCTTCCAAGGCGGATAGCTGCTTGTCCCGATCAACTACTTCCTCGACGCTAGAGTCATCCGTGTGAACTGGCGAAGAGAACAGGTTCCAAGTAAACATCGTAATCACCGACCACGCTTCCCTGGGCGGTAACTCCGTGACCTTTCGGAGAGTGTAGGGGCAAAGGCTCAAGAGTCGGACTCCTTCTCCAGCTCCAACCCATAGGTAACCCCATCAGGAAGTCGCTTAAGGAGTTGTTCGAGTTGAGACCCAGTGAGCTGGGCGACAGTGAGTGTCACGTTTGCAATAGGAGTGGCTGGTCGTATGCCCCACTGCTCAATTTGGCCGAGCAGGTTCAGATTAGATGTTGGTGGGGCTGAGTGCGGCGTGCGCTCTCTAGACGCTGCTGGGCGGAAAATACTGCCGGTATTACCCGCTTCCTGGCTTGGTGCAACTGAGCCACCTGACGCAGCAACAGTGGCGCCCACTCCTGCCGAGTTGTCCGCTGGCTGTGGAAGCTCGCCTGTGGTTGTTTTTCCACTACTGGACACCACGGCTTCCGGCTTATGCAGTGTTGTCTCGTCTAAGTGCTTGCCGCTGCCGACCTTGCCTTTCATGCGGTGCCACGCCTCGTCGGCAGTCTCGCCGATGCCGAGTTGCAGCATCTCTAGCTGACGGACGTTAATGGCGATCTGCCCACGAGCGCACATTTGCAGCACTCGCTCCTTGGCCGCCGTTTCTCCAAGCCAAGGAATACACGACTTTCCCCCGGTCCTTGGCTCCCGCAACTCCCGAAGTAGCGTGCCCAGCGAACCGTTAGAGGCAGCTATCTGCTCAACCAGTTCTTCGAAATCCTCTGGCTCAAAAATGGAATGCCGTACGTGTTCGTCAATGGCATCTGGAATCTTGTCGCCAAGAGCCCCGTGCGGTTGCTCGTCAAAAATGCACTTTGCCGAGTCCGCAAAATTCCATTCCTTGAGTACAGCGAACCGATCAAAGCGGCCTTTCAGCTTGGCGGAAAGCTCGGCCTGAAACTTTTTCTGCAGGTCCGCATAAGCGGAATCCGTTTTCCGCCATTGCATTGCCAGGTAGACGGCCCTTGCCAATACGAGAAGCTCACGGTCGTAGTAGATGTTGTGGCTACCTTTTTGTGGCAAGAGAAACCGGACCGTGTTCCGATTCGCTGCCAGGTGCGTTTTGAGCCAGGCTCCCAGCGTTGGCCCGGACTTCTCGGGTGACTCGGGTATCACCACTACGGCCAGACGCCCATCCCAATTTTTAGGCTGGTCGTTCTCTTGAAACTCTGACCAGGGATCGGTCTGCCACTTGGTCTTAAGGACGACAACTCTATGGCTTTGCGAGACTGCCTCCGGAGAGCTCAGTACCGAACGCACTTCCTTGGCAAGGTGCTCGACATCCTCGCCAGCGACGAACAGTTTGTCGTTCTTCGCATGAGCCAGCAACTTGGCTCTTGGGTTGTCCTCGTTCTGGAAAACAAGTCGAGTCCCCAGCCGATGAATGTTGAAGCTGTTCTCCTCGATGAGCGCTAACTCGACCTGAAACTGGTTGTCGTCGATAGCCCGGTCACGGGTGATGTCGATTTGCAATTCACTGGGATCAGCGCCCGCAAGCCGATCCACCGTCAACGAGCGCAACCATAGTGAGGCAATAATCTCGTCAGCGTGCGGCACTTCTCTATCTGGCTGTGAAACAGCGGTCTTCACAGATTCGAGGTTGCGGAGCGCCTTCTCACGCAACTCTCGGTGCAGCTCACTGGTGACGGAATCCAGCAGCGAGACCACTCCGCTGCCGTCATTTGTCAGGGAAAAGTCGGCAGCCGTAATCACTGGCTGTGTCGCCCCTACCGACTTAAAAAGATCAACCAGAATTCGGATGAGGTCACGAGTTTCCTGGGCACCGGTGGCGATCAGCACCTGATCTTCAAGGAGTCGCATGAGATGCGGCGAGTATGGCCACGCCTCAAGAAAGTCTTCTTGCGCCTTGGGTTGATCCGGCTTTGGCACTTCGCCAAGTCGGAAGAACTCCTCAATGTGTGTTCGCAGCACGCCCTCGATTTCTGCGACCGGGACCTGCATGCGGTTTTCGAAGATGCGATAGAGCAAAAGTCGCTGCCGATCTCTTCTCGCAAGCGGGCTTTTGAAGTCGATGACGTCTGGCTTCACTCTATGAATCTGCTGATAGGCGTCAGACGTTCCATCTCGAACCGAGACAATTAATGCAAGGTGTTCGGGGTTATCGGCAGCAATTTCCGATAGGTTCTGAATGAAGTTGAAGGCCCAGTTGCGTTTCGGGGCGACCTTTGAGTTGGTTAGGCCGTCAAACCAAGTCTGGTATTCATCCAAGATGAGGACAGTCGGGTGCTTCGCAAACATCTCGGCAAGAAGGCTAGCGCTAGGGGAGTCTCCCTTGCTCTCGCCGTCCCACTTGCCCTTGAAGTACGCACCGTCAGGGTGTTTTGCGAAGAGTAGATCCCAAAGGGTGCGGTACTCCTGCTTAGACAAGCTCTCTGCAATAACTGTGCAGCCCTGCCGCAGTTGCAGATCACCTATATCCGGTCTTTTAAGGCGAGCAGACCACTGATCTAGCCATGCTCGTCCAGCAGCTGGATTTCTGCAGAGGTGAAAGAGAGCAGCGAGGAGGTGCGACTTTCCTTGGCCACGAGGCGCCATGACAACCACAGGGTGAATGTGGCCGGGACTGATCGCCTCGATAGCGTGAAGAAGGTCAACGGAGGGGTACGTGATTTTAAGAAAGTCTTCCGCAGGCACTTCTAGAGCGCCCGAACGAGATGCGTTCGTCAGCTCGACCGTGGTGCCCTTGATCCTTTTGCCACGAAATTCCTCTCGCAGAACTAGATCGAGCATTAGTGCCTCGTATGCCTCAGGTATGCCGACGACGTATCAGATAACTCAACGAAAGCGAACAATCGTCACTACAACGATGCCAAATACTTCCCGATGCGATCCTGAAATGATTTAGGAAAATCAGCAATCCCAGAGCGATGAAAGACTCCACCAGGATTGCTGCATTCATTTATGCCCACTGGACGGACTCGCAACTTATCCCCGTCACGTTTGACGCCGAGAGCATAGAAGCACATCTCCGTTGGGAACTCGTACCACTCCCCATCTTCGTCTGGGTCTTGGGATTCATCGCTCTCGCACTCATCATCAATCGGGCCACCCAGCGGCAAATACGGCTGTCCGTCGATCAGCGTCATTTCGTCTCCCACGAATGCCGTGTGAAGACGGATAGCCAACTCCTCGCCCCCGTCGAGCCGCTTGATGGGATCTAGTTCCAGCTTTTCGTCCTCATCTTCCGGATCGCATTCATACGGCAGGTAAGCCATTCCTTGCTCTGGAGAACAGCCAGCGAGGCAGGTTAGCGGATCAGTGCCGGGGTCAAAGTCCTTCACAATCAAGGCGGTGAAATCCTTGAGAATGCGGGGCAAGCAGGACGCCGGGATATGCGTGGGGAGCATTTGGGGGTTTCCTGTCGGGGTAAGGGGCTCGAGCGACGAGCGGACCGCCATCATCCCCGTTTCTGCCCCCCCGGTGAAGCGGTGACGGAATTCCACGAGAGGGGGCGGGGAGTCAAAAAACTCGTGAGCCTATCTGGGGCGAGGTCCATCTTTGGTCCCAACCTTTTGAGCCTTGAAAAAACGGTCGCTGGGACGCCACGATCAGCTCAAAGCCCCCGTTGACGGCTCCGGGCGGGGGGTGTCGAATCGCCCTCATCCTAGAAAATCCGTGACCCTGCCCATGCCCACCGACTATCTCCGCCTCCCCGTCGTTTCCGCTGGTGCTGAGCACCTGGTCATGGGCTATCTCATGAGGCGAAACATCCTCGCCTACAAAGCCCCGACGAACAACGAAGGCTACGACCTCATCTGCATCCACCCGGATCCTCGCCATGTGCCGAGGCGAGGGCAAAAAGCCCAGGTGCGAGTTCAGGTCAAGAGCCGTTACGCCACTGACTGCGACCGAGGGTTCCCGGTCAAGGAAAAGAGTTTCGACGCTTTCGACTTCCTCGTTGTGGCGTTCCTGAATATCGGAACTTTCTACCGAGGAAGCCAAGGCACGGACGGCATGAAAGCGGTCGAGTTCTACACGCTCTCCAACGACTTCATTCGGCAGCACCACAACACTCGTAGTTCCTGGCAGAAGGTGCTGCTCAAGAAACTCCAGGCTGAAATCGACCCGTTTCGAGATGAGGCCGGGTTCGAGTTGATTGCCGAGGCACTCGGGGTGGAGAAGCCGACGAGGGAAGTCTCGTGAGTGTTGTGCGTCATAGCGTCAGCAATACTCGCACTCAAAGCCTAAGATACGGCATGTGAAGAATGCCTCCGATGGGCACGTCTGCCACCGCTGCCATGAATGAGAATTACCAATTCACCACCGCTGAACTACTCCAGCGTGACTGGACGCAGACGCTGATTCGCCGGTTTTTGCCAGAACCGGATGGACGAGCGTCAGTAGCCCACTGGGCAAACTACCGAGGAACGAATACCTACTTGGCAAGCCGAGTGTGGGCTATCGAGCAGTCTGAGGAATTTGGTGTCGCCTTTCTGAAGTCATGGAAAGGGCGAATGAAAAAGCGGAAGCCGGAAAAGGTGCTGGCGGAACTTAGAAAGACTTCGAACCCGGCGTCATGCCCTATCGACACGAGCCTGCCACATGAGTGATCTAAATGACGAGGATGGCGAAGAGGAACTGATTCTTCCCAGCCCCGATTCCGGATGGATTCCAGTGGCGACAAAAGTGGATGGTCACATCACGTGGGAAGATGGGTGGCAGGCTATCGAATCGCTCGTGGACAACCTTCGCTTTCTACAGGAAATACCTTCTCATGAGCCAGAGTGGGACCGCTTATTGCACGGCTTGGTCGCACTTCAGCCGCTTCGTGAATGCAGATTTCCACTGAACGACTTTTCCGACTTCGATGAAATGGAATGCTTCCTCAACATTCATCACTCCAATCTCTGGGGCACTTCTGATCATCTGTTTTTTGATGACGCTACCGCTACTGAGGAAAAAACCGCACTGCTGCAAGAGTGCGAGGAACTTGCCTGCCGCCTTCGCCGCTATGAGCCTTTGCAGCAATACTGGCAATACATGTCCTAATCGCTCCCGCCAGTAGAAGCCGAGGCTCTCGGGGTGGAGAAGCCAACCAGATCTACTCTTCGATCAGGTTGAAGTTGATCTGATATCGAAGAAACCGCACGTTGGGCAGAGCCGATAGCGCCCACTTGAGTTTGCTGTCGTTTTGCAAGGCGATCACCAGCCCCTCGACCGTCTGGTGTGGTTCAGCGACCTTGCCTTTCACGAAGCCCATGTAGCGAAGCAACTGCCCCACAACAACGTCGCTCGCCCGCCCACGCTTCAGTTCGATCACCAGTAGCCGGGACCTGTCCTTACTGACAGCGAGGATGTCGATAGGACCAACATCTGTTGGAAACTGCTGGCCGACTATCTCTTCATCATCGGCAAGAATGTCGAAGGTGCCGCTGAGTGTGGTTTGTTGCCAGTTACGAACCAGAAAGTCTTCCAGATGTTTTTCCATGGCGAAGGCAACGGGATCTTCAACATCCGGATCAGTTGTCGTGATGACCTGTGAACCTCCATTGCCGAGAAGCCTCTCGATCTCCTCCCGATGCTTGGTGATCGAGTCGGGGCCGATGATTGTGAGAGCGCCGCCGAGTGATCCCCGAAGAGCGTCGCTCATACTGGACCGCTGAAGAACTTGTGGCAACCATCTCACGCTACGACGGTGGGGCAGGTCGCCATCGGGCTCGTACAAGTAGCCGCCAGTGATTTCACCAACTCGATAACTCGAATCTCCCATCGGGCATAACACCATATCTCCCTCTGTGATTCGAAAGAGAAACTTCGTGATGACGCCACACGCCAGACTCACCTGGATTTTCGAGGCATCGGGGTGGTCCTGGCGGTACAGAGCCTCAAGTTTTTCGTAGAACCCTTCCTCGTCGTCGGGGAAGCCGGAACGGAGGTTGGGTACATCGAAGTCGATACCAACAAAGCCTTGGGCAACACACTGCTCTGCTAGAGCGTGTCGTTTCCCGAGGATGATTCGGTAGTAGTTGGGCATGAGTCTCCCGTGCGTCGGCTACTTTTTCTTTTTCTTGGCGACCTTCTTGGCGGCTGGCTTGCTGCTCTTCTTGAGACCGCCAACGTCCTTCTTCAGTTGGGCGACCTCTTTCTTCAACTTCTTGATGATGCCGCCCGTGCGTTTCTTGTCTGCCGCTTCCTTCTTTTCGATGAGGTCGGACAAGTCTCCCTTGGTGATATCGGGCGGAAAAGGAATACCGAGTTCGATTGCCCAACTCTTCTGGCTCGCTGTTGCTGGACCATCACGCCAGGACTCAGGCTTCTTTTTTCCGCCGCCGAACAGATTGCCGAGCATTTTCAGGATCTCCTAGTTTCGAACCATCTTCGTGCTTCTCACCCACTCTGAAAAGCAAGGCGGGAAATAAAACTCATCGGTGGCCGACGAAATACTCTATTTGGTTGTGAGGCAAATGCCGACGCAATCCCCGATGCTCGTTACTGCTCGATTCCAAGGTGCTTCCGGATCTGACTGATGTACCCGGCCATGTCGTGGTCCTTTATGTAAGGCGAGTTGCCTTGGTACGACGGCGGCTCGTCTGACGATGGCCCCAGTCCCTTGACGGCTGCTTGATTAGCGTTCTTCCACTCTGACCACTCAGTCATCGTCAGCGGCGTCAACTCAACCCCGTCGCTGCTGCCCGCTGCATCTCCTTGGGACGCACCAAACATCCGCCGCAGCGGTGGAGATCGCTGCAACCGCCCCGACGTAAACCAAACAAGTGATCCACAAAAGGCTTTGCTCGGGGGTATGCGTGCGACGGCATCATTTCCAATAACCACACGGGCATACCGGCCCACGAGGTCTTCATCGACAAAGGTGGCGAGGTCGCCTTCGACAACCTTTGGTTGCCCAAAGGTGACAAGGCCATCAAATGTCATCTTCTCGTTGAGTGTGAGGTCAATGGCACACGCCAGTGCCATGGCCCCGCCAAGACTGTGGCCGGTAATCCATAGATGCTTGGGCCGGATACTTTGGAGCACTATCAGCATCTGTGGTTTCAGGCTCTGATAGGCAAACCAAAAGCCTTCATGAATCCCACCTTTGGAGATACGGAACGTGGTTTCATTTATGTTCACGTCCCAATCCGATATCTCGCTTGGATTCGTGCCACGAAATACGATGACGGCCTTGTCGCCGTGCCAGACGACGTATCCAACCATTGAGTTGTCTACAAGTGGCATGATCCCGCTAAAGCCAAGCCGGATAACCTCCTCCTTGGCCTCTACCGGAGTCCGGTAGGAAATATCGCTGAGCAAAGCAAGTGTTTCGCACACGGGCCATTTTGCTTGGCGGTCTTCCGAGTCCCATGGCATATGCAGCCGTTCGGTCACCGTAGACACGATGGTCGGGGCCGGGGTGGGATCCGGCGTGATCGTATCCGTGTCTACGGAAGTGGGAGGCTGATCTACTTGCCAAGTGAAGGCCGCAGCCCCAAGTAGGACCAGCACGCATCCAAGGCGGAACCGCTCCCAGTATGGTTTGGTGAGCCGCAGGAAACTGGCAAGAACGAGAAACGCACCGGCGATAATTAGCGGCACGCTGAGGGCGTTAATCGCATTACTTGCCCATCCCGCAATCGCCCAGCAGTTACCAGCGGCACCCACGATACACCTCGCCATCCTTGCTTCTCACGGCCCTACGAGCACACCCGTGCAGTATACCCGCAGAGGGGGTCTTCGATGGGCGAGTTGATAGGATCGACTGAAGTTTCTCGGCCTTGGATCCGGCTTCAGAAGATTGATTCGTAACGGGCGTTGACGACTCACCTCCGCCCCGTCCCCCGTCGCTCCATCTTCGGGCATCCCTCGCTGATCCACTCCTCGACAACGCTCCGCTGCCATCGGACCATCCGACCCAGCGAAATCGGGCGTGGCATTCGCCCCCAGTCCGCAAGCCGCCTCACAGTTCGAGGAGAGGCACCAATCAGAGCCGCCACGGCGTTTACGTCCATTAGGTCCGGCTTTGGTTCGGCAGGCTCTCCGACCTCCTTTGAAGGCTGCGGCTCAGCACCACCCCGAAGCGTTGATACCAACTTGGCAAGCGGCTCAGCCGTTGCCTGTCGAATGGCTTTTGCCAGTAGATCCACAAACAACTGCTGGTCGCTTTCGTCACTGAACTGAATCGTGATTGATCCCATACATCCTTCACATGTCTGGATAGTCGTAAGGATGGCGTGAATACGACAACGCCTCTAATTACGATATAATCCACCTTCCCAAGGAGACCCCATGACCGACAAAAAGAAGACCGTGTCGAAAGCCGATGCCATCCGTAAGGCGGCAGCAACCTTGAAGGCGAAGGGCGAGAAGCCTCGTCCAACCGTCATCAAGGCAATGCTTGCCAAAGACGGCATCACGGTGGCACCTGCCCAGGTTTCGATGACCTTGAAGGCGGCGGGCTATTCCCCGCTTCGAAAAAGGGGATCAGCAGCCAAATCCTCCGATGCGGCAGTGACCCTGGACGAAATGCTTGAAGCCAAGCAACTGGTAGAGCGATTTGGTGGCGTCGAGCGGCTGCTGAAAGTCGTCGAAGGACTCAAGCACTTTCAAGACTGATCTTCGGGCTGGTCGTCAGCAACACGATCAAGAACCTCGTCAAGTTCTTTTTTCGTGATGACGCCCATCTCCCACAGGAGTTGAAACCACTCGCCAAGGTGTTCGACGAAGCGGTGTTTCATGCGGTCGATCATGGGCTGCTCCTCATGGGCTTCTCATGATAACCGAGCCGAGTCTTAGTTCTTTGTGAGTCGCATTCTGCTCATCTTCATTCGCTACCTTCCCGACACCCAAGGAGGAACTAGCGATGCTGACGAAGAAAGACCCCTACGACCGCCTCGAACATCTCGATGCCATGTCGGCAATCAAGGCATGGCTGCTTGGCGATTACAAGCGGGGTGAAGAACGAGTCTTGATCCTGGCGATCCGTCGTGAGACGGGGCTTGAACTGACGGACGCTGAGATTCGTGATGTGATGGTGGAGGCGATCAACGACAACACCTCCGCCATGGGCGTCTTCGAAAGACTGCTCATGTTGGAGACCGCAGCAGACGAGGAGTTTGCAGTCACGAAGCCCAGGTGATCTGGAACAGGTTGGCGGCTACTGGTACTGATCCACCGTCATTCGGCGGCACGATCATGACCAAATGTTTCCTTCTCTTGCTGCTCGTTTTCTCTGGCGGGTGTGCCAATGCGCTCGTCCAGGTGAAGAGGGATTTCGCTGAAGCCTACGACGGCATCAAAGCAGATCTCGACTTCCACGAAGGCGACGGACTCAAAACTTTTGATCCCAAGTCGGCTGCAATCGTTCGCCAAATGCGGACTGAGATGCAGCAATAAAAACGCCCCCGACTCGGGCTTCGAGGGCGTTGCCGCAGGGGGTGGGGCGACGGGGGGTCATTGCCCTACCGCCTGTAGGCAGCGTTTAGATAGCCGCCACGGGCACTGTGAGCAATAGCCAAAGCCCCGCCGCTTCCCGTCCGAGAAATACCGCTACCGATTGTTAGCGTTCTCACATTCTCACATTCTCACATTCTCGTTGGACCAACGTCGTCCTATGTGGTGGGTATAGGTGTCTCTTTCAACAGGAGACATGACATGCGACCCGCCCTGACAATCGTTCACGAAAACGACCGATTCAAGATCTTTGAAAACGGCGAACCGCTTCAAGTCACGAGGAAGAGCGGCAAGGTTGTCGTCGTTGAATTTGAGAACCGAGAAATTGCCGAGGACTACATCAGGGTCTACCAGATCGTGGAGAGCTGGGAGCGTCACAAACGCTCACGACGAGCCGTTCGCTAGATCATGCACTCGTGGTGCGGAACCTTCGTCGCATCGTCTCCTGTTCGCCATCAAGAGCCTTCTCAATCATTTCTAGGAAGTTGGGATTCGAGCCTGAGAAACTACGCAAGGCTCGTTTGAGGGACTTCACGGTTTCCTTGACGCTGTAGTGACTCTCGAGCCCCTCGGTTCCACGAAGTTCTTTCGTGTCGCCACCATCGAGTCGGTGGTCAAGAACCCTGAGCGCTACTGCTCCAAGAGTTTGCAGTACGTATTGGCGGAACTGCTCTATCACATCCGGTTCGGTGTCCATCGCCATCGACCGCTGTGGCACTGTCTCTAGCGGATGGTCGCTGTACCGACGACGGATCCGCAGTCGCTTGCCCACCAGAGTGATGATGCTGTTTTTCACTGCGACAGAGAACCTTGCCAAGAATGGTCCCTGCACGTTGTCGAACAAGGCTCCGGTGATGAGTTTCACAACGATGTCGTGGACCAAGTAATCGAGGTCCGGATCTCGATACCCTGCACTTCTCAGGCTCTTATCGACATAGCCTACGTAGTCGAAATCCAGCAGCCGCCTCAACTCGGCTGGGTCCATTGGCTGACGTTGGTGAAGAGCGTTGATCTTCTCCCGGAAGATGTCGTTCATACCGTCTTTCGGAAAATATGACGACACCTCCACCACGGGCGGGATAAATCGTTTCAGCCATGTTGTGAACTGCGGAACCATACGAGTATGTAGACACGACGATTCTTTTTTCGTCCTTCTGGTGATGACCCTGGTGTGTCTATTCACACCCCGCCACCAGGAGCAAACGATGGAAGCCCCAAAGGATCTTTCCGCTGCCGAACCCGACTCGATCTACCAGATGATCGGGCAGACGACCGTGAGGAATCAGGTCATCACCGCTGTTGATGCCTGCCAACAGGATGACCGGCTTTTCGAAAGCCCCACGCTCATGGTCGGTCCTGGCGGCTGCGGAAAATCGCAGACTGCCAAGTGCATCGCTTCGATGATCTGTGCCAGTCATTTTCAAACGGTGCTGGCACAGTCGCTACGTACTCCGCAGGATCTTGCCGCCTGCCTCCTGGAGCAGCCCGCTGGTGGAGTCCTGTTTCTCGACGAAGCGGCTGGTCTTTCCGATGCAGTGCAGTTGGCTCTGTACCTTGCCATCGACTCACGGAAGGTGTTCGTGAAACGGAGTGGTCGTTCGCCGCTGGCGCTCGATATCGCACCGCACGTGTTGTTGCTTGCTACGACGCATGAATTCACGCTCAACGACAGCATGCGTCAGCGTTGTCGCATGGTGCTGCGGTTCACCCACTACACGACCAATGAACTCGAACTTATTGCAAAGCAGCGTGCCACCGCTCTCGGGTGGAATGTTGATGATGAAGTGTTTCAGGCAGCGGGTGTTCGTGGTCGTGGAACCCCTCGCCTTGTGTTGCGGCTTTTGAATGCAAGTCAACGAACTGCCCGAAGCGAGGGCAGCAACACCATCACCCTCGACCATTTCAGAAAGACCTGTGTTCTTGAAGCGGTCGATGCAAAAGGTCTCGATGTGAACGAGCAGCAGTACCTCAAGATTCTTCTGGAGTCTGCTGCACCACTTCGAGTGAACGTCATCGCTTCGAAGATGGGTCTTCCACGAAAGACCGTTGCGGATGTCATCGAAGGCGACTTTCTCCTTCGTAGCGGCCTGATCGAGAAGGATGAAGTGAGCCGTCGAGTGCTGACTGAAGAGGGTCGTCATCACGCCACCTTGCTTGCTCGTGGCGAGGGTTACGAATAGCGGCATTCTCGTGCCGTCTTCGTGCAGTTCTAGCGGCTTATTTGTGCCGCTTCTGTGGTGGCACTTGAGCCGTTGTCGAGGCACATGAGCGGCATTCCAGTGCCGTTGCCACGCCAACCCTGTTCCGTTCACGGATCGTTTCCGTGTCGGGGGCGAAAAACTTTCGTCCTCGATTCAAGGCAGGCTGGTTCATCTTGATACCAACTAGCGGATCATTCCCGTTCACCTTCAGGAAACTTCCGGTGTCAGGACCAACTCGAAGTCGGTTTATCACGCTCCAGGAACTCTGTGAGCAATTGGGCATCAGCAAGACCAGGTACTACCAACTCCAGAAAAAGGGCGTGTTTCCCGCTCCGCAGCGGGCAGGAAACCGTCCCGTTTTCGACACGACCTTAGCGCAGCAGTGCATGGATGTGGTGCGCACTCGGACAGGAATCAACGGCGAACCAGTCCTATTCAATGCAAAACGGAAGCAGGAATCGGTGCAGAAGCGTCCCGTTTCCGTGAAGGGCAAGCACGACGATTTGATCGCTGCTCTCGGATCACTGGGGCTGACTGTGACCAAAGAACAGGTGGCTGCTGCGGTCCATTCGCTGCCCAATAACGGCACCGATCTGGACGAGGCGGCGCTCGTGAAGGCGGTCTTCCTGATCCTCAAGAAGCAGTCGTGACGTAACCATTTCCGAAGAAATGGTGATGCGGAACTTCGCAAGCCCCTGAAAACACGGCACGAACAGCACACGAAACCATAGCCCCATGACCCGCAAAACGAACTCCACCGAAGCCGTTTCCTACCTCCGCTGTTCAGGGTTGGGGCAGGTGGATGGTGATACCTGGGACCGCCAAACCGCAGCCATCACCAAATACGCCAAGAGCCACGGAATGATCGTCGTGGATGAGTTCCGTGATGCAGGCGTGTCGGGGGCGAAGGATCTCGATAGCCGCCCCGGACTCGCTGCTCTGATCGACAGGATCGAGAGCAACGGGGTTCGGGTGGTGCTCGTGGAGAATGCCACAAGACTTGCCCGTGATCTGATGGTGTCGGAAGTCATCCTCCAGCAACTCACCGCAGTAGGCTGCACGGTGATTGCCGCCGATAGCGGGACCGATCTGACTGCCGACACCGACGATCCCACAAGACGATTGATACGCCAGGTTCTCGGGGCGGTTGCTGAGTTCGATAGACGGGTGACGGTTCTCAAACTCAGGGCAGCACGTGAGCGTATTCGAGGTCGTGGCAAGCGGTGTGAGGGTAGGAAGCCTTTCGGTTCACGACCCGGTGAACGTGAAGCCCTTGACCGCATCCGTGAGTTGTATCGCAAGCCCCACGGGCATCGTCGCCGTTCGCTTCAAGCCATCTGCGAAATCCTGAACGGTGAAGGTGTTGCAACTCGATCCGGCAAGCCTTGGCATCCCCAGGTGTTGAGTCGGATTGTGCGAAGGGGATTTGCTGCCGCTGAATAGCGTCCTCAGTTCACTCCCACGTGGTTGATACCAACTAGAAGGGTGTCACCAGCACCACTAGGAGTGAGCCATGAGCAAGCAGCAGGAACTTCGGGAGAGCATCACCAACCAGATCATCGCCGCTATCGAGTCGGGAACACTTCCTTGGCGGCGACCGTGGAGCATTTCGGCAAATGCAGGAGCGCCATGCAACGCCACGAGCCGCCGACTGTATAGGGGCGTGAATACATTCGTTCTCGAACTGTCCGCACAACGGCAGGGATTCAGAAGCCGGTTTTGGGCGACCTTCCGGCAGTGGAACTCACTCGGGTGTGCCGTGGCCAAAGGCCAAAAAGGCACACAGATCACGTTCTCCACTCCGATCACGAAAACGACCATCGACCGGAAGGGGGAAGAGCAGGAAAAAAAGTTTTGGATATTGCGGGCGTTCACCGTCTTCAACGCCGAGCAGTGTGTTGGTGCCGAACGGTTTCATGTTGGGGATGAGCCGGTTTCAAACGACGAACTCGACTCCCGATTCGATGAAGCCCAGCGGGTTGTCGAAGCCACCGAGGCAAAGATCATCCACGGTGGGGACCGTGCGTTCTACGTGCCTGAGACCGACACGATCCACATGCCCCAGCGAAGTCAGTTTAAGGAAGTAGATTATTTCGACACGCTTTTTCACGAGTTGGCTCACTGGACGGAACAGCCGACCCGCACGAACTGGGACCGCTCGAAGCCAGGAAACACCTACGCCGCTGGTGAACTGCGAGCCGAACTCGCCGCTTGCTATTTGAGTAATCAACTCGGGTTGCCGAGCGAACATCTACTCACCAATCACGCTGCCTATTTGCAGCATTGGCTTGAGCAGATGCGAGAGAATCCCTCGTTCATCTTTCGCATTTCTGCTCAGGCGTCGAAAGCGTCGGACTTCATCCTGTCGTTCAGCAGGAAGACGGAGCCGGTGGAAGAGGAGGCAGTGGCGTGACGATTCTTCGTCCTTGCTCGTGCGGTGAGTGTCTGTCTTTGCAGACGAGAGATACCAACTAGGTCACTGTCCCCAACAAGGGGTTGTGATCGAGTGAAACCCACCAGCGAGAGAGAACATGGACAACAACGTGCGTGCCCTGATCGTGAAGAAGTTTAAGGATGCCGAACTCGAACTCGGCGTCGGGCGTCACAACGTCGATGAGACGTTCGTGGTGAGGGTGGTTGGGAGTGTCGAGAAGCATCCCGACCAGTTCTGTCAGCCGACAGTGAGCATTCCGCTCATCTCGACGCTGGCGTTCGTCTTCGAGCGGCTGTCGGTGGATCGTGACAGCACCGTGACCATCCTCCGTGAGGCGATCACCGAAGCCATGAAGGCGAAGGTAAATGAGGACAGCGCCATCACGGCACGGATGGAGCACGTGCAGGAGAGCATCGACGTTGTGAAGCGAGACATTCTCCAGCATCTCCCCAAGATGCGGCGAAGTGGTCGGACGGATGTCAGTGACCTCCGGGTCACGATGAACGCTCTCCAACCGGTTTCGGAGCCACTCTTCTCTGTCGCCTGATTGCTGCTGGTGGAGGGTGCCGGGGTGGTGGCTCGTCGCTGCCCCGGCACCCGATCCAGCGAGTGATACCAACTAGGCAAGCATCACCCATTCACTTGAAAGGAGAAAGCGATGGCGATGGACGAACACGACATGATGCAGGAGTCGATTCTCTGGCCGTGGATTGATGATCCGAGTTGCGATGCCAGCGACGAAGACAACTACGACCCTGACGAGGACAACTACGACCCGGTCGCAGACGATCCGATGGACGGCGACCACGAGAGCGGATTCTCTTCGGCGGGCTGGGGCGTTGATGAATCGTATGACCCGTGTTGGCACGACGACGAGTGATACCAACTAGGGGGACATGGTGATGAGCCGTGTCCCCCTAGTTTCTTTTTAGGGAGCAGCAACGTGACCGTGTATGTAGTCGTCTACTACGACAGCAGCGTGGCGGGCTACGTGGTGCATCAAATGTTTCTTGATCGTGCCGCAGCCGACGAAGAGTTGCGCCGCTTTGAAGAGCGCATCGCAGCAGATGAGTTCGGTGGTGATGTCCGGTCGGCTGGTGTGATCGAGATCGATTGTGACGCCGCCACAGATACCAACTAGGACACCACACCCTTTAACAGGAGACCCACGATGAGTGACCCGACCGAAACGATCCGCCGCAGCCTCGTCCAGCAAATCAACACTGATGCTGGTGATCGTGAGCGGCTCGAAGAGAAGCACGGCAGGGTGTGGGACACCCAGGAGTTGCAGCACGACTTCGATGTGTTGCAGTTTGCAGCGCCGCTGATCGTGGTCAGGCAGAAGTCCACCGGGCGGATGGGCAGCATGTTTTTTCAACACCAGCCCAGGTTTTATTGGGGCTTCAAGCCAGACTCATGATGGTCTGGTTTGAGACCTGAGCGAGGGTCGCATCGTTCGACCCCAGCGGCAAAAACAGAAGCCGAGAAACTCGTGCCGAATACTCGGCGGAGGGATACCACCTACGTCCGCTGGCGGGCGATACCGGTGTTGTCGCTTTTTTGTTTGAAAGAAACTCAACGCTCACCCATTAGGTGGCTGAAAGTTTTTTCGAAAAGCGATCCGTGAAAATACGGCGGGGGGATTTTTTGGGGAGGGGCTATTGGTCAACCCGCTTTGAAATCGGCGGCAGATACCGGGCGGAAAGGACCGCCGGGAGAGCGGCTCAACTCATAGCTAGCCTTTAGCTTGCCTGCTCTAGCAGCCGCTACCAACTCGCTTCGAGTCACCCGCCGGATCTTTCCTCCCGCCCCACCCTTGCGCACGTACCAAAAGTCTGGCTGAGTGGTGTTGCCACCCGGCTCTTCATCGCTCTGCGCACTCCACCATGCGGCGATGCCATCTGTAAGGCTAGTTATCCTGCCTCCAGCCACAGCATAGGCTTGCCGATACTGTTTCTCATTGTCCGACATTACCCCCAGGACACCACCCTTCGAAAACAACTCACTCACGGTGACTACGGCGGGAAACATCCACACCCAGATTGGCATGCCATAAAATATCATGCCACCGGTTGCAGCACCAAAGCCTAGCGCAACGGCAAACCGGTGCGCTTTTGCGACAACAGAAGAACTTAGGAGGCTAAAAAAAACTGCGAGGGCGATAGCCTGCCATGCTCGGGCAGCGCTCCCTGGGTCAGCCTGGCTGTACTGTTGCACGGCATCCCAGATACCGTCGTATGCAGAGATATCTGTATCTCCGGCCCATTGGGTCATCCGCCACGCTTCATTGGCGAAAACAGCAACGGAGGCGAAAACGCTCAGCCCTGCGATTGCAGGAAATTCGGTTTGTAGCCGAACCGCAAATCCCTGTCTGTCACGGATCTCTTTTAGTTCCGCCTCTACCCTAGCCTGCTGTTGCGCTTGGGCTGCGGCTTGTTCTCGTAGGTTGCGTTCAACGGAAATCCGATTGCTTTCCGCATCGGCATTCGTGCTAAATGGATCTCGTGTGTGTGGATGACCCCAATAAACCTTTTCCCCGCAACTCTTGCACAAGTTGAACCTGCCGGGCAGTCGCCCTCCGCAGTGCGGGCACTGGGGCAGTTTTTTCTCAGCCTCTGCTGCCTTCGCTTGCTCCTCAAGTAAACGGTTGGTCTTATTTTGAGCACCGAGTTGCTGCAAGCGTTGAATATGTTCAAACTCAATGCCTTTGCCGTCAAAGAGAAAATTCATGGCGGTTGCTCGGGATGCTACAGGGCTTGACGGAAAATCCGGGCAGGAGTCTATCCGGGACACCAGCACACCCACAACCATCTGCCTGTTCGTGAACGACACGTCAATCGTCCCCCAGTGCGGAGCGGAAGATGCACGCCCGCCGTGCATTCCTTGTCCACTGCGGCGATTCACCCAAGCCTCCATACGGCTCGGCTGAGGCATTTGGCGTGCTCATAAAACGCTAACGCCAGCCACTACGATGAGGGGTCTGGTCATCCGCATGCTTCCCGCTCACCGGAGCGTCTTGCCACCGCATGCTGCGTTCGGCTTTTTAGTTTGCTGTTCCGGTTTAGAGGTTGCCCAATACCTAAAACTCTTGATGCAATGGAACTGCAATATTGGATCCGCCGTGAGGGCAGAGTTCGTGGACCATATTCAGCGGACAAGCTTGTTGCTGCGTCTAAGGCGGGAAAGACCAATGAAGGGGATTCTATCGCAACAAGTGAGAGCGGACCCTGGCATGACCTAGGGCGATGGCTGAAGGCCCGTATCCGCACACTTGCCGTATCGACTGTGCGCTACCACGCAAAGCCTTTTGGTTTGTCTTTGCTAGGCGCCGGAGCCACCGTTTCTTACCCGTGTCCAAAATGCAACGTTGACTGTGTGAGCGACGTAGCCGCTATAGAGCAGGGAGACACCTGTGAACGATGCAAAGCGAAATACGTATTCTCCTCCAACGCACGGCTTATTGTCGAGCAGGAGGTAGCGAGAGAGCAGCAAATGGCACTAGCCCGGCGAGAAGAAAAAAACGCTCGCAGGGCGGAGAGAGCCGAGCGGGACGCCATTCAGCGAGAAGCGGCACAAAATGCTGCTAGTGCGAAGCAAGATCGCAAAATCAAGGATGCCGCTGAAGCCCAGCGGAAGCGTGCGGCGATCACCCCCGAACACAAAAAGCTTCGCAAGATGCGGTTTGCAGCACGTGTTAACCCTTTGTGTGGTTTTCTGATGGCGGGGCTCGGACTCGTCATTCTGGGAGCTGCATCTCAAGGACAACAGGAACTCCGTAGTGCGATTGCAGCCGGTGATGTGGAACGAACACGAGAACTTTCTCTTAAAGGGTATGGAGATCAGGCGGTCGTTGCTTGGGGATTGATTGGATTTGCCGGCTTCTGTGTCCTAAGCGGCTTGGCGTGCTGGAATGAGGCCAAGAAGTTAGCGGACAAACTCTCGTCAGAGGAATTCGACTGACCAAGCACGCATTGTATTTGCGTTAGCACACATATAGACAATCAACGGGCAGGACTCATGGGCGATACGTCATCGGAGCAATACTTCATCCGGCGAAATGGAGCAGTGAAGGGTCCGTACTCGCTTGCTAAAGTCGAAAGTGGTCTCGCATCAGGAAAACTACGTGACAGCGACAAGATCGCAGCCAGCGAGAGTGGACCTTGGGAAACCCTTGGGCGGTGGAATCGCAATGCGACAACTGGCGAGGACGACGATTCCGACGACGATTTGATGGGTCAGCCTTACGACGACGAGACGTATCTCGACGATCTGACTCGGCTGGTGCAGAGTGCCAAGCCAGTTGTACGCCAAGAAGCTACGACTTCCAAAGTCGATATAGCCCGCCCAAGTCTACGCCAGCGGATTGAAGAGTCGGGCGTCGAGGTGGACTGGGATGTGCTGCTAGGCAATCTGAAGAAACTAGCACTGATCTTGGGCGGCGTTGCTGCCGTCGGATTAACAATCTGGTTCGGCATCCCGTTGGCAAGTCGTGCAGTGCAGGACACCATACAACAGGTGAATGAATTTCAAGAAGCGGTAGCCCAGGTCGAAGCGATTCAGCCCGCCGTGGAGCCAGCGGATAAATCATTTTTTGCGCTGCCTTCAAGCACACCAGGTAAGCGCAATTTTAAGGTCAAGGTGTTTATCAAGCTAGAAAGCGGTGAGTCGCAGAAACTCGGGGAGGCCATTATTCACTTTTGTCGACAAGAAGTCATGATTGAGAGCATGAGGTCGTTCAAACAAGCTAGAACGAAGCAGCAGATTGAGTCCGTTGAACAGAGCCGACGTTATTTCAAGAACCATGAGGATACCGTTGTCGTGCAGACCGATGCGGACGGCGTCGCAAAGGTTGAGATACCAGGAGGTTCCTGGTCGTATTGGTGCGAGGCACGAGCGGGTATCGATGGGATACTATGTGTTTGGCTGGGCGATGTTCCGGACAAGGTGGCTGGCAACGAGTTGCTCCTAAACACCCATACCTCATCGGCGCTGATAACTGAGGATGTTATGAAGAACAAGGTGTACTCCAGCCTTGGCTCAGATAAGGATGGCACGGTTGCGATACATGAGATTCTGGTGGAGATGCTGACGTGGGTGCATTTTAGCTCCGACAAGAATAATCCCCGGGCGATCAGGCGTACTACACCGAACATGTGGTGATCTACGACGCCAAGAGCGTGGACGGAGATCGAGTGATCGATCTGAGTGGGAACGGAAATGACGGGATCTGGAAGACGCCCTAGTTTTGGGGCAGGTCGCATCGCCAGCATTTTGGCTCGCCAGGAATCCGAACTGCCCCACATCGGGAGCAGTCATCGTTTGTATTCACGGCATCGACCACCGTGATCCGTCGCTGTTGACACGCCCGTAAGCGACACTGACGAGGCTGCGGTTGCGACACGTAAACCTGGACTTGCTGCCGCTGCGGCGGAAACTCCCACTCCGGTTCCTCTTGCCGCTGAACGGGAACCCGCCAGTTGTTTTTTTCCAGGTAGCGTTGCGCTCGATCCAATCGCCGGTTGTCGAATCCAAACAGACTCATGATGCCACGAGCCAGCCCTTCATTGGCAATCAGGAAAATGCGAAAGCCAAGTCCGTACACGCAGGAAGCGAAGACGGTTTCCCAAGCGTTGAAAAAATACTGACCTGTGAGTGCTTTCGAAAGCGGCATCAAAGGCAGAAGCAGGAAGTAGGTCACCGTGAACCAAAAGCCCAAAGGCGGCAGCATCCGCACCGATTCGGTCGCTCGAATGTAGAAGTCCCGAAAAAAGGAAATGGCAAGCAACACCACGACAGTCCATGTGCAGGTCGATGCACTTGCCATCTTCACCTGCAACATGCTGTACCCGTAAAGCACGATGCACACCTTGGTCATCAACTCCCAAAAGGTCATGTGGGCAACTCCTTGAGTTCCTTGAACTCGATCCGGCAGATGCCAAGCGAACCAGCAACCGGACCATTTCCAAACCGTGGGCTATCAACAAGCAGTTTTGTTGCCCGGAATAGCCACCATTTCAGTTCCGCCATCGACACTTCATGTGGGCTGTGGAGTTGCAGGTATAGCGGGGCTTGAAAGAACTTGACTGGTAGATGCTCGTGTTTGAGCAAAAGGAGCGAACTACTGGTTTCTAGGGCATCGTTGGCGTCTCGATAGACCAACGCTTTTTTCTCATCTCGTTGCTCGGTCCAGCCGCTGCCCGTGAAATATTGGAGGAACTGGTTCGCAATCAGATAGCGGGGAAAGTCGGGCGTTCCGGCATTCACGACCGAGAGGATGATCGGTTGTTTTTCTTCGTTTTCACTCACGCTAGAAGAGACTCCTGTGGCAGGGAGGGAGGACGAAAGTTCCGTCCAGATATGCGAGAATGGCGGCAACCAGTGCCAATCACGCCTAGTTGGTATCAATCGAGGGCAGAATGACCCCCACCACCAAAATCCCCCCAGTTCTGACCGGCGTGGCTGGCGAGTATTTCGTCGCTGCTGAGTTGTCCCGCCGGGGCTACATCGCCTCAATCAGTCTGCGGAACACCAGGGGAATCGACATCCTGGCAACTAATCAGGACGGGGCACGGTCGATCACGATCCAGTGCAAGACGAACCAGAGCGCCGCCCGGAAGTGGCTTTTAAACGAGAAGAGCGAAAGTTTTGTGTCCGAAAACCACTTCTACGTTTTCGTGGCATTGGGCAAGCCAACGGATCGACCCCGCTATCACGTGGTTCCCAGCAAGGTCGTGGCCGACCGAACTAAGAAGGGCCATCGAACGTGGCTTGAGACCCCAGGCAAGAAGGGGCAGAAGCACCGGGATACGCCGATGAGAAATTTTCTCGATCCCAAGGATGAGTTCCTAGAGAAGTGGGAGTTGCTGGGGTTGGGGTGAGCGCTAGTTGGTATCAACCGAGGGAGCAGGATTTCTGAAAACCGGTCGTCCTCGGAGGGACGGGTGGCGGTTCTTCTGGATGGGTCGGGGCGGTGAACGGACTGGGGTGAAGGGTTATGGGTTTGAACCCATAACGGGCAAAACGGGACGATTCTGCTTCAATTCCTGCACGGTTTTGATTTGATCCGACTTTGTTCGAGTTCCCCGAAAAACAAAGAGCCAAACGCTCGTATTTCGTTTTTTGCGGAGAGTTGCGAAACTGAAGGTGTTCGCCCTCAAAATCCGTTGCCCGCAAGGGCGTGTGGGTTCAAGTCCCTCCTCCGGCATTGAGGTTTTTGGGATCCCGTTC
>Ga0214917_10002301_pt1 | contig 23484 bp, 27 predicted proteins | sample LL_1208_BB_MetaG_FD_177983 | JGI IMG/M metagenome (GOLD analysis project Ga0214917, IMG submission 177983) | Freshwater microbial communities from Lake Lanier, Atlanta, Georgia, United States - LL_1208_BB | ecosystem: Environmental > Aquatic > Freshwater > Lake | place: USA: Georgia | collected...
CGAAAGAGGCGGCGACGAGAGCGGCGGCGAGAGAAGAAGTGGCGGCGGGAGCGGCGACGGCAGAAGAGGGTGCGGCTGCGGCGGCAGAAAGAACGGCGGTGGTGGCAGAAGAAAGAACGGCGGCGGGAGAAGAAGTGGCGGCAGAAAGAACGGCGGCGGGAGCGGCGACGAGATCAGCAGTTGAAGAAGCGGCAGCTGCTTTTACAAGAAGTGATGCCTCAGGTCTTGAGGGAGCCGCTATTACTGGTGAAACAGAAGCAGCTCGAGGAGGTCATGCCAAAGCATTACAAGAAACACGAGAAGCAGTAGAAGCAGGACAAAATGGAAGAGGAGAAGGAAGATAAAACTAATTTTTTTATAAAAATTCCACTAGCAAAGTTAGAAACTTTTTTTCAATATTCAACCTTGGGTTGGTAGAAACTTTATTTTATTATATTAATATGTTCTTAGCGATGTAAATTATCACTTTACTCGCTTCACCACCAAACCGCCTCACCACGGCGGTTTTGAATAATTAACCTAGTTTCATATGACCGCAAAAGTTAAAACCTTCTCATTCCTTGGTATAAATGTTTTAGATGTAGATGTTGAAGTAAAAATAAGTCAAGGGCTACCAAATATAACAATTGTTGGCCTTCCAGATAAAGCAATAGGAGAATCCAGAGAAAGAGTTAGACACGCAATATCATCTCTTGGCGTATCATGGCCACAAAAAAGAATTACTGTTAATATGGCTCCAGCTGACCTCCAAAAAGAAGGAAGTCACTTTGATTTAGCAATTGCAATTGGCATATTGATTGAAATGGGAATTGTTGAGCAATCAATGGTTGAGAATTTTTATCTATTAGGAGAGCTAACTCTTGACGGCTCACTTAATTCAGTTAATGGCATTATATCAGCAGCAATTGGGGCAAACGAAAGAAGATCTGGTCTTATTTGTCCACAAATTAATGGTTCAGAAGCATCTTATGCAGCAGAAATGCCAATAATTGCCTCTGAAAATCTTCTAAAACTTATTGGACATCTAAAAGGCGAATCATTATTGCCACAAACAAAAGCTAATAAAATTGAAAATATTCCAAGCTATCCAGATTTAATTGATGTTAAGGGTCAAGAAAATGCGAAAAGAGCTTTAGAAATTGCTGCTGCTGGAGGACATAATTTATTGATGATTGGACCACCCGGAACCGGAAAATCAATGCTCGCTTCAAGACTTAATGGAATTCTACCTCCGCCAAGTCTTGAAGAGATTCTAGAAATAAATATGATTCATAGCATTTCTGGAAAAATTACTAATGGCAATCTTGTAATATCAAGACCTTACCGCGACCCACACCACTCATGCTCAATGCCCGCAATGGTTGGTGGCGGAACAAAAGCAAAACCCGGAGAAATATCACTTGCTTGCAATGGAGTATTATTTCTTGATGAGCTTCCTGAATTTCCAAGACAGGTTCTTGACTCACTCAGACAGCCACTTGAAACGGGGCAAGTTACAATTTCAAGAGCAAATTCTCACATAACATATCCCGCTAATTTCCAACTTATTGCCGCTATGAACCCTTGCAGATGTGGATTTCTTGGAGATAGTAAAAGACAATGCAAAAAAGCTCCTGATTGCGGAATTGATTATCAAAATAAAATTTCAGGACCAATTCTGGATAGAATAGACATGGTTATTGAAGTTGCGCAAACCGATATATTTTTTGAAAATAACAAAGTCACACAAAACTCTGAATCAATTAGAAATAATGTCTTTAAAGCTCGTGATATTCAATATAAAAGATATCACAATCAAAATATTATTCAAAAAAACAATTCAAAAATAAGCAATTCTTCAATTGAAAAATATATTGATCTTGATGATGATTGCAAAAATATATTAAAAAAATCTTCCGAAAAATTATTATTTTCAATGCGCGCAATATCAAGGATATTAAGGGTTGCAAGAACAATTGCTGACCTTGATCAATCCGAAAATATTAAACAGGTTCATTTACTAGAAGCAATAAGTTATCGCAAAAAAATTTAACCAAATCAGTCATTAAAATGTTTTAGCATTTCGTTAATCCCTTATTTTACTAGTCTCAGACAAGTATTGCCTTGGAAGCTTATCTTTTATACGGCTCTTTTATAGGGCGAGGAGCGAAGCGCAGTATGACGCCGGCAAGATCAATGGTTATTAGTAATTGCGAAATATTCTAATTGCAGATCTGGGTTTAACTTTATCTTATTAATTGATCATTGATATATCACCTATAAAGGGTAGTTTAAAGGTGATTTTGTAGGGACTGAAACCAAAAGATAAACCCAATATATTAAACTCTACACCCTCTTTAAGAGCAAATATAATCCCAAATATACCAAATATTGAAATTTGAATTCCGGTTTTACTTTCGCTAAATGCAAAAAATTTATTAAACCCAAGCCAATCCTTACCAATAGCGTTAGCTGGCAAATTAGTTCTTATTAACGAGGAATTGCGAATTAAATAAGAAATAAAAGAATTGCTATTTGGCCCAGGCCATAAAATATATTTATTTTTATATGGGTATGACAATATTGCTTGATTTATTTCTTCAATCATTTTCTCGCCCAAATCTCCAATATATGAATAAATAATTTTTGGCTTAGCATCAAACCAATATCTATCAGGGATATCCTTAGTTACAGAAATTATATTATTATGTAAAAATTTATTCCAATATAAAAGCTGATATACTAAGTAATGATCACTATTTCTATGCTTAACCGCTATCCATGAATGAACAGAAAAAAAACCTCTCCAAGAAAATGCACGAGCACAGTATATTTGCACAATAACCCTCTTCTCCAATAAAGGATTTATAGCAATTCCAGCGCTTATTCTTGATGCTTGATACCATGGTTTAAAAATATTCATATTAAATATTAAAAAATTAGAAAATTTATAACTATTTTATAAAAAAAATGACCAGGTCACTTTTAATAATTAATTTCTGTATCTGTTGACAGCAAGCCATACATAGACTTTTGAAGTTTTTTTTGGCAATGGGTCAAAATTTCATCTATTTCAGTATTTTTCATATCTTGAGGTATCTATTTGTTTTACAATCTAAATTTTAATTCTCTAGCAAAATTTCTAATCCATTTTATAATTAATGACTTACTGACTCCTTCGAGTCTTTCTATAGTCTTTACTAGTATCATTCTAAATAACATTTTAAAAATCTAATTCTTTTGTTGTTATGATATCTCTCTTAAATCTCCTTCTCTAATATTTTGTTATAATTTTTGCATTTGATGTTGTTTTTCATGTTTACACAAAGTTGGCTAATAATTTGAGTATTACAAGTTTGGTTAGCGGCTCCTAAATACAAATATTAATTTTTTCTTGAAATTAATTTAAAATTTGCTATAATTAACATTTAATTATTATCTAATAAATAATTTATGCCTCTATTTGACTCGAGATATCCAGATGATATTAAATACGATTCTCCTGAATGCCAAAGACTAAAAGAAAAGTCCGCTGAAATTATAAAGCGTCACAAGCTTTTTTCATCGGGCTCTGGAAAAGAAATTGGCAAAAAAGACTTAATCAGCTTATACAGTTTTTTACAACAAGATCCAGAAATTGATGGATATTTTCCTTATCCTGATTTAGACTTTTTTGAACGCGAAGATGGTGTTTTTAGCGCTGACGATCCCGAACTTTTTTCTATAATACTTGATGCCGCTATAGAAGAAGTAGGAAAACAACCATCAACTTCGCCAATAAGATTTGCATCCATAGAATTTCCCACAACTACATGGTCAACTGGTGAAGTTCTTCATTATCGCTTTCCACAATGCACTTCTAAAGATGAGAGGAGACCGTCGTTTGATTATTTAATTAATGCAAGATTTGATAATTGCGATGTTAATTCCATTTTAAATGCATGCGATTATGGTGATTATAAAGATAAAATGCCGGTTTTAGTAGGACATGAAAAGACTAAAGACGGTGTTAAAAAAAAAATAGAAGATAAACAAGTCAATATTGCCAATAGTTTCTTTTATAGCTTTGAAACGGTTATTTCAACTGCAAATACGGGTTTTGATCTGAGCACAAATCCTCAAACAAGAATCTCCCCCGCAATCCCCCCAATTGCAACAGGAATAGATGCAGAGGCTCGGAAAAAAGATCAAAAAAGATATAATGAAGAAGTTAACAAGCAATCATCTGAAAGATCGGGAAGTATATTTAGAGACCACACAGAGCCCACAATTTACCATGTTGAAGGCAATAGGATGATGGATAATCCTAAAAATATTGATGTCACATTAACCGAAATAAAATCAGATGGCACGGTTACTCAAAAAACAAAAACATATACTGAAAGCTTTGCTAGAGATCTAGGCGCAATTGTTAATAGCCAAGCATACCAAAGAGCAATGAATAGAGGCAAACCCTCAAATTCGCCAACAAATTTTTCAGCACATACATTTCTCATCGATCCCGCAACAAGAGCAAGATAATAATCAATATAAATTATTTTGCTTTAAATGATAAACAATATTTATTTATTTGACATATTTCGCATTTAGGTTTTCTTGCAATACAAATATATCTTCCGTGCAAAATAAGCCAATGATGAGCATGTATCATATATTTTTTTGGCACAATTTTTAATAATTGCAATTCGGTTTTTAATACATCATTTTCATTAACGAGGCCAATTCTATTCGCCAATCGGAAAATATGAGTATCAACTGCTATTGTTGGTTTATTAAAGGCGCAATTTAATACTACATTAGCCGTCTTTCTTCCAACACCAGGAAGCTCTTTAAGGGCCTCAAAATCATCAGGAACTTGACCTTTATACTTATCTATTAATTGATGAGATAATGCGATAATATTTTTAGCCTTGTTGTTAAATAAGCCTATGATATTAATATAATTCTTTAATTTCTTTTCACCCAATTCAATCATTTCATAAGGATTGGAAACTATTTTAAACAATTTTTCGGTGGCTTTATTAACGCCCTTATCAGTACTTTGCGCCGAAAGAACAACGGCCACCAAAAGAGTGTAGTTATTTTTGTAAACAAGTTCTGTCTTGGGATGGGGATTATTTTTAGAAAAAATCTCAAATATTTTGTTAATGTAAGCTTTTTTTATAATATACTTCACAAATAAAAAATTAATTATATATTTGCATAAATTTTTGCATAAATTTTTTAGCATTTGATTTTGCTATGTAATTCTATATTAATAAAAATATATTAAATCAAATAAATTTTAGGAATATTAAAATAATGTTTTTTTCAAATATAAAATCTCAAATCTCAAAAAAAGTACACTTTATTGGAATTGGCGGCATTGGAATGAGCGCCCTAGCCCTCCTTTTAAATAAAATTGGAATTGACGTTCAAGGATCAGATATCAACGAAAGCTATATAACAAATTTATTGCGCGAGAAAAATATCACATTTTTTCTTAATCATAACTCTAAAAATATTGATAATAATATCGACTTAGTTGTTAAAACATCTATAATTAAAGAAGATAATCCCGAGATTATTGCAGCGAAATCTTTAGGAATAAAAATAATTACTCGGGCTCAACTATTAGCTCTTATCATGCAAGAAGGTTATGGTGTTACTGTTTCAGGAACCCATGGCAAGACAAGTACAACGGCAATGATATCACTTATAATTGAATTTGCAAAACTTGATCCCATAGTTATTAATGGAGGCATAATCAATTATTTTAAAAGCAATTTTAAGCTTGGTGATGGCGACTATATCATAGCAGAAAGCGATGAATCAGACGGCAGCTTTGTTGAACTTCCAACAAAAATTGGCGCCGTGACAAATATAGAACCAGAACATCTTGAATTTTATAATAATGATTTTGACATAGCAAAAAAATATTATGAAAGATACGTAAATCAAATAGATGAAAAGGGCTTATGCGTTATGTGCATTGATGATGAAGAGGTTAAGAAAATATATAACAAATTAAAAAAATATAAAAACAACCTTATCTCTTATTCAATAAAAGATAGTAAAGCTGATATTTATGCAAGTTCAATAAAATCAAGTAATAAAGGCATTATTTTTGATGTAACCATCAATAGAAATAATAATTGTTTAAATAAAAATAATAAAAATAATTTAGATAAAATATCAGATATAAATATACCGACATTTGGTATTCATAACTGTAGTAATTCATTGATAGCAATTGCAATAGCAGATTTTCTAGATATCAATGAAAACATTACTAAAGAAGCTCTTATTAATTTTAGTGGCGTTAAAAGAAGATTTAGCAAAGTCGGAAAATTTAATAATATTGAAATTATAGATGACTACGCCCATCATCCCACCGAAATCAAAGCTACAATCCAGGCAGCAAAACAATTTGCCGGTAATAATAAAGTTATACTTGTGCTACAACCCCACAAATATACAAGGGTTCGTGATCTTTTTCTTGAATTTTCACAATGTGTTAGTGATGCTGATATTGTTATAATATCAGAAATATATGCCGCTAGTCAAAAACCAATTGCAGGAATCAATCAGGATAGTCTTATTGCGGAAATGAAGGCTCGGGGTCACAAAAATATTATCAAACTTAATAATGAAAATGAAATTCCTGAGTTAATATTTAATCTAGCCAAGTCGGGTGATATTGTTCTTTTTGCGGGCGCAGGAAACATAACATACTGGGCTAATAAGCTTGAAGAGCAGCTAAAAATTCTAAGTAGCAAAAATGACAAATATTAAATTTAAACATTTAGAAAATGCCGATGAAATGATGTCAGCATTTCCTCTTATCAGCCAAATGTATGAAAATATTAAAATTGACATCTATAGAAAAAACATAGAAGAAATGATAAGGGTTAATAATTTTAAAATGATAGCAGGCTATATTGATGATGAAATTGTTGCTATAAGTGGTTATTGGATATTATTAATGCTCTATTGCGGAAGATATATTCAGATATCTAATTTTATAGTAGACGAAAATAAAAGAGGCCTTGGCATTGGAAAGAAAATGATGCACTACTTAGAAAATATTGGTCGCAGCCTGAATTGTCAAAAATTTATTCTAGATTCATATTCTGAAAATAAAAGATCTCATAATTTGTATTTTGAGCAAGGATTTTACATTCGCGGTTTTCATTTCATGAAAGATTTATAATGATAATAAATATTTTTTTAATAGCTCTCGGAGGTTCAATTGGCTCACTCTTGAGATATTTTTCATCAAATTATATTACGAAAATTATTCGCTTCTCTAACTATGCCCATATACCATTTAATACAATATTTATAAATGTAGTTGGATGTTTTTTAGCGGGAATAGTTTATTATTTTTCAATAAAATATTTTGATAATTTTGATAGTAAATATAAAAATTTTCTTTTTGTGGGAATACTTGGATCCTATACAACATTTTCAACATTTAGCATTGACTTCTTTAGGCTTTTTAATGCAAATCTTTATTTAACGGCATCCTTTTATGCAATTTCAAGTGTAATTTTATCCCTAATGGCAATATTTTTTGGATTTTATTTAATGAAAATATTGTTTTAATGAAGAAAATTGTTGCACAAGCAATACATAACAATATCAGATTAGATAAGTTCTTATGTCGAGAATTCAATATTTCTTTTGATTTTTCACAAAAAGTTATTCGTGAAAAAAAAGTAAAAGTAAATAATAATAAAATCGAACCTTCCTACAAAATTAAAGCCGGTGATGAAATAAATATTTTTACATCCCTTGAAAAAAGAAATGAAAAAGAAAAAATAAAGCCTCCGATTTCTCAAGAAAAAATAAAAAAATTTTTTTCTTTCAAAATATTTGAAGATAATAATATCCTCGTCATAGACAAGCCGTCTGGACTCGCAGTTCAAGGAAGAAGCCTCAAAGAGCCTTCAATTGATGACTTTATTTATCAGATAAATAAACAAAATCCTAAAAATAAATTATTTCTTGTTCACAGAATTGATCGTGATACAAGTGGTATTCTTATTTTGGCAAAAACTAGGGAATCGGCCGCCTTCTTGTCAGAATGCTTCAAAAATAAAACTATCAAGAAAACCTACTTGGCATTAGTTTGTGGTGATATAAAAAAAGTAAATGGACAAATCAATATTCCCCTTATTAAAAAAGTTGTTAATAAAATAGAAAAAGTATATCCAGATCTAACTCTTGGAAAAGAAGCAATAAGCAACTACAAAGTTGTTAAAAAATATGATAATTATTGCTTGGTAGAATTAAATCCAATAACCGGAAGAACCCATCAATTAAGGGTTCATTGCAAAGAAATAGGGCATCCAATTGTAAACGATTTTAAATATGGCGGCAAAAAAAGTAAAATAATTCCCGATATAGAAAGATTATGTCTTCACGCATATTCTATAGCTATAGATAATTACTACGGAAAAAAACTTGAAATAAAAACACCAAACCCAGTCTTTTTTTAAAATAAATTACTAAAGATAGTTTGGTTTATATTAAGATTTTGAAATATTACTTCTGTATCTACAAAAGCCTATATATAATGGCTTGAGCCTGATTTTGAAATAATCACATAAACTCTAGAAAGTTTAATAATTTTTATAAATAGAAAATAATAATTTTATCAAAAAAAATATACATCTTTTTAATAATATTTTAACGTAAATTAAACCCAAATTGTCATTAGAATTTTTCAGAGCTTCTCTAACCCTTGTTTTATAACATTTTCTATTTTAAATATGTTTAATTTAAAACAAGAAATGCTATTACCAGCACCAAATGTTTATTACTCTGGAAGCTTATCTTCCATGCGAAGAGGATCAAAGCGCGAAATGGGGAAAGAAAACAAGAGTTTGAAGGAATTATTAAAATAATCTAATAATAAACCTTAAGCTAAATAATTTTATTTTTACTTATCTCTCTAAGTGAACTTGTGATAAGGTTTTCAAGAGTGTAATCAGATTTTTCTTGTATTAATTTAGTAACAATTCTTAAGCAATCAATTTTTTTATAACCAAGATTTTCAAGTGCCGATAGAGCATCTTCAACAATCTTAGAGCCCGCAATATTTGATGTATCTTTATCGATCAAATCAACATCAAAATTCATGGCAACACCTATTTTTTTTGCACTGTCTTTTAGCTCTGTAACAATTCTTTGAGCTAATTTTGGCCCTATTCCCGATATTTTAGAAAATGCTTTTACATCAGAAGAAATAAGCGATGACACTATTTCTTCGATGGAATAAAATCCCAATATTCTTAATGCAACTTTGGCGCCAACTCCTTGAACTTTATTTAGCTCATAAAACCATATTTTTTCTACTGAAGTTGCAAACCCATATAACTCAATCGCGTCTTGCTTTACAGAAGTTTCTATTGTAAGATTAACCTCGGAACTATTTTTTTTATAATTCTGCAAAAATTGCAATGTTTTACTTGAAGCAAAGACAACATAACCAACGCCATTAACATCAATTATGCATTTATCATCAGCAATAGAATCAACAAATCCCCTAAGTTTCCCAATCATATATTTTAATTTTGTTTAATAATTATGAATTTAGATAATATTGAATGGAAAATATCTAACAGTCTAGTAAAATTTGATCATGCACTAAATTTTATGGAGAAAAGAGTCGATTTAATTGCTAAAAATGAGGCCAAGAGTTTGATATGGCTTCTTGAGCATGAACCTGTATATACCGCAGGTATTAGTGCCAAGGATAGCGACTTAATTAATAAAACCAATATACCAATTTATCAAACAAACAGAGGTGGGAAATATACTTATCATGGCCCGAAAATGATTATTGGCTACACCATTCTTGATTTAAAAAATTTGTTCCTTCCAAAAAGTCCGGATATAGCTTTATTTGTCAATTTTCTAGAGAATTGGATCATAAAATTTCTTCAGGAATACAACATTGATGGCTTTATTAGAAAAGACCGAGTTGGTATATGGGTATATGAAAATGGCGAAGAAAAAAAGATTGCAGCAATTGGCATCAAGGTCAAAAAATGGATTTCCTATCATGGACTAGCAATAAATATTGACCCCGATATAGATGCTTTTAAAAATATTGTTCCTTGTGGAATCAAAGAGTTTGGCGTTACATCAATGAGTAAATTTATAGATGTCAATAACAACAATCAAAGCTTTAAACAGATTTTAAAAAATAGTTTTTATAATAATTTACCAGAATCTTAAAGCCACTTTTTTTAAAACTTAAATGAATAGTGGGAATAATCAATATTATTCAACATTAACCATCTTTCTTCGGAAAAATATGTCCCAGAAATTGGCTTAAATATTTTTGGAGAAAAATTATTGCTGGGCTTTGGTAAGCGATCTCCTTTTTGATAATTTGTCTCATTATCAATATCTCCTGATATTTTAACTTTAAAAATATTATAAATAATTGTTGATATCTCTGAATTATTGATATTAGCCGCTCTGTTAACTTCTATATATGAGTTTAATAATTTGTAATGTTTAATTAATTGATTTTTTTGAATCGATAAAGAAAATAAATTGTTCAAAAAAATAACAGAGTTTCTTTTTATAGAAATATTTTCAATTATTAAATTGTCGATATATGAAAACAAAATATAAAAATAGTCGGCTCCATATTTTTTAATAAATTTTAAATTTATAACTCTAGAAAATATATTTATATTTCTAGAATCAAATAAAACATCAATCCACTTATTCATTCTTATAAATCTAATCAATAGCATGAATACAACTTTGTTATTTGATGCCAAACATGATAATAAAAGAATTTTGCAATCACTTTTATTATTAATAAACTCTATCGAAGAATTTTTATGAAGAAAAGTTTTTATCATATTAGTTGAAGACTCTCTATTTTGCTTAACAAGAAGTCTAAATAGATAAAAATTATTTTTATTTAATAAAAATGGAAAGCCTATCAAAACTGATTCTATGAGGGGATTGTAATATTTACTTTTGGTTAGAAACATCATTTTCTTTGTTTTAATAAATAAATAATCAGCAATTAAATCTCTGCAATAATTATGACTCTTGACTAAGTGATTATTTTGAAATAAACCTCTAATTGCTTCAAGTATATGGGCATTGCTATATTCATGATTATTTAAAATTAATAATTTTATTTTATTAAAATCATCTTTATTTGCTTCATATATATTTGGATTTTGCTCATTTTCTATAATTGAGAATATTGCAAATAGTTCTGGATGAACCTTTGAGTACTTTCCATTTCGGAATATAATTTTTAATTCATGAGAAATATAGCTTATGTAATTCTTGATAGCAATTTTCAATCGCCCAAAAACAAGAAAAAAATTATTAATTTTTTTTATTATTTTTATCAGCATTCTCTTGTAAATTTATTTCATATATTAAGTCATCAAGACTAATTTTATCTTGTTTAAACAAATTTTTATTATCAAATTCATCAAATTTTTCCTTAGCTTTATTGGCATATTTTTTAGATTTTTTTAAATCACCCAATAAAAAATTATATTCCGCCAACGCCGCCATAGATCTTGCTTCATCATTCATTTTATTATATACTACAGAAAGCTGTTTAAATAAAAAAGGATTTTCTTTTTCATATTCTTTTGCTTGCTTTAAATTTGCTAAAGCAATTTCTAGAAGATCTTTATCTTTATTTGCAACAAGTATTATTGCCGATGCCATATATATTTTTGATTGGCTAGAGTCCCTGCTGTTGAGATTTTTTATTGCCTGCTTATAACTTAATATAGAATTATTTATATCCCCAGATTCAAATTCTATTTGAGCCTTTAATTCATATAAAAAACCGTCATTTTTATTATTAAATATAATTTCACTAATTAATTTTTTAGCCTCTTTGCTATTTCCAATCCTATGCAGTGCAATAGCTTTTGAATATTTCGCATTTTCACTGTTGCTATTTTTGTATTTCTCAATAACGATATTAGGATTATCAATAAAACCTTCTAGTTTTGATAAAACATCACTCATTTCTTTTAATAATTTTTTACCAATTTCGTTATTATTATTTTTTAGCTTATAATTGAATTTTAGATAGTCTATTCTCTTTCTGCTAACTGGATGAGACTGCGCATATTCATCTAAATAATCTTCATATCCCCTATTTTGTGAATCAAAAAACTCTAACAATTTTATTAATCCCTCGGCTGGATAATTAATTTTATCTAAATACTGGAGCGCATACTTATCAGCAGCCTCTTCCTGACTCCTTGAATATTTTAAATATAACTTCTCAGCGGCATTAGAGCCGCCCATTATTATGCCCTGCCCCGCCTCTGGAGATCCAGCAAGTATAGCTCCTGCGCCAAGAAGGTAACTAAGAAGAATCGTATTCGAAGCTTTATTTATTTCTTCGCTAGATCTGGCGACATGACCTCCAACAATATGACCAACTTCATGCGCTACCACCCCAATTAACGCATCAGGATTATCAAACTTTCTTATTAGTCCGGTATTGATAAAAATATTTCTACCCTGACTTACAAAGGCATTTATGCTATTATCGTTAACAATATATATTTTTACTTCCTCTGGGTTTATTCCTGCGGCATTGAAAATTGGGCTACATAAATCCCTCAAAAACTTTTCTGTTTGAGCGTCTCTTATTAATGAAAAAGACAGCGCATCAAAAATAGTAAATGTGAAAAAAAACAATGTATAAAAGAAATTTGTTTTATTTTTTTTATTATTCACTAAAATAATTTTAAAATTTTATGAAACAAAATATAGACAAATATTCCACAATAATAGCTTTTTTAGCGGTTGTATTGTCTTGGAGCACAAGTTGGTTTATGATTAAATTCCAACTTGGAGTAGTCCCAGAAACACTTTCTGTTGCCTATAGATTTTTTGGAGCCTCTGCTATATTATTTATTATAGCAAATCTACTAAAATTTCCATTAAAATTTTCAAAAAAACAACATTTTATAATATTTATTCAAGGAATAAATTTATTTTTCTTTAATCACTTATTTTTTTACAACGCCATTCATTTTCTTAATAGCGGCGTTGTGGCTACTTTTTCCGCCCTTACAATAATAGCAGCCCCTTTTATAGATTACATTATCCACAGAAGTAAAATTGTTCCACGACTATTTTATGGAGGCATGATATCATTGATTGGAATCGCTATAATTTCAATAAATGAATTTGGTGGAACAAATTTTGATGACAAGGCAATTAAGGGGATAATTCTTTGTCTTCTTGGAGTCACAAGCTTCTCACTTGGAAGTGTAATTGGAAAAGACTTAAAATTAAGAAATATTAAAACTCTAATAAGTTCAACCGCATATTCGATGCTTTATGGATCAATTTTATCAATTATCACAAATTTTGCTAAGGGTCAGGAATTTATTTTTGATACATCCCCAACCTATATCTTGTCTTTGCTATATTTAATAATTATTCCTGGAATAGTAGGATATTGCTCAATATTATTTTTAGTTGATAAAATAGGATCAATTCGAGCCTCGTATACTTCATTACTATATCCAATAATTGCGCTATTTATATCAAATTTTTTCGAAAATTATATCTTTACGTTTACGACTTTTGCTGCTATAATTTTAATTTTCATAGGTAATCTAATTGCCCTAAATTCAAGAGAAAAAATTAATTGATCATGCTTTACAATTTCGAAAATACTTTATTTTCAAGGATATTAAGAGTTATTATTTTTTGGCTGGCAATCTTTTGTATGTTTTACTTATTTGCAATTATTGTCAAAGACGAGTCAAAGCCAAAACAAAATCAAAAAATTATTGAAATTGATATAAAAAATAAAGTCAATGTCTGCCTTCCCGAAGAAGATGAAAGTAAAAATAAATAATATTTACATTAATCAATTTATTGAAAAAATAAAAGTAGAAGATGGTCTTTCAAAAAATACCATTGATTCTTACAAAAAAGATTTATTTTTATTTGAAGAATTCCTTAAGAAATCTTCTAAGAATATTGATAACATTGAGCAAAATGATTTATCTGATTATTTAAATTTTCTTGATAAAAATAATCTAAAAAATAGCTCTGTTGCAAGAAAAATTTCTTGCTATCGTAGCTTTTATAAATTTTTATTTGATGAAAAAATTATAAAAAATAATCCAATTACCAATCTCGAGTCTCCAAAAAAAAATTTAACCCTTCCTAAAGCTCTAAGCGAAGAAGACATATACAAGCTTTTAAATAGCGCCAAAAATGATAAGAGCTTGAGTGGAATAAAGTTATTTTGTATGCTGCAAATTTTATATTCTTGCGGCTTAAGAGTTTCTGAATTAGTTGAATTGCCAATAAGTTCAATTCAAATTGGAGAGAATAATTCGATTAAAAACTATCTTAATGTTATTGGAAAAGGAAACAAAGAAAGAATTGTTGGCATAACAAAATTGTGCATTGAAGTAATAAAGGAATATCTCGTTACCAGAAATAGCAATCTTGAAAAGCCTTCCAAATGGCTCTTTCCTGGCAAGAATATAAAAAATTCTCTTAAAGATAATCACATCACTCGTCAAGCTTTTCACATGAATTTAAAACAGCTCGCAATAAAATCGGGAATCAATGAAGAAAAAGTTCATCCGCACACAATAAGACATTCATTTGCAAGCCATTTGCTTAACAAAGGTGCAGATCTAAGAATTCTCCAAGAACTTCTTGGTCATAGCGACATCTCAACTACACAAATTTATACAAAGATACTCGATAATAAGCTTAAAGATCTTGTTTTTAAGAATCATCCGCTAACAAAAAAATAGAAGTATTAATGCTGAGATCCAATTTTTACTGATCTTCCAGCCTTAAGATCATCAAGTATTTGGAGAAAATTTTCTTTTGTTAAGTCCTCAAAATAATCGTCATTGATCTGAATAACTGGGGCATTAACACATGCACCTAAACACTCAACCTCTTTTAGAGTAAATAGACCATCTTGGGTTGTTTCATCTATATCTATTCCTAATTTATTTTTTGTGGCCTTCATCAAATCATCAATACCGCGAAGCATACATGGAGTAGTTTTACAGAATTGCACTAAATATTTGCCGACCGGCTTAAGATTATACATTGTATAAAAACTTGCAACTTCATAAACCCTTATTTCAGGAATCTCTAGAATTTTTGCAACCTCCTCAATAACTTCTCGCGAGATGTAGTTTGAGTTTTGCCTTTGCGCCAGATCAAGAAGGGGCATTACAGCAGACTTCTTTCTATTACTTGGATATTTTGCAAGAATTTCTACAATTTTTTTCTGATTTTCTTGATTAAATTCAAAAGTCATTTTAAAGATTTATTTTTAATTATTTAACACGAGACCAAACTGCTTTTTTAGCAAGAATCAAGATAACAAATAATATCAACAAAAATATCATTGTTCTTACTCCCATTTTTTTTCTTGATTCCGTTTCTGGCTCTGCTGCATATTGAAGAAAATTAACAACATCAATAATCATTTGTTCTTTGGTTGCATAAGTTCCATCTTTATATTCAACCTGACCATCTTCATTAATCGGAGAAGGCATTGCAATTTGCCTACCCTCAAAATATGTATTATAATTCTTGCCTTCCGCCAAATTGAATCCATCGGGAACATTCTCATAGCCAGTCAAAAGTGAATAAACATAGTTTGCTCCATCATGTCTTGCTTTTATAATAAGCGATAAATCTGGTGGTAGCGCACCTCCATTAGCAGCTCTGGCTGCATTATCATTTAGATATGGCGATACAAACTTATCAGAAGGAAGTCCGGGTCTATCAAACATTTCACCTTCATCATCAGGACCATCAACAACATTATATTCACCCGCTATAATTTTAACCTCATCTTTTCCAAAACCGATTTTTTCAAGATTTCTGTAAGACATTAATTTCATACTGTGACATGCTGAACAAACTTCTTTATATACCTGATATCCTCTTTGCGCAGAAGCTTTATCAATTGACCCAAAAATACCATCAAAATTCCAATTAAGTTGTTTTGGATGCAAAGCTTTAGTGCTAACAACACTCCCCTTAACATCAGAGCTTGCGTAAGAGAATTTTGCTATAAATAAAAATAATATTGTTAAAAATTTTTTCATTTTCTAATAATTAAAATAATTGCAAACATATCTTACATCTTAAAATTTTAAAATTTAAAATCTTTGCATTTAAATATTTTTGGCTCCTACTAGTCAAAACTATAAAGTTTGTTTTTAAAATCTATAATTTTACTTTCAAAAACCTCTATATTTTCACTTTTAAGAATTGTAATTTTTTTATCAATACCCAATGCATATCCTCCAATAGCGCCATCAGCTTTAACTACTCTGTGACATGGGATTTCTGGGATATTTTTATTTTGCCCAACAATTTTTCCAATAGCTCTATAGCCTTTTGATTTAATTTTTTTTGCAATTTCATTATACGAAGTAACTCTTCCTTTTGGTACTTCTTTAATCAAATTATAAACTAAATTTTTATCAATCATATCAAGTTAATTTGACTAATTAGATACATTAAATATTTACAAAAAATTTGATCAATGCTTTTCTTTATAGTATTGATCAATAGATTCAGGCTCTGGCAATGTTTTTTCATATTTACTTAACCACGGAAGAATTAATAAGAAATATGCGTAGTAAAATAATGTTGATAATCTTGAAGCCCATATATACCAACCTTCTGCAGGGCTTTTACCTAGCCAGCCGAGAAAAATAAAATTTAAAATAAATATCCAATATATTTTTTTGAACCAAGGACGGTAAGCTCCAGATTTAACTTTACATCTATCTAAAAATGGCAAAGCAAATAAGAGAGCAATAGCTCCAAACATCATCAAAACTCCTCCAAGCTTATCTGGGACGGCACGAAGAACCGCATAAAAAGGAAGAAAATACCACTCAGGAACAATATGGGCCGGAGTTACAAGGGGGTTTGCAGGAATATAATTATCTGGATGTCCAAGGGAATTTGGATAAAAAAACAAAAAATACCCAAAAACTAAGAAAAATGCACAAAATCCCACCATATCTTTTAATGTAAAATATGGGTGAAAAGGAATAATATCTTTTTTGGTTTTAATTTCAATTCCAGATGGGTTGTTTGATCCAGATGTGTGAAGAGAAACAAGGTGCAGTAATACAACACCCACTATTAGAAAAGGAAGTATAAAATGAAGAGCGAAAAATCTATTTAAAGTCGGATTATCAACCGAAAAACCACCCCATAACCAAACAACTATTGATTCCCCGACAACAGGAATTGCAGAAAATAAATTTGTAATAACTGTTGCGCCCCAAAAACTCATTTGACCCCAAGGAAGCACATATCCCATAAAAGCCGTTGCCATCATTAGAAGAAATATTATAATACCAATCCACCATAATATTTCGCGTGGAGCCTTATAAGAACCATAATAGAGACTTCTAGCAATATGAGCATATATAACCACAAAAAACATTGAAGCTCCAACCGCATGAATATAACGAATTAACCAGCCATATCTTACATCGCGCATAATATGCTCAACCGAGTTAAAAGCATTTGCAGTACTTGGATCATAGTTCATTGCTAAAAAAAGACCCGAAATTATTTGTACCAAAAGCGCTATTCCCGCCAAAGAACCAAAGTTCCACATGTAACTAAGATTTTTTGGATATGGATGCTTAAGAAAAGTATTTTCAATTCCAGAGATTATTGGAAGCCTATCATTAATCCATTTAGCAGTTTTTGACTTTTGTACCAAACTTTCCGGCAAGTCATTTTGAATGTGATCTGACATTTTTTAAACAATTAATTAACCAATTTTTATTTTACTTTCACCAATAAATTCATAAGGTGGTATCTCAAGATTCTTTGGTGCCGGACCTTTTCTAATTCTAGCAGAAGTATCATATTGCGAACCGTGACAAGGACAAAACCATCCCTTAAATTCCCCCTGTCCTCCAATTGGAACACATCCCAAATGTGTACATATTCCGATAGTTACCAGCCACTCATCTTTTCCTTTTTTAACACGATCTTCGTCTAACTGAGGATCTTTGAGTTCGGACATTTCAACATTCCTTGCAGAATTAATTTCTTCGACGGTTCTTCTTTTAATAAAAACTGGTTTTCCTCGCCACATAACTTTTTTCTCTTCACCAACTTTAATAGAAGATAGATCTACTTCTATTGAGGCCAGAGCAGTAACATCGTCAGCTGGATTCATGCTATCAACAAATGGTAGAACTGCACATGCAACACCAACACCAGCAGCAACATATGCAGTTTTAGTTAAAATATTACGACGATTCACGTCTTTGAGAGATTCTTTATTTTCTGTCATTATAAAAAATATGTTATTTTAAAAAAAATATTCTAAAATAATAATCTTGTTTAATCAAATTTTCAACTAAATTATGACAATACTCAAAATTAAAAGACTTAGCAACAATAATGATTTATCATTACCAAAATATGAAACATCTGGAAGCGCTGGAATGGATTTGTTAGCAGCAATAGACGAACCTCTAATTATAAAACCTTCTGAAATCAAGTTAGTTAAAACTGGTCTTGCAATAGCTTTAGAAAAAGGCTATGAGGCCCAGATAAGGCCAAGATCAGGACTTGCCCTCAAAAATGGCATAACGGTTTTAAATAGCCCCGGAACAGTTGATTCTGACTATCGTGGAGAAATTTGTGCAATAATAATAAATCATTCCCAAGTAGATTTTACAATTACTCGCGGCATGAGAATAGCTCAAATGGTTATCGCCAAACACGAACAGGCAAAGATTATTGAGGTTGAAGATTTAGATGAAACAGCAAGAGGAAAGGGAGGATTTGGCTCTACTGGACATTAAATAATATGATAAAAATCTTTCAAATTGACGCCTTTACTTCTAAATATTTTCTCGGCAATCCTGCTGCTGTATGCCCTCTTGAAAACTGGCTTGATGATAGAATATTGCAAGAAATTGCCGAAGAAAATAATCTTTCAGAAACCGCATTTTTTGTACCAGATATAAATTCAAAAAAAAATAATTTTGCAATTCGATGGTTTACTCCTGCTGCAGAAGTAAATTTATGTGGACACGCAACAATAGCTGCTGCATACGTTATTTATCATGAACTAAATTGGCAAAATTCAATTATAAATTTTTCATCGCACTCGGGTCAGCTTACAACAAAAAAAATTGACGAAAATATTGAAATAATTTTTCCAAAAGCGCAACTAAAGAAATTACCTCATAACCATGATTTAGCTGCTGCACTTGGTGCAAATTATCGAGAATTATATTTTGCTGGAGAGGATTATTTAACAATCTTTAACAATGAAAATGAAGTAAAAAATTTAACACCAAATTTTAATTTATTAAAAGATTTTCAAGTACGCGGCATTGTTGCATCATCTCTTGGAGAGGATGTTGATTTTGTTTCACGAGCATTTTTTCCACGACTGAATGTAAATGAAGATCCTGTTTGCGGCTCGGCTCATACCTATCTTACACCATATTGGCAACAAATTCTTGGCAAAAATTCGCTTCACGCTAAACAAATTTCCAAGCGAGGCGGAGAGATATTCTGCTCATCAGAAGGTGATAAAATAATTTTATCCGGCAAATGCAAATTATATTTGCGTGGCGAAATTTTTATTTAAAAAATTTGAAAATTAAAGAGTCATTAAAAACAATATGCTACTTACACAAAATCAAAAACAGCTTTACTTAAGAAATATAATACTTCCCGAGATCAAAGAAGCTGGCCAAGAAAAACTATTATCCGCACGAGTTTTAGTTATTGGGGCTGGTGGACTTGGCTCTCCAGCTTTATATTACCTTACAGCAGCAGGAGTTGGAAATATTGGAATAATTGATAACGATGTTGTAGAGCTTTCTAATTTACAGCGTCAAGTGATTCACAATTTTAACGACTTGGGACAAAAAAAAATAGAGAGCGCGCGCAAAAAAATTCTTGCCTTAAATCCCGATATTAATCTTAAAATTTATGATTACCGCGCAGACCTTGATTCTCTTACGTCACTAGCTAATGATTACGATTATATTTTAGATGCCACCGATAATTTTCCTTCCCGTTTTATGATTAATCAATTTTGCCACAATAGTTACAAACCCTTGATTTTCGCGGCTGTAAAAGGATTTTTAGGACAAGTTTCAGTTTTTAAATCATATGATAAAACTAATGAAAACCCTTGCTATGCCTGTTTTAATCCTAACATTGTTGACGAAAATTTTTCTCTGCCCTTATCGGAAAAAGGAATCTTGGGATCGGTTGCCGGAACTGTTGGCGCCATTCAAGCCACCACAACTATTAAGGAAATTCTTGGAATTGGCGAGAGCTTAGTGGGTAAAATTTTAATTTTTGATTTTTTAAAAAATGATTTTAGAAAAACCAAACTAAATAAAAATAAAAAATGTCATATTTGTAATTAAGGAAAGGATTTTTAAAATTTTTTAGCTTTAAAAATAAAAATACAAAAATACAAAGAAATTGACTATTAATTTAGGTATTATATAATTATAGCTTATTGTTTTTAAATTTAGGACAGGTGGCCGAGTGGTCAATGGCAGCAGACTGTAAATCTGCCCGCGTTAGCGTTCGCAGGTTCAAATCCTGCCCTGTCCACCATTAAGATAATTTATTTTTTAAAATCTTGAAAAAATACTTTTTAATTTTTGTAATTTTAGCTTTATCAGCTTGCGGATTAAGATATAGTCCAGCAATAAATACTAATTCTATAAACGAGTTGAATATTTCTTCAATTTCTAGAGAATCTAAGGAATGCGGATACGGATTACTCTGGTTCCCCCCTATTGCAGGCCAAAGTGTTTCTGTTGTTGAAACAGCTAAAAATAAAGGTTTTAATAAAATATTATTTGTTGATGAGGAATTTTCTTGGTATTTATTTTTTAATAAAACTTGCGTAATTGTTTACGGTCAATAAAATATTAGTTAACGAAAGTAATTTTTAAATAAAAAAGATTTTTTAAATTTTTTTTAGTAAGATTGGCAAAAGAAGCTGAAATAATTCAGCAAAACAATCTTAGGAGTTAGTATTATCGCTTTTAGAAGTGATAATATAAACGTTTTTATTTTCTGTATTTTGCGGGTGTAGTTCAATGGTAGAATTCCAGCCTTCCAAGCTGGTCGTGAGGGTTCGATTCCCTTCACCCGCTCCACTTTTTTACTTATCCTTTTTGATTTAATGAATCACTATTCTCATAACATAGTTATGCAGCTAAGATTATCAATAAGATATCGTTGATGATTATGGGAAATTATTTTATAATTTTGTCTTGAATATTCTGAATTTCTCGAGCAAATTTAGAATCTGACTCAATCATTCCTTGAACCGACTTAATTGCATAGATAACCGTAGCATGGTTTTTAGAAAATTCTCTTCCAATGGCTAATAGACTTTCACAAGTCAAATTTTTAGAAAGAAACATTGCGATTTGTCTTGCTTTAACGACATTACTTTGTCTATTTGCCTGGCTCAACATCGCAGCCTTAATAGAAAAATGTTCTGCAACTATTTTTTGTATTTTTGCAATTGTAATTTGACCGTCTTTTATATTTTGTGAATATTCCGAAACTATTGATTTTGCAAGATCCATAGATATCTCTTCACCCTCTATCATGTTATTGGCGATTAATTTTCTTAAAACACCATCAAGATCACGAATATTTTTTGTAATTTTTGAAGCAATAAATTCAATAATATTAACATCAATTTCAACTCCAAGCTGAGAGGCTTTGACCTTAAGTATTTCAAAGCGATCACTAAAATCTGGACTTTTAAAATTTACAATCATTCCTCCAGAAATTCTTGATTTTAATTTCTCATCAATCGCCTCAAGGTCATGTGGATGACGATCGCAAACCATTACAATCTGTTTATTACTTTCTATCAAGCTGTTGAAAGTTTGCATAAATTCTTCTTGAGTCCCTTGTTTACCAGCAATAAACTGAACATCATCAATGATGAGCATATCTATTGAGCGGAATTGTTCCTTAAAAGACATCATATCATTGGCCCTAACAGATTGAACGAAATGATACATAAATTTTTCTGCAGAAATATAAACAACTTTTTTCTCTTTATTAGTTTCTTTTATGTGCCAAGCTATAGCTTGCGCTAAATGCGTTTTTCCCATGCCAATTCCCCCATGAATATATAGTGGAATCGCTTCATCAAATAAATTCATTTGTTCATTTTTAAATCCAGCAACAATTTTTGCCATTGTCAAAGCAAATTTGTTATATTTAGCTGAAACAAAATTTGCAAAGGTGAATCTATTATTTAGATCAGAGCCAAATGTAAAAATATTATCATATTTTGATAAATTCACAACATTTGAGGGCTTTTTAGAAGATTTTATTTGAACTTCATCTAAAATTTTTGACTGATCCAAAACTACAGATATTTTTTTAACACGCTTATCAATTCCAGATGCAATCTTGAGAAGATTCTTTTCGGATCTCTTATTTTCCAAGAACTCTCTTATTATCCAATCGCGAACAAATTTTGATGGAGCGCTTACAATAATTTCTGAGTTACCTAAATAACTTATCGAAACATTTGAAAACCACTTGTTAAAAAGTTCGTTTCCAAAAATTTCTTGGCATTTTGATAAAAAATCTCCGCAAACAATGTTATTTTCCTGATTCTTTTTGAGATCGAGTTCTTGGGGAATCATTGCTGCCTCCAAGGTAAATTCGCAGCTTTCCAGCCATTAATATTTCCTCTTTTTGAGAAACTATCTATATCACCCTCAAATCCGTTTATTAGATTGTAGCAATTATAACCGAATGAAGTCATGTAAGAAGCCGCTTCATAAGACCTTGCACCACTTCTACACATGAATATAAGAGCAATTTCTTTATATCTTTCTTTAAATCTTTCTTGAAGTATTTTTTCCAATGATATTTGAAATCTTGGATTAATTGCCATTGCAGGAAATATTTTCCATGGCAAAAGAATTGCGCTATTATCAATTGAATCAAGATCAACTTGACCAACAAAAGCAAACTCTGCATCGGTTCTAACATCAACAAGAACTGAGTTTCCGCTTTTTAAAGCTATAAAAGCATCATTAGGAGCAATTTCTTTTATCATTAAATTTAAAAAAGTTAAATTTATAGATGAACAAAAATATAGCAGAGATATATCAAAACTACAAAAGCCATCAAACATATGCACATAAATTTAGCAATTTTGCTAAAATAAAAATTAATTTATGTGACTAAAAAAATAATTTTCTTGTAGAGAATTATGTAGTAAAAGTAACTTATAGTAAAGATAAAAATTTTCATATATTGCAAATAAATTCCTTGACATATTTCTGTACTAGGAAATATATGATTATTCAATATAGATATTTGCTTCTAAAGCATTATTATCAAAGACTTGCTTAAATCGATTATTGATTTTATTGACTTAGTAAAACCTTATTTTTTTAGGTTTTTAAATAGATGATTTTAGATATT
>Ga0214917_10002302_pt1 | contig 23484 bp, 24 predicted proteins | sample LL_1208_BB_MetaG_FD_177983 | JGI IMG/M metagenome (GOLD analysis project Ga0214917, IMG submission 177983) | Freshwater microbial communities from Lake Lanier, Atlanta, Georgia, United States - LL_1208_BB | ecosystem: Environmental > Aquatic > Freshwater > Lake | place: USA: Georgia | collected...
GAAACTCTACAATAATCTGATCAAATCTGGACAGATTTTGTTCTGATATCTTTTGGAGCGCATTCCATTCAGAATTTTCAATATCCATTTTTAAAACTAAAGAAGCCTCTTCCCATCCAAGCTTAAAAGTTTCTAATGCATTATGTATCGCTTGATTTATTGTAATTGACTCTTCGTCGCCAATTAGATTAATATTTTGTTTTTTCCACTTAAAATTGTAAATTGATTCGCTCAATACATTTGAATTTACCTTTGTGATAGTTCCATCAAAAGCAACTACTTTGCCTCCCTTTTTTATCCAATCTTCTTCAAAATCTAAGTTAAGGCCAATACCCATTGAAATTAGCAAAGAATCTTTAAATGACTTATTGACTAACACATATCCACCATCGTTCTCTGATCCCATTCTTACAATATTTTCCTCCTGAATAGTAGAAATTAACAGTTCTGAAATTGTTGTAAACTTGTCGCTACTAAAATCAAGATTTGACTCATACAGGATATTTACTTTTTTTTCAATCAATCTGAGACGTTGAATTGGTTTATAATTTGAATTGTAAAAAAATTTATTAAAAAATTTTTCTCCAAAACGCAAAAAAAACTTAACGATAAAAGACATGACTAGAGTATACTTGGAATGTGAAAAAAGTGTTATTTATTTTTGCTCAAAACGATCTTTCGGGCCACACAAAATTCGTAGCAGAACTTTCCAAAGAACTTGACTCAATCGGATATGAATGCACTTCATATGTACCGATTTTTACTCATTTTTGGTACACATTCAACGAGATGGAGATTCGCCGGCCATTTCACTGGGCGCGGTACGTGAAAGGCCAAGTAAAACAATTTATTAAAGCAAAACGAATTGGTTGGGCTGGCCGTGAAATCTACAAGAATATGAAGGTAAAAAGGTACACGCATCTTCCCAAAAAAAAATTTTTAAATGAGTTTGATTTTATAATTATTTCTGCTGGATGGCATATGAGAGAGTTAATCTCAATTGGTTTCCAGGATTATAAAAAAATATTACAGGTTATTCATCATCCACATACTCAAGTATTTAATAAAAATGACCACGAACTGAGGAGTGGTAATTTTCCAATTATCACATCGTGTACAGCGACACGGAAAGTTTGTGAATCGCTTGAATATAGAATTACAGACACTATACTGCTGGGTGTCAATGATAATTATTTAAATGTAACGAGACCAGTTTCAGATAAAGTGAAAAAAATTGGCTTTTTTTTCCGAAATATTAATAGAAAAAATCCTAAATTGACTTTGGAGGTTATAAGTTCCTTTTACTTGAATAATTTAAATATAGAGATACACATATTTGGTAGTGGCTTTCAGGAATCTATGCTACCTTTTCAAGTTTTTATTCATCAAGATCTTTCAGAAATAGATTATATTGATTGGTTATCGCAAATGGATATCTTTGTTTATATCTCCAAAATTGAAGGGTTTGGCCTTCCACCTCTGGAAGCTATGGCATTGGGAATTCCTTCAATAGCGTCAAATGTTGGTGCTGTTCCAGAATATATGAAAAATGATATAAATGGAATTATCATTGATAATGAAGGAAATAGTTCGACTTTTTGTGAGCAGATACTTAATTTAGTTAAGGATGATCACAAAAGAATGTCTATTGCGTATAATGCTAGAATCTCGGCTCAGGAGTTAAGTTGGAGAAGAGTCGCAGAACATTATTCAAGATATCTGGTTTAATGATAATTTCTTCAATTTCAACCAAAAGTTGACTGCTGAGTGTAGAACTATACAGTTAGCCTATGAGTCCCCATCGTCTAGTGGCCTAGGACGTCGCCCTTTCACGGCGTTAACACGGGTTCAAATCCCGTTGGGGACGCTTCAAGGTGCGCAAAACGCTCATCTTTGAAAACGAGGCCCAGTAGCGCAGTTGGTTAGCGCGCCGCCCTGTCACGGCGGAGGTCGCGGGTTCAAGTCCCGTCTGGGTCGCAAGGTGCATTACTGCACTTCAATTGGCTGAGTAGCTCAGTTGGTATGAGCGAACGACTGAAAATCGTTAGGTCGCCGGTTCGATCCCGGCCTCAGCCACCAGTAAAAGTTCGCTAAAAGTTGGTAATCATGATTGGCTTAAATGAAAACAAGGTTAGAAGATTTGAAGGACAAGTACTTTGAGGCCTCTATGCTTCGTTGGGGCGCAGTTGGTATTACAACAACTGTCATTGATTACCTTCTCTTTATTTATCTTTATGGCTCAACTAATTCAGTTTTTCAAGCAAATCTAATAGCAGCGAGTGTTGCAACCTCGATCAATTACTACACCCACCACCGTTGGACATTTAAAAGTGATCAAGACCATTCACGCTCTGGACTCAAATACTTACTCAATCTCACTTTTTGGTGGCTTGTCTCCACCTCAATTGTTCAAGCTCTAGTCATGGTAAATATTGATCCAAGAATTGCAAAGTTAGTACCTCTAGTTTTAATTGTGCCAGTTAATTACTTTGTCTTAAACAAGTTGGTTTTTAAGAAAAAAGCTTAAGAATCTCTTGTTCTAAAAAATAATACAAATAAAATTACCCAAAAAAAACCTACTGCAGTGACTAAATAGATCTCTATTGATGTACTCGTGGTTGAAATAAATATCGCTACTGCTGCAAAAAAAGCCGATAGTGACCAAAGAAAAAATGCCACCTGCTTACGAGATAAGCCTGCACGTATTAAGCGATGGGATAGATGATCTTGACCACCTTGAAACACTGATATTTGCCTACGGACTCTTGATAAAACCGCCACAGTTGTATCCAAAATAGGAATAGCTAATAACAAAAAAGGAATTATGAAAGATCCGATCTGAGTCTGAGCATTTGGTTCAAATCTGACCGTTAATGTTGCGAGCAGAACACCAAGAAACAACGCTCCGGCATCACCCATATAAATCTTTGCTGGATTTTTGTTCCAGACTAAAAACCCAAGTGTGGCTCCTGCTGTGACGGTTGAAAGGGCAGCTATCAAATACTGATCTCCTTTTAATGCCAATATGGCAAGCGCAATAGATGAGATCGAAACAGTTCCAGCAGCTCCACCATCTAGATTGTCAAAAAAGTTTATTGAATTACATATTCCAACCACCCAAATAACAGTAATAATAGAATCAAATATCTTGGAACCAGTTGGGTTTCCTACGTTATTCCCAAGTATCAATACGGTAGAAGTAAATAGACCTGCTAAAGTTTGGGCTATAAATCTTGGTAAAGGTTTAAGATTTTTTAGATCATCCCAGAGTCCAATTAAACCTAGAAACAATGCTGGGCCAAGAACTGATGTAGCTAACAAAAAAGTTGTTGATGTGAAATTTGAAATTAAGAATGAGAAATATGAAATAGAGATGATGCCGATAATAATGGCAACTCCCCCGAGATAAGGTACTGCTTTTTTGTGTGATTTATGAGCTGCATTTGGGTTATCAACGACATTTGTTGCTAGTGCAATTTTGCGCATTAGAGGAGTTAGAACGCCAACTAATAAATATGAGGTTGAGAACAGTATGAAGTACTCCTTATTAGTAATCCCCATTTGATTAAAATTACTCTTTAGGCACAGCCAGATTTGCGTCTATGCATCTTGGGGGCTGATCCACCGGTCTGACCTGAGCCCACTTTTGAACCAGATGTTGGTCCAGTACTTTTTCCAGAGGTACTTCCTTTTTGCTTTTTTGCAAGCGCAGCTAGCATCCTCGCTTTTGCATCCTCTGCCTGATTTTTATCCTCACTCATAGTTAATTTCCACCGTTCCTTATGTTGTTATTTTTTGTTTCAGAAAGTAATGCTTTAACTTCAGACTCTTTATACCGGCGGTGCCCACCTAAAGTCCTAATTGCTGTTAATTTGCCCGCCTTTGCCCACCTAGTAACTGTTTTTGGATCCACGCGAAACAAGGTCGCAACTTCTGAAGGAGTAAGCAATACTTCCTGTACTTTTCTCACGTACGCAGCACCCCATCTTGACCAAGACCTTAAGTGAAATGTCCTTTTATTACCTATATGACAAGTATGTCTTAAAGCATACCTTTTAGCAACTGATGCATATTGTGGGTAATTTAATTTAAATAAACTAAGGCTTAAATGAAGTACCAACTAATAGGTTTAGAGGGATTAATCCAAACATAATTTTTGGTTTTGCCTTCAAAATTTGAAATAGGAGTAATGGAATCTTTTAAGATTAATTTTCTAGAAATCTTTTCTGGTGAAATATTTATGTACCCATAATAAGAAAGCAATTCTTTAATTTCTAGATACGAATTCTCATTTTGAATCTCCACAAGTATTACTGGATTGCACTTTTTGATTATATTAAGTGATCCTCTTAGAACATCTAACTCTGCTCCCTCAACATCAATTTTTATAAAAAATAGATCTACTTTAAGATTATCAACTGTATTAAAATTTACTTCAGTTATAACAGTAGAAACCTCCGTTTCAACTAAATGCATATCAGAGCAAATTTGTGCGATCATCTTTTCCTTATAAAAGGAGCTGTATTGTGTGAGAAGCTTATCATTAACTATTGGGGTTACCAAAGTTCTACTGCCCTCTTTTTCGCTAAGCGCGCTCTTTATAAGTGTGACATTTTTTAATTTAAACCTAGGTGTTGCAATTGGGTCAATTGCAATTATTTTTACCAAAGGAAAGTATCTTCTAAACATTCTTATAGATGTACCGTCATTTGAGCCCACATCTAGAATGCAATACTTGGCTGACTGGGGTTGAATTTGCTTTGAAAAACTAAATCCTTCCTCAAGATCAATAAACCTGCAGATGAAGGGTGCCAACCTTCGTAAAAAAATATATATAAAAAAATTTTTTCTTACAGAATTTTCAAACCAAATAAATCGCTTCATAAGTTGAGTTCACTTAATTTATCGAAACTCACATTGCCTGTTCAAAAGATGCAACCCGGCGCCACCTGGTGACTAAACGTTCATAACCTTTTCCTGCCAAGGCTCCATCACCTGCAGCCAATCCTGCAAGAGATTTAGCAACATCCTCGATTGATGTGTCCGCATCAAGGCCAGTTTCACCATTTTCTACTAAGGATTTTTCTAAATATACAGCTAACCCACCGTAATCACATTCAACAATTGATTGGCTATTAAAGATTCTAAGCCAGTTCTGTAGACCTGCTATCTCTTCTTCGATTGGCCCATAACCGAATGCATTTACAACTGCTTGATGAGCAAATAGACATCTTTGTTTCGCATTTGAAATGGAGGTCCTAAGGATTGTGTAGGCACCATCATCATTGGCGCCACGAAGTCGATCTGAGGGTTCAAATAGTGAAAACCAGCGAGGAGGAATACTCCAAGTTGCGGTAATGATGTGTGAAATCTTGTCCTCTACTACCTCTGAATTTACCTTAATTGCATCCTCAATTTTTTGTGGCAGAAAAAACTTTACTAATGTAGCAGGCAATGTGGATTTAAAGTCATCTAAGGAAGCCCAGCATCTAGTAGCGGTTGACCATGGTGCTACATATCTACTGCCTTCATGTTCTAACACATGAGCACCATCTGGCTTTAGTGACATTGGTTGATTGATTATTGTTCTACATAAAGCTTTCTTTTGTTCATCCCAGCCAGTTGGTGATGTAACTGCGATCTGATTCCACCTTGCTTGATCGTCAGGCTTAAAAGCAGTTATCGGCTCATAAACTCTTAAAGACGCAACGTATGGTGTCGGTCGCATTTATTAATTTATTTAATTACGAGGTGTGTAGTTATCATTTGAGGAATCATCATCATCAAATCCTTTATCCTCTTTATCTTCACCATGTAGCTCTTTTGCTAATCGCTCTAAATCCATATCCTGATTTGAGTACTTAAGATCTCTTGCCACTTTAGTTTGTTTTGCTTTTGATCGGCCGCGTCCCATATCTGGCCTCCTTATAACTCTTTATTATCTGTCAGATGGATAGATTAGCGTAAAGCTGGGCCGTAAACCATTTCAGACTTTCCACCTCTTAATAGGGTTTTAAAGCCAATTCCTTGCAGAAATAGACTCATGCCCATAATTGGAATTCTAAAGCGATGGTCGCCTATCGTGAATAAGGTTATTAACCAATTGGTCGCTACCGCAACCATTGCTAAGTTGCCAATAAATCTTTCTAATGAATTTTGACGCCACAAGGTGAAAAAGCCATAAAGTAATAAGGCCAATCCGCCAAGTAACCAGAGCCAAGATATAATCTTTCCAAATCCACCATAGACTAAATTAAAACCATCCTGTGTTGAGGCAATGTTTTTTAGTGGATTTATTGTCAGCCAAGGATTTAATCCCATGGTGCCATTTGCTATCGGTCCATACCAGGGTGACCAAAAGTAAATTGATTTATTGTAAAAAAGTTCTACTGCCTTTATGGGATTACTTGCATACCAGTTTAAAACACACCCGACTCGTTGGTTATCCTGCTCTGAAGATGTACCAGATAAATTACACTCAACACCAAAGCCCTCTTTTATATAGCCACCGGTGGCATTATTACCTGCGCCAATATTCATAGTTGCGCCAAGGTTGGTTGATATACTGTTAATTCCAATTGCTTGATTGTTTCGATAAATCAAAGTTGCTGGAAAAAATAAGGTGATTGCTAGGCTTAGTGCAATCATTAATGCCCCTGCTTTAAAGCCTTTCCATACAAAAATCCACAAAAGATTTATGATAATCCCTGTCAAAATCAATCTAGGCTGAACAAATGACAGCAAGCCAAATATTGCAGAGCTTATTATCAAATATCTAACAAACTTTTTGCTATCTTTTACAACAAAACTTCTTATCACTAGTCCTACACAAATTAACAGCCCTGAAGCTGTAAGCGACTCATATCCAACTACAATGGAGCTCAGTGACAGGGTTGGGTTAAATAGGATTAGCAGTAGCGTCAGGTGGGCAAACTTCTTCAATCTTGTTCTAGAAAGCTCTTTTGCATAAAAGTATACAGCAAAGGAAAAAATAAATGATTGCGCGATTGAGAGTGTGGTTAATACCCAACTCTTCCCAAGTATCGATAAAAATAGAATTACTAGAGGGTATCCGGCAGGCCAGTAATTCAAAATGCTCTCAGGAGAAAAGATCCCATCTCTAAGTAGTGCGTTATACCCCATAAGGTAGTTCTCACCATCAGCACCGAGCCATGCACCATCTACGAAGTAAACTCGATCAACAGAGCCTGCGTTTATACCTTCAATACGAAAAATAATTCCAAGTTTGATTATAAAAACTGCGATCGCCCAATAGAGAAAGCTCTTAGACGTATTATGCTCAGGTGAAATTCGAGCGCGCTTTGATTTACTGGCCATAACATCCCCTACTTGAACTTGTATCTAGTTTACTGACGTTGGTAAATAGATATTCTAGATTTGCGTTTGTGCCGGAAGTGGAAATTAAGCCCTCATGGCAATGCTTATCCAAATACGTAGGATCCTTAACCAATTTAAGCACTGTATCTCCGTTCATCTCCACCACATTAGGTGATGTGCCCCTTCTATGAACTGAGCCAAAAACGCATTGAATGGCTGCATAATGCGGGATTCGAAGTTCAACTGAGTCACCGGGTGCAACCGTTTTGACTATTTTAACTATTTCCTTAACCCGGCTCTTAACCACCAAATCCTGCTTCATCTTAGTTGGGTTAAATCAACCTTGCTTATCTTACCATCAGTTAACTTTGTAATTTTTTTTCTCACAGATTCAGACTGTTCTGATGCCTCGCCTGCAAAAAGTGATGGATTTGCAATCAGATTTTTCAGTTGATCAAGTGAAAGCGGAAACTCTTTTTCCTTAGCGAGTGCTTCAAAGAAATTGCCTGTAGTAGTTGAAGTTGAGTGTTTTTTAATTAATTGGTGGGCTACCTCTCGTCCCATACCAGCTTTAACACACTCCATCAGTAGCTTTGTAGTTGCAAGTAATGGAAGCTGCTCATTTAGCTCATTCTTTATAATCTCCTCAAACACCCCAAACTCATTTAATATTGTCATAAATGCATGAAGCAAGCCATCTAAAACAAAAAATGAATCTGGAATAACAACTCTTCTAACTACAGAGCATGAAACATCCCCTTCGTTCCATTGATCCCCAGCCAAATTAGCCGCCATACTGACATATCCACGAAGTAAAACCATCATGCCGTTTATGCGCTCAGATGATCTTGAGTTCATTTTGTGGGGCATGGCGGATGATCCAACCTGGCCTGCCTTAAATCCTTCGCTAACTAATCCAGCACCTACCATCAATCGAATTGTGGTTGCCATTGAGGAAGGAGCAGAAGCTATCTGTAATAGCTTCGATACAACTTCAAAATCAACTGATCGTGGGTAGATCTGGCCAACTGAGAGCCAAGTATTTTCAAAACCGAATTGGTCAGCAAGGCTTTTTTCTAACTGCACAAAATTCTTACCTAGTGCATCTGAGGCGTCCTGAGATGTGCCTACTGGGCCCTTTATGCCTCGAAATGGAAGACGTACAATTAATTCTTTGAGCGCACTGTGTGCAAACAATAACTCCTCAGCGCAGGAAGCAAATCTCTTGCCTAATGTAGTTACCTGGGCTGCAACATTATGAGATCTACCCACCATAAAGGTTTTCTCATACTTAGCAATTTTCTCATTTAACAAAAATAACGTTTGTAGCGTTCTATACTCGATTAATTCAAGAGCAGCCTTAATTTGAATTAGCTCTATATTTTCGGTTAAATCCCTACTTGTCATGCCGATATGTATTTTTTCAGTTCCTGCCAGGGCATTAAACTCTTCAATTCTCGCTTTCACATCATGACGTGTGTTCATCTCTCGCTTATCAATAGAAGCAAGATGAACTTTTTCAATAACTTTTTCATAAGAGGTGATATCGCTATTTGAGATTGGAAGCCCTGCTTTTTGTTGTAATTTTAAAATTGTAACCCAAAACTTTCGTTCGTTGATAATTTTAGTTACAGGGTCAAAAATTGCCACCATCTCTTTTGTGGCATATCTAGTTGCTAAAACATTTGGGGTGATACTCATGCTATTAGATCCCTTACTGCGATTGTTTCGTCTCGGCCAGGTCCAACACCTATTGCACTTATTTGAGCCCCTGATACCTTCTCTAAAAACTTTACATACTCTTGTGCATTTTTTGGTAGGTCCACAACTGACTTTGCTTTTGATATATTTTCTTTCCAACCTGGCAAATATTCATAAATTGGCTTTGCATGATGAAAATCAGATTGAGACGCTGGTAATTCTTCAACCCTAACGCCATCAATCTCATATGCAACACACACTGGAATCCTCTCCCAGCCAGTTAAAACATCAAGTTTTGTTAAGAAAAAATCAGTTAAACCATTAACTCGAACTGCGTACCTTGCAATAGGTGCGTCAAACCACCCACATCTTCTATTACGACCGGTTGTTACGCCAACCTCACCACCAATTTTTCTCAAGGCTTCACCATCCTCATCAAATAACTCAGTTGGAAATGGGCCGCTACCAACGCGGGTTGTGTATGCCTTAAGAATTCCAATTACCCGTGTGATCTTTGTTGGCCCAACTCCAGAGCCAGTAGAAGCTCCTCCTGCGGTTGGATTAGAGGAGGTAACAAATGGATAAGTGCCATGATCAACGTCCAACAATGTTCCTTGAGATCCTTCAAGTAACACGATCTTGCCAGACTTTAATGCTTGATCTAGCAAAAGCGAGGTATCAGTCACATATGGTTTTAAAACCTGCGCATACCCTAAATACTCATCAATTACTTCATCAACAGTAATTCCTTTGCGGTTAAAAACCTTAATTAAGATCTGATTTTTATCATGAAGTGCTGCTTCGATTTTTTGTTTTAAAATTGATTGATCAAATAGATCTTGAACTCTGATTCCAATTCGATTTATTTTGTCAGCATACGCTGGGCCAATTCCACGACCTGTTGTGCCAATCTTTGATTTGCCCAAAAATCTCTCTGAAACCTTATCCAAGGTGCGATGGTATGGCGTAATTAAATGTGCATTGGTTGATATCTTTAACTTTGAGGTATTAATTCCGCGTTCATTTAAATCTGAGATTTCTTTTAATAAAACAGATGGATCAATAACAACACCATTGCCAATTACTGGAATTACATTTGGAGATAATATTCCGGAAGGCAAAAGGTGGAGTGCATACTTTTGTTCTCCTATTACAACTGTGTGTCCTGCGTTATTTCCACCTTGATAGCGAACAACATAATCAACGCGATCACCCAATAAATCTGTCGCTTTACCCTTGCCCTCATCGCCCCACTGCGCACCAAGTAAAACTATGGCGGTCATATCTCTCCCATGAGTAGCAACAGCCAACTTTAGAGCTGGACAGGTAATTTCCTTTCGGGATTACGGCCAATTCCACCACATTTAGGGCGGTTTTAAAAATCACCGCCCCAAATCAGAACACACTTATCTAGTCTTTTAATAAGCCCCAAGCATTATCAACACCTTTTTGAAGAGGGCTGATAAGGCAATGGTTAAGGTACCGGAAACTAGTAATCGCTCCAGCAGTGTTACTAAGGTAATTAATGATGCAGTCAACATAGGTGCTCCATACTTTGATCTTTAGGTGCAGGGGCAATATCTGGCAACAAGTAAAGGTAGTTGAAATTCTGAAACTTTGAAGTTTCAATTCTTACTTACTGGGGATAAGTTGGAGTATTAATGCAAATTGAATTTTATGATCCGACTAGTATAAATCGATTACCAGGCACTCCAACCACCATCAACATTTAGTGATTGTCCAGTTACATATGAAGATAAATCTGACGCCAAAAATCCAAGCGCACCTTTGAAATCCTCCTCTTTAGCCATCCGGGCCATCGGGGTTCTGTCCTCATACTGAGTAACAAATGCCTCTGGTTGATTTCTAAAAATACCACCAGGACAAATAGCATTTACTCTTACCAAAGGGGCTAAGGTGGTTGATAACCATCTAGTAAATTGAATTAGCGCACCTTTTGAGGCGCCATATGCAGCTGGATTGCCCATTTTAGTTTGTGCATATAATCGCCAATCTGGACCCAATAATCCGTAGATTGATGAAATGTTTACAATGCTTGATCCAACTGAATCTTTCATAATTGGCGCAAACCCTTGGCATAAATCAAATACAGCGGTTAAATTCACTTCGAATGCACGCCGCCAACTTTCAATTGATTGTTTTTCAAAAGCAGTATTCCAGCCAATCAATTCAGAGGTTCCCACGAAACCAGCGTTATTAACTAAAATATTTAATTGATCAAGCTCGTTTATCACACTATCAATTAAATTTTTTCGCTGCTTTTCTATTTCAAGATCTATCTCATAATAATTAACTTTGATTTTCCATTTTTCTTTCATTTTTGAAGCTAAATCTTCTAATGAAGTCCCAGGTAAATCCACTAAAATTAAATTTGCTCCAAGTTCACCTAGAGTATCGGCAAAAACTTTTCCAAGTCCACCTGCGGCACCAGTTATCAAAGCTTTTCTTCCCGACAAATTAGCAAGATCTTTATAAGTACTCATTATTTAGTGATCCACTTTTGACTTAAATAAGAACTCGGCGATCTGAAAATCTAGTTCAGTATCAATATCAATTGCCCTTTCTCTGGGAATCTCAACACCAGCAACTTTACCTTCAAAAATTGAGTTTTTGGTCAAAATTGTGTCTGGCTTTCCCACGTAGCAAACCGTCGTCAAATCAAAAATCTCAGGCGTATCTTGCCTTCTTGAATATTTATCACCTTGTTGAATCACCAAATCTACTTGATTATCCTCCCCCTTTTTTACCATATTAAAATATGGGTTTCGCTCAGAGGGTGTAATACCAACTACAAAATCTGCTCTGCCCTTTTTAAACTCATTAAGGCAATTCTCAATGTCAATGGTAGATCTAAGCGGTGATGTAGCCGGTAATGAGAGAAATACTTCAGGAAGTCTCCCATCTTTATCGGTTAAATATTTAATGAAATGTTGCCAGGATTGCCATTCCGGGCTGGTATCCGTTGCAAGCTCTGAAGGTCTGATGAAGGGAATTGTTGCTCCTGCAATCCGTGCAATTTCTGCAATCTCTTCGGAATCAGTCGATACAAAAACTTCATTTATCTGCTTTACTTCTAAAGCTAGTTCAACAGCCCATGAAATTAGAGGCTTTCCGTTAAAAGTTTGAATATTTTTGTTGGGCACTCCTTTTGATCCAGCTCGAGCAAAAATACATGCAACTGTAGACACTTAAAAATCCCCCTCAATTGAATTTCGTTGAATCTTTATTTGCTTCCCAGTAGGAGCAGATTCTAAAGCTGCCTCGATCACTTCTAAAGATTTCAAACCATCTCTGCCTGTTGCCATGGGTGACTTCCTGGTGTCTAAGCATTCTATAAAGTCTTTCCACTCAGCCAAGTAAGAATCATTCGAAGAATGGTTGGTGGCAAGTAAATTAGTCCAAGAACTTTCACCCTGCTTAAGCATTGATACCTGCTGTTTAACTCCATCCCATTTAATAGTCCCGCTCTCGCCAATAACAATACATTTTCGCTGAAAATCGTGGCGAATAAAATCCATACTTAAGTTTGCAACCAAATTAGGGTTCACTTTATTTTCTATTCCCAAGGTAAGAAAAGCCGAATCTTCGACATCAATCTCCAGCGAGCTTTGCTGCATAATGGTTGCTCGTACCCACTCTATTTTTCCGAAAATCCACCCTAAATAATCAATTTCATGGCTGAGTTCAAAGAGTACGCCGCCACCAAGTTTGCGTTGAGCTGAAACAGAATTGCGGTAATCTGCCGATTCTCGCCAACTGGGCAAGAATTGTCCAACTTCGCACTTCACTAAGAGCGGCTTACCAATTACTCCTAAATTTAATTGATCCCGAAAAAAGATTAAAGACCCATAAAAACGAAGATTATAGCCTAGTGCAAGAATAAGATTTTTCTCTGCGCAAATTTCAATCAATTTTTCCACGCTCTTTGTGGAAACAGAAATTGGTTTTTCCATTAGTAAATGCACCCCTGATTTTGCTAGCGCTAATCCAATTTCAATCCTAGTGTTAGCAGCACCAGCAAGAATTGCAATATTTGGTTGAAACTTTATTGCTTCTTCGACTTTAGTAAAATGCAATTTGTAGCCAATATTTGAATCTAGAATTGGTCTATTAGTTAGAATTGCAATTTGCGCATCTGGGAATAAACTTCTTGCTATCTCAAAATGTCTAGCTCCTGCACTCCCTGCGCCATTAATCAATATTCTTTTAATCATTACAAAATCTCTTTAAAATTCGAAGCCCGACTTCTCCACTTTTTTCAGGATGAAACTGACAGCCAATTAAATTATCCTTCTGAACTACGGCTGCCAAACTATTGCCACCATAAGTGATTGTTGAAACCAAATTTTCTTCAAATTTGGGAACTGCCATGTAAGAATGTACGAAATAAGCAGACTGGAGAGGCTTCACCTCCGAAAGAATTGTCGCTTGCCAATCTGGATGGCTAGGAGAGGTTTCAAGTTCAGCCCAACCAATGTGAGGAATTTTTAATTTCTCACCTGTAGTCGCGGTGGAAGGTACTGGTACAATTTTCCCAGGGATTAGTGCTAATCCATCTGTAACTGAAAATTCGCAACTTTCATCAAAAAGTAACTCCATGCCCAAACATATAGCTAATAGTGGTTTTTGGCTTAGAACATAATCTTGAATTGCTGAAATTAAATCAAATTTCTTTAATGCCTTCATACCATCCGGGAATGCACCGACTCCAGGAAATACCACTTTCTCGGAATTTAAAATAACCTTTGGGTCAGATGAAATTGTAACCACTGAACCACATTTTTCTAGCCCACGTTGAACACTGAGAAGATTACCAACTCCATAATCTATTACTGTAACTTTAACTGAATTCATAATTTCTGACCAAAATTCCAGATTGCTTCAATTCTTGTCTGACCTCAGAAAATGTTGCCCTGTTATAGTGCAAAATATCGGCCATCGCTATTGCACTTGCTTCTCCAGTGTTGACCACTTCCACGGCATCACTTAATTTGCCCATTCCACCGCTTGCGATCACCGGTATTTCAACCTGGGAACTAACGGCTCTTATAAGGTCACAGTCAAAACCCTTTCTGGTCCCTTCCATGTCCACCGAAGTTAACAATATTTCGCCTGCACCATATTCAAATCCTCGAATTGCCCAATCCACTACATTGAGTCCTGAGCGTTCTCGCCCATTTTCAGTTAAGACTTCCCATTCACTTTTTGTATTTTTCTTTGCCTCTATAGAAAGAACAACGCATTGACTTCCAAATTTCTGAGCTAATTTAGAAATTAAAGTTGGATCACCAACTGCTGCTGTGTTAACGGCTACTTTATCCGCTCCAGATCTTAAGATTTCGGTAGCGTCATCAATGGAACGAATTCCTCCTCCTACAGTCATCGGTATGAATATATCTTTGGCCGCCGCTTTTATTATTTCTCCCAAATGATTACGTGCATACAAACTAGCTACGCTATCCATATAAATAAGTTCATCTGCACCTTGTTCGTAATAACGCACTGCATACTCATTTGGAGAACCTACTACCCGCAACCCCTCCAGATGAATACCTTTGATTAGATTTGGACCTTTAATATCAAGGCGCGCAATCAATCGGACTTTTTTCATAATTTATTTATCATTTATTATTGGAAATTGGATTGCGCAAACTCCAACTGTCAGAAGTGTAATTCCAAATATGGGGCGACCGAAAAGTATTTGTTAGTAAATCAAAATACTCTCGATCGATAATTGGGCTTTCAAACTTCCTAGATGCAATAGGAAATTCTTTTTCTGGTAAAGAAAGATATGTAAATAATTCATTGATAAAACGGTTTGGAAACTCATGATCAAATTTTTTGACCAACGCCACACCTTCTTCTCGGGTTATATCACCAGAACGAATCTCCTGAGCTGCATCATAACTTGCACGACCAATTCCAAATTTGATTCCAGTTGTGTAATAATGTAAATCATCAATCTTGTCATCAATGCTGTTGTATTTGGAATAAGTCCCTGGAGTTCGTTCCGGAGAAGCCTCAAATCCACCATTCTCTACCGCGTAGTAATAGCAAGCCTGAGGATGCCATTTTAAGTAATATCCTAAATAATGAACTTCAATTTTCTTTTCCTCAATTTGATTTGGGTTTGCAGGTAAATAGGGTTGTAAATCATTTTGATGTAAACCAAATTCTGATTTGAGTTCTGATATTGATACTCCTCCTAAATGGATTTTAGATTGGTCCTCTTTTGAAAAATAAGACCAATCTCTTGTAGCGCTCTCGGTGTCTCCTAAAGGATTACCGTATTCGGCCTCATTCTCACCGAAGAAAACAAGTGGTATATCAAATAGTAATGCCATTTTAGGCGCTAAAGATTTTTGGCCAAACATAAAAGCTTGAAATGGATGGAAAAGTAATTCAGTTGAAAGTCTGGTAAGTAAACGGTGAACACGCGCATTTGGAGTCATTAAGTAGTTATCATGCCCCGCATTGATCCACGAATGGAAATTTTTCCAACCCCAATCAGTGTATATATGTGGGGCCCATGTCACTGTGAGAGGATGCATTCCATACTTAGTTTTCAAAATATGTGAAGCGTAAAAACTATCTTTGCCACCAGATCCTGGAACTATACAATCATAAGAGCCATCATTTTTTCTATGCTTATCGCAAAGTTCTCTTAATTGTTTATCTCTATCACTCCAGTTGATTGTACTTTTTTTCTGTTCAGTAAATCTGCATGCGTCACAAATTCCATTTTCATCAAAAAATATAGTATTTTTTCGCGAATTAGGAACATGGTCATACTCAACAGCAGAATTTGGTCTTTGGTTTGAGATTACACATTTTCTGCAATATCGTACGTTGGCAGGTAAACCATATTTAGTTTGAGGAGAGCTGTTTTCCGGGCTAAAATCAATGAAATTTACGGATTTAGGCCGGGGAATAATCTCCATTAAGTTTACTCATCCCTCTCTAGAGTAGTTTTTATTGGCAATCTCAAGGTCAATTGGGCGCCCAATATCAATCCAAGATTCATGTAGTGGGTAAACAATAACCTTTTTCTTCATATTTCTTGAAATATCCAGCAATTCAGGCATATCTCTGAATTTCGGCTCCGTAATGAAGTCCAAAATATCAGGATCTACCGCGTATACACCGGCATTTATCAAACTCGAAATAACAGGTTTTTCTTCATACGATTCAACTTCTAAACCGTTGATTTGCACAACTCCGTAGGGAATTTGAAATTCATGGGTTCGCACGGCAACAGTTGCGGCTGCATTTTGAGCCGTGTGATAATCTAAAAAATCTGAATAACTAATGTCAGTAATAACATCACCATTTGTCACAATAAATGCCCTTTCTGGCTTATGACTTATAAGTGAAAGGGCACCAGCAGTACCAAGCGGGATATCTTCATGCAAATACTCTATTTTTACCCCAAATTTATGCCCATCTTTGAAATAATCTTCAATAATTTGGCCAAGATAATTAATAGCAATTATGAAATGGTTGAATCCTTGACTTTGTGCTCGTTTGATTATGTGCTCTAGAATTGGTATTCCTGCAACAAGCAACATCGGTTTGGGGCGGTTTTCAGTTTGTGGATGTAGTCTGGATCCTTTACCGCCAGCCATTATCACCATGATATTCGAATATTTCGTTTGAACTGAAATATGATCCCATAGGTGTAACCCAATTACGCAATTATTTCTATCAACAATTGGAATTTGCAAAATTTTAGTATCATTCATAACTTTTAGAATTTCTAATCTACTAGTTCCTTCTTTGACAGTTCGTGGCTTCTTATTCATGATTTTCTCTACGGTATCTTCTAGAGTCAGCCCACTCAACATCCCTCTTCTAAAATCTCCGTCTGAAATAGTCCCAAGAAGTCGATAATTTTCATCCAAGACCAATGCAATTTTTATGCCAACTTTGCTTAGCCGTTCAATAGCAATTTTTATTGGAGTGTTGGGCTTAACAATTGAGTCTCTCCAAAGATCTAGTTGATGTGTCACTTTGACACTTTATTCTGGACTATTAAATTATAGATCATGAAAACTCTTTAAGAGTAAATTATTTAAATCAATTTTTTTTATCTTTTCAAAAATTTTTAAACTTGCACCACCTTTACCATATGGATTTGATACCTTTTTTAAATTTTGCTTGAAATTTTTTGAATAAATTTTTTCAATTGACCTTACAATTGAACTACTATCTAAATTGCAATTAATTACACTATCGGCCATTTCACGCCCAAGCTGTCGGTTACCTATATTAATTGTCGCTTTTTTAAGCGTTGGAACTTCCAAAATTCCACTTGATGAATTTCCAACAATGCCATCACAATGTAATAGAGTTGAAAAATAATTTTTTTGCCCAAGTGACGAATAGAAGACTGCGTTTGATCGTGATTCTATAAATTTTTTTATTTCTTCGGTAATTTCATCACTTCCGGGGTCTGCATTCACGCCTGTAAAAATAAAATTAATCTCATTCATTTTTCCCAAAGCAGCAAGTAATATTTTAATTTGTTCTCTAGGAGATTTTTTACACAATGTTTCTGGATGATAAGCTACCATAATATTTTTTTCTCCAAACGGCTTTCCTATTATTTCCTGAATCTCCTCTTTGCTCTTAAACAAAATATTTTGAATTGCATCAACTCCTAACCCACCACAATTAAATACATTTTTTGGATCTTCACCCAATTGAATTATACGTTTTTTGCTTTTATCTGTTGCGACAAAATGCAAATGAGACATTTTTGTAATTGCATGCCTAATCGAGTCATCGAAAGCGCCGGTGGTAACTTCTCCGCCATGTATGTGAGCAACTGGAATTTTACATAAAAGTGCCGCAATTACTGCTGATAAAATTTCATATCGATCACCAATAACAAGTAATAAATCTGGTTTAATTTCTTTTAAAATTTTCGAGACTCCAGTTTGAACTTTTCCCATTGCAATAGAAGTTGTTTGCTCATCTATAACTTCACTTAAAATATCAATTTCAAAATCAATACTAAATTCATCCTCTAAAATTTCTTTGTATGTTAAGCCAAATTTATCTGTGAGATGTGACCCTGTTACAATAAGTTTGAGATCCATAGTTGGCTCTAATTCAATTAATTTAAGAATATTTTTTAGTAGCCCGTATTCTGCTCGGCTGCCTGTAACTACACAGATTCTACGTTTCATCGATTATTTCATCCATACTATAGTCTCTGCGAGCCCTGCTTCCAATAATACGATCCCAGTGCATTGGCGAGATTCCAGTTGCTGGCCTCTTGGCAGTTAGATTGTGTTCCGTAAAAATCTCTCCTTGATTTATTTTACTTTTAGCCACAATTGACCTCCTTACAATCTCTATATTCTCAACCTCACTTGGCATGGGACGTTTTATGCCATTGCCAAGTGCTTTTTCAATATTTCTAATCTTGACCACCATTGACCTTAAATTTTTGGGCTCTAAACTCGCCTTATGGTCAGGTCCTGTTTGATTTCTGTCAAGTGTGAAATGCTTTTCGATGATTGTTGCTCCGAGTGCAACTGCAGCTACGGCTACTTCAATTCCAAGTGTATGATCAGAATAGCCAACTTCTACACACAAAGTTTCTTTAATTTGCTTCATTGCTAGCAAATTTACATCTGACATTGGGGTTGGATAAGCACTTGTACAATGCAACACTGTAACCTTGGATCTAGGAGTGCCCGCAACTTCTAATACCTCGAGTGCGGTTTTTACTTCATTCATGTTCGACATACCCGTAGAGAGGATTACTTTCTTTTCAAAGCTTCCAATATGCCTTAGAAAAGGAAGATTTGTTATCTCGCCAGATGGTATTTTAAAAATATTTTGTCCTATTGATAAAAGGTTATTTGCAGTATTAATGTCAAAGGCTGTTGACATAAAGCCAATTCCCAGAGAATTCGAAAGTTTAATCAATTCAGAAAGTTTTGAATCGTCTAACTCTAATCTTTTAAGCAATTCATACTGCGATTCAAAGTCTGACGAATCTATCACTTGATATCTAGCTTTGGTGGCACTTTTTTGGACAACTTCATCAGCTTTAAATGATTGAAATTTCACAAAATCAGCACCTGAATTAGCTGCAACTCGGATTAATTCTTTCGCGGTTGAAATATCTCCATTGTGATTCACGCCAGCTTCGGCAATTATTAAGGTGTTCAAATTAATTTGTCCAATTCTAACCGCATAAAATGTATTTGAATACTAAACTTTTAATTATTTTTTCTTCCAAAGATGAAGCTGTAGCGGTGAAAAATTTGAGGTCTTAGGCAATAAATATGAAAGAGCTAGACCAGTAGGATCATTTCTATTATCATTGAAAAAGTCTGGATCATTTTTAAATAATGGAAGTAGTACTCTCATCGCAAGATAACGATTAGAGAGAAAGTGCTGATTCAAACCAAGACTTGCCATTTCTGATTCGTCTAAATAATCGAAACCGTCTTGTAAAGTTTCAATTACCTTTAATTGATCTAAATAAATGTTATGCCATGCTGGAGGGATAGCCTCATAACCAAGGGCTTTTCGAAGAAGATTATATTTAATTTGACCTTCTTCAAAGCCTTCCATTAGGGCAAGAACTCCACCTGATTTTAAATAATTAGCCGAGATTTTTATCGATTCATATCTTTCTTCTGTGTCAATGATATTTATAAAACATCGAGTAGAAAATACTAAATCATAACTATTCGGTAAAATTTTTGTATTACCAATTTGCGCAGCAGAGGCATGATGAAATTGAGCGTTTGGTAAGAACCTTGAGTTTGCGCATTCGACCATTCCGGTGTTGGCATCAATTCCATCTATGTTTAAAAAGGGGAACTCACATTGAAGCCTTGCCGCTACATACCCGTTCCCGCATCCTATATCAAGAATTCTTAAGGAGGTAGATTCGCTAGCTGGTTTAAATTGTAAAATTATATTAATTAAATTGTCTATTTCTTTTTCTCTAATTTCTCTATCAAGCATAGTGCTCGACCAATTGGTTCCAATTTTTTTTGAGATGCCGGTATAGTGACTATCTATATCTGGTTGATGTATTTCCATAACTCTAATCTACTCCATTCTTATGGCACTTAGCGCACGACTAAAATCCAGCTTCCATTTATTCGTATTTATGTACGATAGTTGCTTGGTATATTAATCATACTTGAAAATAGTTCTATTGCACATTCGAGAGTCATTGAGGGGTTATCTCTATAAGGTTTTAATGTATTAATTAAATCCCAACCGGGCCTACTCATGAATCCAGCTGAATTTAAATCATCTAATATTTCATTGCGGAGTGCTAGATTAGGCTGATCTAGTTTTATGGTTTGCAACCAGTAATTGCTCTTGCAATTAGTCGGCTCTTCGACAATTGAAACCCCCTCTATTTTAGAAAACTGAAACTTATACTCATTAAATAATTTTTCTTTTTTTTCTAGTTTCAGGTGTATGTCTTCTAATTGCGCACAACCTAACGCCGCATTAATGTTCGGCAAGCGATAGTTATATCCTATCTCATCGTGTTGAAAAGCCCATTTATGCGAAACTTTTGCGGTTGTACTCAGATGTTTTGCTCTCCGGGCCAGCTCTAAATTATTCGTCATTATTGCTCCGCCACCTCCGGTTGTAATTGTTTTATTTCCATTAAAGCTTAAGGTTCCGAGCTGGCCCAAAGTTCCGGTATGTTTATTTTTATAATAGCTGCCAATAGATTCTGCAGCATCTTCTATGATTTCTATATTAAAATTTTTAGATACTTCTAGAAGTTCGTCCATTTTTGATGGATGTCCAAAAGTGTGCATGACTACTAACGCTTTAATTCTTCTTCCCGTGAATTTGTTTATAGTCTGTCTATTAAAATTTGCTGTTAATTCAGTTAAGTAGTCTTGTAATTTGACTGGATCAACACCTAAATTTTCTTTTTCTATATCCACAAAATGAGGTACGGCTCCGCAATAAGAAATTGCATTAACACTTCCTACAAATGTAAATGCCTGAACCAAGACTTCGTCATCCTTTTCCACGCCAGCCAATTTAAGAGCTAAATGCAATGCTGCTGTTCCATTTACTACTGAAATCACGTAGTTTGCACCGGTATATTTGGAAAGTTCAACTTCAAATTGATCTACATATTTACCAACCGAAGATACGTAAGTTGAATTTATGCACTCTTCTAGATACTTCATCTCGTTACCAGTAAAAAATGGATCATGTAACTTAATAGGACCATTTCCGATTACTTTTCTAACAGCTTCAGTCACTTGCGCTGGAAGTGTATCTAGACTCATGACACTCAAACTATATATTATAGATCTTTGATTTATAAAACTTTAATCTATCTGGTTTTGAAAACCAATTTATAGTCTCATTTAGTCCATTCTTAAAACCTTCTAATTTAGAAAATATTGGTTCCCAGCCAAACAATTCTTTTGCTTTAAGATTTGATGCACATAACCTTTCAACTTCTGACTCTTTAGGTCGCAATCGATCATTATCCATGGATATTAATAAATCCTTGTTCATGAGATCGGCTATATATTTTACAGTATCGCCAATTGAAATTTCAAAACCGCTTCCCAAATTGACTACCTCACCTATCCCTTTATTGCTTTGTAGCGCTGCTACAAAACCTTTCACAGTATCTTTAACATAAGTAAAATCACGGGTTGGGTGTAAAGCTCCTAATTGAATTTCTTTTGCACCCGATATAATTTGAGTAATTACTGTTGGTATTACTGCTCTAGCTGATTGACGCGGACCGTAAGTATTAAAGGGGCGTAAGGTAACGACTGGTAATCCAAATGACTTATAAAAGGAATAAACCAATTGATCGGCCGCAATCTTTGAAGCAGAATAAGGAGATTGGCCTTGGAGCGGATGCTCTTCCGTTATTGGAACAAATTTTGCGGTTCCGTAAACTTCACTTGTTGAAGTATGAATAACTCGCTTAACGTTGTGTTCCCTGGCCGCTTGGAGTACATTCAAAGTGCCTTTTATATTTGTGTCAACATATGAGTCTGGAGAGTTATATGAAAAAGGTATTGCAATTAGTGCTGCAAGGTGGGCAACCGCGTCACATCCTTGCATTGCATTTTTAACTCCATGAGGATCTCTAATATCGCCAGCTACAACGGTGAATTTATTTTTCACCTCTGGTTCGCAATTGTCTAGCCAGCCCCATGAGTTAAATGAGTTGTACTGAACAAATGCCGTAACTTTATATCCAGAAGTGACCAGCTCTTCGACAAGGTGCGACCCGATGAAACCATCTGCGCCAGTTACCAAGACAGATGAAATATCTTTAGCAGTAGTCATATTTTAAAATCCCAATGAGATGCTGGAATTATTCCACCTAATCTTGGCTCTCATTGAATAAATTATACATCCTGTGGACTCTTTTTGTTGTGCGGTAAATTTACCCAAAACTCAGTATCTCAGTGATATTCAACGCAAAACACTATTGTTCCTTATCACTAGAAAACCTTAAAAAATAGAAGATAATTAGCCAATTCTATTTTTTTGCAAATTTAGGTTAAATTTTGGTCAGCTCGAGTTTACAGCTACATTTAAAAAAATTTTTGATAACCTCAAGATTTTATTAATTATGGCCAGATTATCCTTTAAATGATTTCAAGTTTACAAGTAAATCATATTTTTAACCTATCAAAATCTTGAATAATATTTAGTGTGAGAACTGAATGAGTTAAGTCAAATCTTGTAGAAGAAACTTATCGCTGATAGTGTTTATCTCTATGAGCATTGAATCATTTGAGAATCTCTCCTATGAAGATCGCACATTCCCACCATCTGAGTCATTTGTTAAAAACGCTAATGTAAAAAGTGAAATTTATGAAGAGGCAGATACAGATCGATTAGTTTTTTGGGAAAAACAAGCAAATAGATTGCATTGGACCCAAAAATGGAATCAGGTTGTTGATTGGCAATTACCTTTTGCTAAATGGTTTATTGGCGGAAAATTAAACGCCTCCTACAACTGCCTGGATCGACATGTCATTGAAGGCAGAGGGGATCGAGTGGCTTTTTACTTTGAAGGAGAGCCAGGAGATACTCAAACAATTACTTATGCAGATCTTTTGTCAAAGGTTTGTAAAGCTGCTAATGCTTTAAAGGAAATTGGAATTAAACAAGGAGATCGCGTTGCAATATATATGCCAATGATTCCAGAGGCTGCAATTGCAATGCTTGCTTGTGCAAGGTTAGGTGCGATGCACTCTGTAGTTTTTGGTGGATTTTCAGCCGACTCATTGTTATCTCGAATTCAAGATGCCGATGCCTCTTTAGTCATAACCGCCGATGGTGGATTTAGAAAAGGAGCAGCATTTGCACTAAAGCCTGCAGTAGATGAAGCACTTAAGGGTGAGACAAATGTTAAAAATGTATTGGTAGTTAAAC
>Ga0214917_10002304_pt1 | contig 23475 bp, 23 predicted proteins | sample LL_1208_BB_MetaG_FD_177983 | JGI IMG/M metagenome (GOLD analysis project Ga0214917, IMG submission 177983) | Freshwater microbial communities from Lake Lanier, Atlanta, Georgia, United States - LL_1208_BB | ecosystem: Environmental > Aquatic > Freshwater > Lake | place: USA: Georgia | collected...
TATTACCGGATGAATCAACGCCTGCAGCTATGTCTTGTGATTGACTATGAAGATAGTTTGTAAATTTTAAATTTTTCCAATGAAAACCTTCTTGTTCGTAACCAATATCTTTAACTCTAGATCTAATTAATTTTTCAATTTCATCGCTCTTTATATCTGGCCCTCTTACTTCGCCAGCAATCACAACTGTATTTGTAGTAACTAAAGTCTCGCAAGCAACTCTACTTTCTGGAAATTTAGATAAATATAAATCAAGTACCGAGTCCGATATAATGTCACAAACTTTATCGGGATGTCCCTCTGATACTGATTCACTAGTAAATATATAGTCTTGTTTAGCCATTCTTATTTAATTTTCTAAGAGCAATAACGAATATAATACTTAAGAAGATTGTAAAATAAAAAATATAGTTTTCTAATAAAGAAAATAAGGTTTTTCCTTTTAAAAAGGACAATTTTAAATCAATAAATCCAGATTTGTTTAACTCTAAAGAATTTATAATTTTTCCATTTGGAGAAATAAAAGCAGACATTCCTTTATTGGTTGATCTTGCAATTGGAACACCTTGCTCTACTGCTCTAAAGACTGCTTGAGTTAAATGTTGATAAGGACCAATTGAATCTCCAAACCAACCATCTTCTGAAATATTAATTATAAAATTATAGTCTTTAGAATTAAGTTTAAGATCTCCAGAATAAATTATTTCATAACAAAGCAAGGGCAGGAAAGATAAATTATTAAATATTTTAATCTCTTTTCTTTCATTTCCTGAAGAGAAAGAACTATACCCAAATGTGATTTTTTTTAATCCCCACTTTGTTAATAAATTTTCAAAAGGGATAAATTCTCCAAATGGAACAAGTTTAATTTTGTTATATACGCTAACAACTTCAGCATTATTATTTAGTACCACTAAGGAATTATAAAAATTAATTTTATTACTAGAAATGCTTGGGTTAGTTACACCGACAATCACCAAATGATTTTTAGAAAAATTTTTATTAAAATACTCTTTATATTTATATAGATCTTTAGGATTGGTTTGCTGGATCATCCCCTCGGGCCAAATAATTAAGGTTTTTTCATCTTTATTAGTTTTGCTAAGATTGATTAAAGAAATTAAATTTCTATTCTCATTTTCAACACCCCAAGTCTTTGCAATATCAATATTGGGCTGAACTATTTTTACTTTAACTTCGTTATACTGATTCAACTCTGAATTTTTTATAATAATTTTTCCAAATAAATAATTAGAAATTAAAATACTAAATAAAAAAACTGAATTAATTAATATTTTCTTAAACTGAAAAGGCCATAAAGAATTAAAGTAAATTGAAAAAATAAGAATGCTAAAAAAGTTAAAAGTATATGTGCCAATAAATTTTAATATTTGAATGTTCTCCAGTGAAAAACTCCATGAATAAGATATTAAATTCCAAGAAAATCCGGTAAATAATATTCCTCGTAAATATTCAAATACAGATAAGGAAATAGAAAATATTAATAAAAATACATAATCTCTTTTTATAAAAGAATGGATTGCCAATACTGCAAAGCCGTAAAAAACAGCAAGTAAAATAGGTAGACCGTATATGGCAACTGGAATTAAAAAAGTTAACTGTTTATCAAAAGTTAATGAGTGCGACACCCAGTAAAGGCTACTTGCAAAATACCCATAACCAAAAGTAAAACCTAAAAAAAAGAAGCTAGATAATTTTACTTTTTTTTCTTTAAACAGAATTATTAAGTACAAAAATAAAGAGTAAGTAATAAAATTTATAAAGATAAAATTATAAGGAGGCAAAGAAAAGCTAGATAGAGAACCTAATAGTAATAAAAAAATATATATAAAAAAAATATTTTTTTTTAACATCTTTAGTTTAAATATTTCTAATGATTTTTTGTTCTAATAAATTCATTTTTTTATATTTTTTAAATGAATCATGCTCGTAACCAATAAGATGCAAAACTCCATGAACTAACATTTTTTTAAAGTAATCATCAAAGTTTGTATTCTGTTTTTTAATAATCGCCTCAATATATTGATAACTTAGCGCGATATCTCCAAGATAGACTTTTTTATTTGATTTAACATCTTTCTTAAAAAAATTTTTCTCCTCTGCAGGAAAAGACAAAACGTCAGTATCTTTATTAATTTTTCTAAATTTCTTATTAAGATTCTTCATATTTTTTGTCCCCGTGAGAAGAATAGATATTTCAAATACAATTTTTTGTGATGAAAAAACCGATGATAAAATTTTTTTAATACTTTTTGTGAGAAACAAATTTACTTTAGGATATCTAGATTTCCAGTTCTTATTTTCGATAACTAAATTAACTTTTACCATTTGGCTCTTTTTTTTTGTAATCATCATAAGCCTTAACGATTTTAGAAACCAAAGGATGCCTCATAACATCGTTATGATCAAAGTTTATAGTTTTAATCTCTTTAATATCTTTAAGAATTTTTGTGGTCTCATAAAGTCCGGACTCTTTTGATTTTGCTAAATCCACTTGTGATGGGTCTCCATTGATTACCATTGTTGAATTATTTCCAAGTCTGGTTAGAAACATTTTTATTTGTGTGAAAGTTGCATTCTGAGCTTCGTCTAATATAACGAATGAATCTTTAAGTGTTCTTCCACGCATAAAAGCAAGGGGTGCAATTTCTATTATACCCTCTTCTATTTTTCTTTGAATTTTTTCATATCCTAAAAGCTCATAAAGAGAATCGTAAAGAGGTATAAGATAAGGATCAATTTTATCCTTCATATCACCTGGTAAAAAACCTAAGTTTTCACCAGCCTCAACCGCTGGTCTTGATAATATTATTTTTTTAACTCTATCTTCTAATAAAAAAGTAACCGCCACCGCAACTGCCAAAAATGTTTTTCCCGTTCCAGCAGGTCCTAATGCCATTACAATTTTGTGATTTTTTAAAGCATCAACGTAAATTTTTTGCTTCTCTGATCTTGGTAAAATTATTTTCTTTGATGTTTTAATAGCATCATTATCGCTGTAAATTGAATTCGGATTTGACTCTGTTCTATTCATTTTGGTTACATCAAAGATTGTCTTGATGTCTTCTTTCTCAATACTGTTCGTATTTACAAATTTCGCTATGAGATTGTCCATAATTTGAACAACTGATTGTCTGTTATTTAAATCACCTCGTACAATCATTAAATTCCCTCTTAAATTAATTTTTGTATTGGTAACATTTTCTATTTCTTTAAGATTGGAATCAAACTCACCAATGATTTTGCTCAGAACTAAATTATTTTTTATATAAAAACTTAAATAATCATTATTTTTTTCAATAATTTCAATCTGCGAACTAGAGACTTTAGATATATTCATCAAATAAGCGCTTCTTCTTTTTGTAATACACCAAAAAGATTTTTGCTATTGCAGGAAGTAATTTCGATATCTACTAGATCTCCTGGGTTACAATTTTCTGAATTAAAAAAAATAGAATGCATAAATTTACTTCTACCAAAAAATTGTCCTGGGGTTTTAGTTTTATTCTCAATTAATATTTCAGTTTTTTTTCCTATTAGTTGTTTGCTATTTTTCAATTGAATATCGCCCAATAAAGTTTGTAATTTTAACAAACGGTCCTTGCATATTTCTAAGGATATCTGATCGCGATCAACCGCTGGGGTGCCCGGTCTTTGACTGTAAATAAATGAATAAGAACTGATAAAATTTACTCTATTAATAATATCAAGTGTATCTTGAAAATCCTGCTCTTCCTCTCCTGGAAAACCGATTATAAAATCGCTAGAAAATTCCATTTCTGAATTAGCTTCTTTAAATTTAGCAATTAAATCTAAATAATATTCCCTTGTATGTTTTCTATTCATTAATTTTAAAATTTTATTAGAACCTGATTGAATTGGTAAATGCAGTTGCGGCATTAATTTTTTTTGATATTTAAAAGCTTCTATCAATTCTTGATCCATGTCATTTGGATGAGACGTAGTAAACCGTATTCTATGAATTGAATTTATTTTAGCAATTTCATCTATTAGTTTTGCAAGGTTATAAGTTTTATTTCCATCAACAAATTTATAAGCACTAACATTTTGTCCAAGCAAAACAATTTCTCTAACTCCGCTATCTGATAATTTTTTTGCCTCATTAATAATGCTATTAAATGATCTAGAAAATTCAGCTCCTCTTGTATAAGGAACGACGCAGAAGGAACAAAATTTATCACAACCTTCTTGGATTGTTAAAAATTCAGAAGTTTTAGATTTTCTTGAAGATTTTAAATTATCTAAAGTGTCAAATTTTTCTATTAATTCAAAATTCGTGTCAACAAAATTTTCTTTTCTTTCTGCAAAATTTTTAATCTGTTCTGGCAATCGGTGGTAAGATTGTGGTCCAACAACAATATCCACATAGTTCGTTCTTTTAAAAATCTCCTCTCCTTGTGCCTGCGCTATACATCCTGCTAATACGAAGATCGGTTTCTTTTTAGATCGATTCAATTTCTTAATTTTACCAATATCAGAATAAACTTTTTCAGTTGCTTTTTCTCTAATGTGACAAGTGTTAAATATAATACAATCAACGTCTGCCAAAGTTTCAGATCTTACAAAATTAACAGACTGCATTAAGTCGGATATTTTATCAGAATCATACTCATTCATCTGACAACCAAAAGTCTTTATATAAAATTTTTTTAACAATTATTTTAATCTCAAAATATTAGAAGGTCTGAAGGTATAAAAAAAAACAAATAAATGAAATATATTTGTTATATATTTTCATAAATTGGGAACAATTTACTATCAATAAAAAGTTTATTATCCAAAATATATTGAAGATTCTTAGATGTGTATTTAGGTAATTTTGAAAATTTAACTATTTTATCACTATTTTTTTCTAGAACGTTTTGCACCGTAAATTTTGAGTAATAGTCATCACAGTTTTTTATGTCCTTAAGATAAAATCTATTATTCACTTCTAGGGCAACTTTTTCACAATCTTGATCATTAATCGTGCTCTTTAGAATCTGAAAATTATTAAATCCAAGCACTTTAATTTTTTTAACTAACGCAATACTTTTAATTGAGGATAAAATATTTCTAAGACCAACAAATCCACCCGGCCCTAAGTTAATCATAAAAAAATTTAAATCTTCTAATTTTAAATTGTTTTGTTTGAAGAAATTTAAAAGAATATTTATAAAATTTTCACTATTTGAGAATTTATCTTTAACTAAAGCAAAGTCAGAATTGTTTTCCTTTACGATTAGTATTAAACTTCCCAATGTAAAATCGATCGAACAAAAACGAGAATTCATGGCTCTATTCATTAAAAGAATTATTTTAATTACTTTTTTAATAATTGCTAATCTTTCTGAAGTTAATTCTCAAGAATATCAAAATGAAAAAGGAATTATTGGATTAATGTATCATCGTTTTGAAGAAAATAAATATCCAACAACCAATGTCAGACTTAAAGAGTTTAATTTACAACTAGAAATTATTAATCAAAACAAGATTGAATTCATTTCAATTGAGGAGCTAAAAAAAATTCTTATTGAAAATAAAAGTTATGATTCTAAGAAGGTTTTAATTACTGTTGATGATGCCTATAGATCTTTTTACGATAATGGATGGAAGATATTAAAAGAGAAAAAAATTCCATTTATACTTTTTTTTAATACACGAGAAGTGAATGCCAATAACCCCAACTATATGACTTGGGATCAGGTGCGTGAAATTCATAATTCAAAAATTGGAACTATCGGTGGTCATAGCTTCTCTCATGAATATTTAATTAATAAATCTGAAAGCGAAATCAGAGAAGATTTAGAAAAATCTCATAAAGACTTTTTAAGAGAATTATCTTTTAGACCAAAATATTTTTCGTACCCATTTGGTGAATACAGTTCTACTTTTAAAAAAATTGTAAAAGAATTTAATTACGAATTAGCTTTTGGTCAGCACTCTGGCGTTATTGATAAATCAAAAGATTTATTTGAACTCCCTCGTTATCCAGTAAATGAAAACTATGGAAAACCAGAAAGATTTTTAACATTATTAAACACCAAGCCTTTTCCTTTTAAATCTTTCAAACCAGAAAATAAATTTATTACAAAATCAGAAAATCCTCCAAAAATTGAAATAGAATTTTTTAAAGAGATTACTAATTTAGAAAAAATTAATTGCTTTGCAAATGATGGGGGTGAGTGGAACAAAAAGAAAATATCTTTTATTGAAAAAAATTGGATAAGAATTAACTTAGATAAAAAATTTACAACAAGAACAGGTAGAATCAATTGTTCTTTATTAGATAAAGATAATCAATGGCGTTGGTTAGGATTTCAATTTGTGGTGGATGGAAATTAGATCGATCCTGATCTTTTAATTGATAAATTTGCTTTATCAAAATCTTGCAGAGAATTTTGTTCAATAATTTTCTTTAAGCCAAGAACGTAATCGTCTCCTTTAATTGAATATTTATGGACGTGTTTAATTAATTTTATTCCTGATATTGATCCGCTTAATCTACCTGATCTTTGTTTGGCTCTTTCCGTCCTAAATTCTTCATAAAATGGATGTGTATTTAAATTATTTTTGTAGGCACTTACCGCATATCTAATTTGATTGAACTTTGAAACTTCATGCCTTTCATCGTCCGCTCGATTTTCTGGTACCATCCCTTTATTTTCTTTCCATCCCCACTGGCCAAATAAAGCATTACCCTCAATTGCAAAACGAGATGTACCCCAACCACTTTCATAAGCTGCTTGCGCTATAGCTAATGACGGAGGAATAATGTCCATTTTAACTAATAACTCTTTAACACTGTTATTTTTAACTTTGTATTGCTGAAACTTCTCATTCAGCCAATCAGCATCTTTTTTAAAGCTTTTTTTATTCATGATCGCCGTTAAGATTCTTCGATCAGAAATAATTTTTTCATTCTCTGATAAAACAATCGGTAATAATATTTGTATAAAAATTCTTTTTCTTTGTTCGATATTATCTAACTCACTAATACCTTCAGGAAATTTTGCTAAAAAGAAATTAGCAACAGGCTCACCTTCTCTAACTTTTTCAAGGTTATAACCACTCTTTTCAAATAAATTAATAATACTTACCACTTGTTGAAAATCTAAGCCTAATTTTTTTGTATCATTGGTTAAAAAGCTTTTCTTTAGCATCTGGTCAATGGAAGGGTCGTTTGTAGTGTATTCTTCAGTTTGATTATTAATAATCTTTCTTTTGTCGGCTGTGGTCTTAAATATTTCTGGAACAAAAGCGGTAAAAACAACTAAAGTAATAATAATTGTGTAAGGTAACATTTTTTTAAGATTAACTTTCTTAATTAAGAAAAAATAAATTTTATTTATATTTTTTAAAATAAAAGACAAAAATCTAAATGTTGGAGCAATTGTATCTACAATATAACGCGAGAAACCATTATTCAAAATTGCATCTCTTGTTTTTTTAAAAGAATTGATTAATTTTTCAGCAAAAATAATTTTTTTCATATTAGTTTAGTTTATAGACTTACAGCTCTAACGCTTTTTACCTCTGGCACATAATGAACGAGCATTCGTTCAACGCCTTGTTTTAAAGTTAATGTAGAAGAAGGACAGCCTGCGCAGCTTCCTTGTAGTTCCACTTCGGCCACCCCATCAATAAAAGATCTTAGTTTAATATTACCCCCATCCTGGGCAACAGCCGGTCTTATTTTAAGCTCTAGTACTTCTTCTATTTTTTTAAATACCTCATCTTTATTTTCGCTTGTCTCTTTTTTTAGAGTGATTGCTTTAAAATTTTTAGGAAAATCGTTTTTTATAATATTTTTAATTTCTTCTAATATTTGCCCCCACTCTATGGAACTACTTTTTTTAACAGATATAAAATTAGCTCCAAAAAAGATGAGCTCTACACCAAGCTCAAATATTTTTTGAACAAAGGGATATTCTTTAGCCTCCAGATGGCTCTTAAATTCGATAGAACCGTTTTGCACCAACTCTAAACCTAACACAAATTTTAATGTGTCTGGATTTGGGGTCTGCTGCACATCAATATTCATATGTGTATATTTAGTTAGTATGATTTGTTGTTAAAGTAATTACCATTTATAATAAGGCTTATAATTCAATAACTTATATTAAATTATCGATCTCTTTCTCAGAAATGAGACCTGGAATTATCACTAAGGGTACCGGTAGATCATTCATCTTTTTTGATAAAGACTTAATAATTGGACCTGGGTCACTATCAATTGAAGAAGCTAGTACAAGAAATCTAATACTACTATCTTCTTTAAGAAACTTAATTATTTCATCAACTTTATCACCCATCTTAATAATAATCTGAGGTTTAATTTTAAATTTTTCCTCAACCACAGTCGACCAAAGTCTACTAATTTTTTTTCCCTCACTTGTCTCCTCTTGCTCAATAAGGTTCCCAACGGACGCCCACTCGGCATTGACTACGGGCCTTACAACATAAAGCATTATTAAATTGGCATTGTTTGCGACTGATCTTTTGGCTGCAAAATAAATTGCATTCTTTAGTTCATCACTCTCATCAATAATTACTAAATAATTTTTTCTCATTAAGTTAGAGATAATCCGACAATCTTATGCACTTCTTTTATAGTTTTTTGAGATTCTACATTCGCTTTTTCACTTCCGCTTTTTAAGATCTTTTTAATTGCATCTGTATCTTTTTTAAATTCTTTAATCTTCTTTCCTATAGGAACAATTTCTTTAATTAAAGATTCGCTTAATTTATTTTTTAATTCAGAGAAATTTTTACCACTTAATTCTTTTAAAGTTTTTTCAATTGAGCTGCTATTTAAAATAGAAAAAATATTAATTAAATTTCTAGCTTCTGGTCTATCAGCTAATTTTGATTCATTATCTGGAATTAAATCATTATCTGTTTTTGCTTTTTTAATTTTTTGAACAATATCTTCTTCTGTATCCGTTAAATTAATTCTAGAAGCCTCAGATTCATCGGACTTGCTCATTTTTTTTGTTCCGTCTTTCAAACTCATAATTCTCGCGACTTCTTTTGTAATAATAGGTTCCGGCAATGTGAAAAAATCTTTGCAATTAAAATCATTATTAAATTTCATGGCAATATCTCTGCACAGTTCTAAATGTTGTTTCTGATCTTCTCCAACAGGAACGTGCGTTGCTTTATAAAGCAAAATATCTGCTGCCATTAAAGTTGGGTAAGAATAAAGGCCAACGCTTGCTTTTTCTTTATTCGATCCTGCTTTTTCTTTAAATTGTGTCATTCGGTTTAACCAGCCAATTCTTGCAACACAATTAAATATCCAGGCTAATTCAGAATGTCCAGCAACACCAGACTGACAAAATATAACATTTTTTTTAGGATCTAAACCGCATGCAAGAAAAACAGCGGCAGTTTCAATTATATTTTCTCTTAATTGTTTTGGATCTTGAAATACAGTGATTGAATGAAGATCTGCCAACATAAAATAGCACTCGTAATCTTTTTGTAATTTAACAAAATTTTTAATAGCACCTAAATAGTTGCCAAGATGAAGGTTTCCCGTTGGTTGAACACCGGATAAAATTCTATTTTTAATCATTTAAAATTTAAACCTTTAAATCTTTAATACGAAACGCTTTTAAAAAATAGGCAGTTAAAAAGTAGATAAACGCGGAGAATAAAACTACGGATATTAAAATTATGGCTTTTAATATAGATTTTGATTCTAAATAATTTGCAAAATATTTTAATAAAACAGAAAGAATTAATCCCATAATTAATGTACACAAAATTGATTTTATAAATCTAATAACAAACAGTTTATCAAAGGAATGATATCCAGATTTAATAAGATTCAATTGATAAACAATAACAGTCAGCCAAGCTGAAATGCTAGTTGCAAGAGGTATAATTAAAAAACCATAGCTCTTAAATAAGGCAAGGCTAATTGAAATATTTAAAATCACTGAGAATAAAGACAAGTAAAAAGGAAATTTTGTATTACTTCTTGCAAAGTAAAAACTTGAATAAATTTTAATTAACCCAAAAGCAGGCAGTCCTATTCCAAATAGCAAAAGTGCTGCCGAGGTATTCATAACGCTCTCATCATTAAAAAAACCATAACCATACAAAGCTGATATAATCTGATCTGATGCAATAAAAATCCCAATCGTTGCCGGTAGGGATAAAAACAAACATAATTCTAAAGAACGATTTTGAATAAAATTTACTTTAACTAATTTCGATTTAAAAACTTCTTTGGATAAACTTGGCAAAATAACAGTTGCGATTGCAATTCCTGTTAAGGCTAATGGCAACTGATAAATTCTATCTGCATAATATAAATACGAAACGGCGCCACTTTCAAATGAAGCTATAATTGTTCCAATTAAAATATTTATTTGATTTACGCCCGATGCAAAAACACTAGGTAATAATTTACTAAAAAAAGATTTAACCTGATTATTAATGTTAATAATAAAACTTAAATTAATTTTGAAATATTTTTTTGCAAAGAAAAATAAAAAAATAACCTGAATAATTCCTGCAATCGTTAAAGCATAAGAAGAGGCGTAAACTATTTCTGTATGAGAACTGTGAAAAAGAACTAAAGATAAAATTAATAAAATATTTAATATAATAGGTGCCGCTGCGGTAATTAAAAATTTTCCTTTTGAATTTAAGATAGCTGAAAGAAAAGATGAAATAGATACAAAGAATAAAAACGGAAATGTAATTCTGCTTAATTCTACAGCAAGATCAAACTTTCCGTCGATATCTTTAAAACCAGGTGAAATAAGAAATAAAAATTCAGGAGTAAATATTTCAATAATAAAAATTATAAAAAGAATAAAAATAATTAATAAATTTAATATTTGGTTTGCAAAATGATTTTTTTTACTGCCTTTTTGCTTCGTGTAGGCTGGGATAAAAGCAGAATTAAAAGAACCTTCCGCAAATAAGGATCTAAAAGTATTTGGTATTCTAAATGCAACAAAGAGAGCATCGGCAACAGCTGAGGTTCCAAGAAATACCGCAATTAAAGTATCCCTTAAATAGCCAAGAATTCTACTCAAAAAAGTCGAAAATCCAAAATAAGAGATATTTTTTAAAATATTCATTTGATATTTAGTTTCAACTTTGTTTTAATAATTTAAAATCTAAGAACTTAGTATAAGAAAAATAACTTCTTCTTACAGTTTTATTTATATTAAAAACAATATTATGGAAAAGTTTACAGATAAAGAAGCTTTAGACTATCATAGTCAGGGTAAGCCTGGAAAAATTGAAATAATTGCAAGTAAACCTATGGCAACCCAAAGAGATTTGGCGCTTGCCTATTCGCCTGGTGTTGCTGTTCCTGTTGAGGCCATAGCAAAAGATCCATCAAAAGTTTATGACTACACAAGCAAAGGAAATACTGTAGCTGTTATATCAAATGGGTCTGCAATTTTAGGACTTGGAAATTTAGGCGCACTTGCTTCAAAACCAGTCATGGAAGGCAAGGCTGTTCTTTTTAAAAGATTTGCAGACATTGACTCAATTGATATTGAAGTTGATTCACAGAATGCTGAAGAAATTATTAATTGTGTTGCTAAAATTGGAAACAGTTTTGGAGGCATCAATTTAGAAGATATTGCATCTCCAGACTGTTTTATTATTGAACAAGAATTAAAAAATAAACTTAAAATTCCTGTATTTCATGATGACCAACATGGAACGGCTATTATTACTGTAGCTGGAATTTTAAATGCTTTAGAGATCGTAAAAAAATCAATAAAAAAAGTTAGAATGGTTGTTAATGGCGCAGGGGCTGCCGGTCTTTCCTGTGTGTCATTATTAAAAGCCATGGGCTTACCCGATGATAATGTAGTGATGTTAGATCGAGAAGGTGTAATTTATAAAGGTCGTCCAAAAGTTGATCAATTTAAATCAGCGCATGCTGTTAATACAAAACTTAGAACTTTAGAAGAGGCGATGAAAGGAGCGGATATATTTTTAGGTTTATCTGCAAAAAATGTAGTAACGCCTGCAATGGTGAAATCTATGGCAAAAAATCCAATTATTTTTGCTTGCGCAAATCCGGACCCTGAAATTCTTCCTGAATTAATAGAACAAACAAGAAGTGATGCAATTATTGCAACTGGAAGGTCTGATTACCCAAACCAAGTAAATAACGTTTTAGGTTTTCCATATATTTTTAGAGGGGCTTTAGATTGTAGAGCTAAAACTATTAATGAAGAAATGAAGATCGCTGCTGCAAAAGCCATAGCGGATCTTGCAAAAGAAGATGTGCCTGATGAAGTGGTTGCGGCATACGGCGGTGAAAGACCAAAATTTGGAAAAAATTATATTATTCCGTCTCCTTTTGACCCAAGATTAATTAGAAATGTATCTGCCGCAGTAGCAGAAGCTGCTATGAAAAGCGGTGTAGCTCAAAAGACAATAGAAGATATCGCGGCATATAAAGATAGTCTTGCTGCAAGATTAGATCCTTCTGTTGGGTTTTTACAAAATATTTATGCGCAAGTAAGAAAAAAACAAAAAAGAGTTATTTTTGCAGAAGGTGAAGAAGAGTCTATGCTTAGAGCTGCTATCGACTTTAAAAATAACGGCCTTGGAACGCCTGTTTTAATTGGAAGCAGCGAAAAAATTGCTCAACAACTAAAAGATCTTGGTCTTACGTTAGATAAATCTATTGAAATTCATAATTCTAAAGATGAAAAACAAAGACAAAGATATTCAGATCATATTTACAAAAGATTGCAAAGAAAAGGTTTTTTAAAAAGAGACTGCGATAGATTAATTAGAACAAATAGAATTGTTTTTGGATCTTGTATGGTAGACCTTGGTGATGCCGATGCAATGGTAACAGGTGTGACTCGAACTTTCAGCGATACTTTAGAAAATATAAAATATGTTATAGATGAAAGACCAGGTGAAATTATTTTTGGACTTACAATTGCTGTTACAAAAAAAGGTACAGTATTTATTGCAGATACAAACGTTCATGAATATCCAACTGCAGAAAATTTAGCAGATATTGCAATCTCTTCAGCTAGAGTTGCGAAAACTCTTGGCTTTACTCCAAGAGTTGCTTTTCTTGCCCACTCAACATTTGGAAAGCCTATGTCTGAAAGAAGCGTTCATTTAAGAGAGGCTAGAGATTTACTTGAGAAAAGAAAAGTTGATTTTGAATTTGAAGGAGAAATGCAGCCGGATGTAGCTTTAAATGCAAAATTTAAAACTATTTATCCATTTTCAAAATTATCAGCACCTGCAAATATTTTAATTATGCCAGCAATTCACAGCGCTGCAATTTCTACAAAATTACTTAAAGAATTGGGTGGCAGCACATTAATTGGTCCTTTATTAATTGGATTAAATAAACCTATTGAGATTGCAACTTTACGATCAAAAGTTTCTGATATCTTTAATATGGCTGCTATTGCCGCTTTCTCTTCGGACGTAATTAAATATAAAAAAAATTAAAGATAATTTCTTCTAGATAAATTATCAGCAAGAATAATACTTGGAACAACTTCAGATACATCAGGTATTAATTTTGCCTCTTTAATAACCTCTTCAAGCTCAGCTGTGGTCCTTGCCATTCCATAAATATAAATCTTACCATTAATAGTTTCTAAATTATAATTTCGTGAATTAATTTTTTTGTTAATTAATAAGGCAGCGCTCAATTGTGAAGATATCAAAACATCTTTTGCTCTCTGCCTGAAAGAAGTTTCATCAGCAATCACAATATCATTTCTCACAGCTTTAATACCTGCTGTTTCCCAGGCAAATTTTGTCATTTTTAATTTATCCTCAGCTTTTTCAACCCGACCACTTAAAATAGCAGTGCCGTCTATAACTTTAACATTTAAAAAGATCTGTTTGTAATCATGCTGAACAATTTTTTTCATGATAAGAGTTTCTGCCAACTTATCGTCTAAATATAATCCTGGAGATCTTGGATCTAAGTTAATGTTAACACCAACACCAAAAACAGTTGATGTTAAATTGCCAATACAAGATGTTAACAAAAAAGATATAAAAATTACTTTTAAAAATTTCATTATTTTTTATCCAGCATTAAAATCTTTTTATAAATTTCTTGTTTAGGAAATTTAAATTTTTTAGATAAATATTTTGCAAGATCTGCTGTTTTCATTTTCTTAGATAACTCTAAAATTTCCTTATTTAAATTAACATTTTGGTCTTTATTTTTATTCGCTTGAGAAGACAACACTATTGTAGCCTCTCCTTTAAGGATAACCGATTTAACTTTATCGAGAATATTATCGAGAGTTCCTTTGATTATATTCTCATGTATTTTTGTAATTTCTTTCGCAACTAATATGTGTCTTTCACCAAGAAACTCTTTCATTTCTTTTATTATGGAAACCAAGTCTCTAGCTGGTAAAAATATAATAACTGAACTATCAAGATTAGAGAATTTTTCGTAAACTTTTTTTCGCTCTCCTGATTTTTTAGGTAAGAATCCATAAAAATAATAATCATCGCTATAACCTGCCAAACTAAAAGCTGCTGTTACTGCTGAAGCGCCTGGTATTGGAATTATTTTTATATTATTTTTTTCAATCTCATTAATTAAAATTTTTCCAGGATCGGATATTAATGGTGTTCCCGCGTCACTTATTAAAGATACAATTTTATTTTTTTTAAAGATTTCTAATATTTTTTCAACCGACTCTTTTTCATTAAATTTATGATATGAAAATAATTGAGCTTTAATGTCATAATAATCTAATAATTTTTTTGAGACTCTTTTATCTTCACACAGAATAATATCTGATTGTTTTAAAATATTTAAAGCGCGTATAGTAATATCTGCTAAATTGCCGATAGGCGTTGAAACTAGATAAAGACCCTTTTCTAAATTCTGATCTATAAATTTAATATTTTCCATAAAACTAATATTTAAAATATCCCCTTATTTTATTAAACGCCTTATAACGATGGCTTATTTTATCCTTTAAATCAGGCTTCATCTCACCAAAAGTTTTTTTATAACCATTTGGAATAAATATAGGATCATAACCAAATCCATTATTCCCTTTGGGTTCTTGTGAAATTTTACCATTAACCGTACCACTAAATGTTTTGTATGTACCGTTTGGAAAAGCAACTGCTATAGAACAATAAAATCTAGCGTTATTTTTTTTATTTAATTTATTTTTCTTTTTTATTTTTGAGTAAACTTTTTTAATTGCTAATTTAAAATCTTTATTTTTTCCTGCCCATCTAGCTGAGTAAACACCAGGGTCTCCATTTAAAACCGACACTTCTAATCCTGAATCATCCGATAAAGATATTAATTTAGATTTTTCAGCACAATATCTTGCTTTGATTACAGCATTTCCCTCAAATGTTTTTTCATTTTCTATAGGTTCAGTCAGATTAAAATCTTTTGGGCTATAAAAGGTGATGTGTTTGGGTAATAATTTTTTTATTTCAGAAAGCTTTCCTTTATTGTTGGTTGCTATCAATAAAGATTTTATGTTTTTTAAATTTATTAATTTATTTTTCAAAACAAGACTTTTGATGTTGTATTATTTCTTTTATTGCGCTCTTTGAAATTTTTAGCATTTCAGTTAGATCCTGATCTGAAAAAGTCTTTCTCTCGCCTGTTGCTTGGATTTCAACTAATTGCATATTCTCGGTGATCACAAAATTAGCATCAATCTCTGCCGTGCTATCTTCCTCATAATTTAAATCTAATAAAATTTTACCTTCTACAATTCCACAGCTAACCGCCGCTATATACTGCTGCATTGGGTTTGTTTTAATTTCTTTATTTCTAAGCAGATATTCAATACACAATTTTAAAGCAACAAAACCGCCTGTGATAGCGGCTGTTCTTGTACCTCCATCAGCAGTTAAAACATCGCAATCAATTGTAATTAATTTTTCATTTAATAGTCCCAAGTCAACAACCGCTCTTAATGAACGACCTATTAGCCTTTGAATTTCTGATGTTCTTCCCCCTATTTTACCAACCGCAGCTTCTCGTCTCATTCTTTCATGAGTGGATCTTGGTAACATTCCATACTCAGCTGTAACCCATCCCTTTCCTGAACCAACAAGCCATCTTGGAACTTTTAAATCAACTGAAGCAGTACAAACAACTTGGGTTTCTCCAAACTTAACTAGGCAGGAACCTTCTGAATTTTTAATAAAATTTGGGATTATCTCAATTTTTCTTAAACTAAGATTATCTCTGTTATCTTTTCTCATAATAAAGCTAGAAATCTGAAATATAGTACCTATATATGTCAAAAAAATTATAAAGTATTGCTTTAAATATATAGACTCATGAATAATAACGAAGAAACTGCTTCTAATAAAGATCAAGAACAAAAAATTGACACTCCAGAAAATAATGGAGCAGAGACTAATGTAGAAAATAATCTTGAAAAAAAAATAGAAGAATTAAATGATAAACTGCTTCGTTCGCTAGCTGAAAATCAAAATCTTAGAAAAATTCACGAAAAAGAAAGGGAAGATTTAATTAAATATAGCTCATCTTCTTTTGCGAGAGAAATTCTTAATCTTGCTGATAATTTAGAAAGAGCCTTTAGTTTGTTTAAAGACAATCCTAAATTTAAGTCAGAAGAGTTTAAAGATACAATGCTTGGGATAGAGCTTATAGAAAAAGAATTAATAAATAGCTTTGATAAAAATGGAATAAAATCATTTGAATCTATGGGCAAAAAATTTGATCCAAATTTTCATCAAGCGTTAAATGAAATTGAGAGCGAACAAGAGGATGGAATGGTTATAAATGAAATTCAAAAAGGCTACATGTTAAATGATAGACTTTTAAGGCCTGCGCTAGTGTCTATTTCAAAAAAAAAGACTAATACCAATTAATAGCTCAATAAAGCCAAATAAATTAAGGGTTTTTTAACAAAAAAAATTTAGACTCAAAGGTTGTAATCTTAAAATTAAGCACCACATAGGGTTAACAAATTAATTAAAAAATAGAATTTTATGTCAAAAATAATTGGAATAGATTTAGGAACTACAAACTCATGCGTAGCTATTATGGACGGTACGCAGCCAAAAGTATTAGAGAATGCGGAAGGCGTTCGAACAACTCCTTCTATTGTAGCTTTCACAGAATCTGGTGAAAAATTAGTTGGGCTTCCTGCAAAAAGACAGGCAGTAACAAATCCTGAAAATACCTTCTTTTCGGTTAAAAGATTAATTGGAAAAAGTTTTGATGATTCAAATTTAAAAAAAGAGATACAAGGACTTCCTTACAAAGTAATAAAATCTGATAACGGCACTGATGCATGGGTTCAGTCTCGTGATAAAAAATATTCTCCAAGCCAAATTTCTGCTTTTATTCTAATGAAGATGAAAGAGTCTGCAGAAAAATATCTTGGTAGCGAAGTCAAGCAAGCAGTTATAACTGTTCCTGCTTACTTTAATGATGCTCAAAGACAAGCAACTAAAGATGCTGGAAAAATTGCAGGTCTTGAAGTTTTAAGAATTATAAATGAACCAACAGCAGCAGCTCTTGCATATGGTCTTGATAAGAAAAAAGCTAAAACAATTGCTGTATATGATTTGGGTGGCGGTACTTTTGATATTTCAGTTCTAGAATTAGGCGATGGAGTATTTGAAGTTAAATCTACAAACGGAAATACTTCTTTAGGCGGTGATGACTTTGATGCTGTAGTAACAGATTATATTATTGAAGAATTCAAAAAAGAAAGTGGAATAAATTTAAAAACTGACAAATTAGCATTACAAAGAATAAGAGAAGCTGCTGAAAAAGCAAAAATAGAACTATCTTCTTCAGCTCAAACGGAAGTAAATTTACCTTTCATTACAGCGGATAAAAGTGGTCCAAAACACGTTAATATGAAAATCACAAGAGCAAAACTTGAAGCTCTTACTGCTGCACTAATTGAAAAAACTATAGAACCTTGCAAGATTGCTCTAAAAGATTCTGGTTATACTGCATCTGAAATTAATGAAGTTATTCTTGTGGGTGGAATGACAAGAATGCCAAAAGTTGTTGAGGTAGTTAAAAGTTTCTTTGGAAAAGAGCCAAATCAAAGCGTTAACCCTGATGAAGTAGTTGCCTTAGGTGCTGCTGTTCAGGCAGGTGTATTACAAGGTGATGTTAAAGACGTTCTTCTTCTTGATGTTACTCCATTGTCACTTGGTATTGAAACTTTAGGCGGGGTGTTCACAAGATTAATTGAAAAAAATACAACAATTCCAACTAAAAAAAGCCAAACATTCTCAACAGCTGAAAACAATCAGCCAGCCGTAACAATTAGAGTTTTTCAAGGCGAAAGAGAAATGGCAAATGATAATAAATTACTAGGTAATTTTGAATTAACTGGAATTGCTCCAGCTCCAAGAGGTGTTCCTCAAATTGAAGTAACTTTTGATATTGATGCCAATGGTATCGTTAACGTTTCTGCAAAAGATAAAGGAACTGGAAAAGAACAAAAAATTCAAATTCAAGCTTCGGGTGGATTAACTGATGAAGAAATTCAAAAAATGGTTAAAGAAGCAGAAGCTAACAAAGAAGCTGATAAAAAGAAAAGAGAAGAAGTTGATGCAAAAAATCATGCTGACTCTTTAATAGCTTCAACTGAACAAAGCTTAAAAGAACATGGAAGTAAAATTTCAGAAGCTGATAAAAAAGTAATTGAAAAAGATATGGAAGATTTAAAAGAAGCTATTAAGTCTGACAAAACTGAAGATATTAAAACTAAAACTCAGCAATTAATGACTTCTTCTATGAAATTAGGTGAGGCTATATATAAAGCTCAGCAAGATACTGCTGGTGCTTCAAAAACAGACGCTAAGCCTGATGACAAAAAAAATGTGGTTGATGCCGAATTTGAAGAAGTAAAAGACGACAACAAAAAGAACGGCTAATCCATTTATAACTGGTTTCGCCCTAAGTCATTATGTCCAAAAAAGACTATTATGATATTCTTGGTGTAACCAAAAAAGCAACTCCTGAAGAAATAAAAAAAGCTTATAGATCTCTTGCAATGAAATATCACCCCGACAGAAATCAGGGAGATAAAGCTGCTGAGGGAAAGTTTAAAGAAGCCTCAGAGGCCTATCAGATTTTATCTGATCCAAAAAAAAAATCTTCGTACGATCAGTTTGGACATTCTGCATTTGAAGGTGGAGCTGGCGGAACGGGAGGTTTTGATTTTGGTGGTTTTGAATCTGGTGCATTCTCTGACATATTCGATGATTTTTTTGGCGACTTTATGGGCTCTGGTCGTGGTGGAAGGGGCTCAAAAAAATCAAAATCTAATCGCGGATCCGATTTAAAAATTAATTTAGAGATAACTTTAGAAGAGGCTTACCTTGGAAAGAAACAAACTATAAATTTATCTTCAAATGAAAAATGTGAAAAATGTTCTGGAAGTGGTGCAGAGCCTGGTTCAAAACCCAAAAAATGTTCTACTTGTGATGGACACGGAAAAGTAAGAACGCAGCAAGGTTTTTTTACTCTCCAGCAAACATGCCCTAATTGTGGAGGAGATGGTGAAATGCTTTCTAATCCTTGTAAAGATTGCAAAGGATCTGGAGCTACTAAGACCAAAAAGAATCTCTCTATTCAAATTCCAAAAGGAGTTGATGATGGAACACAAATAAGATTGTCTGGAAAAGGAGATGCTGGTTATAGAGGCGGATCTAATGGGGATCTTTATGTATTTATAACACTTGAAAAGCATAAAATTTTTCAAAGATCTGAAGAAAATCTATACTACAAATTACCTATATCTATGACTGATGCTGCCCTTGGTGCTGAAATAGAAGTTCCAACTATTGATGGTGGGAAATCAAAAGTTAAAATTCCCGCAGGGACACAATCTGGAAAACAATTTAGACTTAAAGGCAAAGGTATGCCTGTTGTAAGGGGCGATCATTACGGAGATCTATATCTAGAAACAAATGTAATAATTCCCGAATCTTTATCAAAAGAGCAAAAAGACTTGCTCGAAAAATTTAAATCTTTAGAAGATTTAGATAATAATTCAGAAATAAAAAATTTTATAAATAAAGCTAAAAAGTTTTGGAGTGGTAATTAATGAAAAGAATTAACATCACGATCACTGGGGCTCTTGGACGAATGGGTAAAATTCTTATTAAAAGAATATCTAAAAATAAAAATCTAAAATTACATAGCTTAACCGATATAAAATCAGGAAAAACTATAAATGGAATTAAAACTCAAAAAAATAACCTGGGCGCTTTTAAAAAAACAAATGTTATTATTGATTTTTCAAAACCTAAAGCTTCCCTTGAAATTTTAAATTACGCAAAAAGATTAAAAAAAAAAGTTGTAATTGGAACAACGGGTTTTACTAAAAAACAAAATAATTTAATTAAAAATTACTCAAAAAAAATTGCTATATTTAAATCTGGTAATATGAGCTTGGGAATTAATCTTTTAGAATATATTGTTAGTATTCTCGCAAAAAAAATTCCTAACAATTATCAAATAGGAATTAGTGATGATCATCATAGAATGAAAATTGATTATCCATCAGGAACAGCCTTGATGTTAGCGAATGCAATATCCAAAGGAAAAAATAAAAATCTAGAATCAATAAAAGGACAAACCTTTTTAAATAAAAAAGGGAGTCTACAAAAAAATAAAGTTAATTTCTTTGTTACAAGAAGAGGAAAGACTGTTGGCAAACATTCTGTTCTTTTTGATAATAAAATAGAAAATATAGAATTAAAACATACTGCCTTTTCGAGAGAGCTCTTTGCTGATGGAGCATTAAACGCTGCTATATGGATAAGTAAAAAAAATAAAGGCTTATTTAATATGCAGGATATGTTCGGCTTGAAGTAGATTTTAAAAATTGTTTTAAATAACCCCTAATGCTTTTAAATAAAAATAATGCTTTTAAGCTTATAAAATTATTAAATAAATCAATAAAAAATCCAAAAACATCTTTAAAGTATAGAAATAAATTTACTTTATTAACGTCCGTTGTTCTTTCGGCTCAATGTACTGACGTTAATGTAAACAATGTCACTAAAAATATATACAAAAAATATTATACTCCTAAACATTTTGCAGATCTTGGAATAAATAAAATAAAAAATCTTATTAGAAGTATAGGACTGTTTAACAGCAAGGCTAATAATTTATATTATTTGTCTAAAATTTTATTAGAAAAACACCAAAGCAAAGTTCCGAATAAATTTGATGAACTAATACTTCTTCCTGGGGTTGGTAGAAAAACAGCTAATGTTGTTTTAAATGCAGCATATAATAAACCAACTATTGCTGTAGACACTCATGTTTTTAGAGTTGGCAATAGAACGGGTCTTTCTAATGGTAAAAATCCTAAACAAGTAGAAGACCAACTTTTAAAAATATTGCCCTTAAAGCATATAAAAAAAGCTCATCATTTAATACTTTTGCATGGAAGATATACATGCAAAGCTAGAAACCCCTTATGCAAAGAGTGCGTAATCAATAAAATTTGTCTATACAAAGAAAAAAATGAATAAAAAAATATTAGGAATTGGCAATGCAATCGTTGATGTCCTGACAAAAGTAGATGATGAATTTCTAAAAAAAAGAAACCTCATTAAAGGTTCTATGAAACTTATTAATAAGTCTGAATTCGAAGATCTTAACAAAAATATTAGAATTGAAAAAGTTGTAGCGGGTGGTTCTGTTGCTAATACAATGTCTGGGATTGCTTATCTTAGGGGAAATCCATCTTTTATTGGAAAAATTAACTCTGATAGTTTTGGTGAAATATATAAAAAAAGTCTTCAAGATATAAATGTAAAATTTCCTTATATCGAAAAAAATGAAGACTTATCTACTGGCGCTTCTATTATCTTGATTACTCCTGACTCAGAAAGAACTATGTGTACCTATCTTGGAATATCATCACACCTTTCGGATAATGATATAAATGAAAACAATATCATAGGTCATGACTTAATTTTTTTAGAAGGGTATCTTTGGGATAAAGGTATAAGTGAAAAAATGTTTAAACATACAATAAATATTGCAAAAAAAAATAAAGTTAAAATTGCAATGAGTTTATCTGATATTTTTTGTGTAACTAGACATAAACAAAACTTTTTTGATCTACTTAAGAACGACCTAGATATATTAATAGGAAACGAAAATGAAATAAATGAATTAGCAAATAAAAAGAATTTATTAGATTCTGTAAATCAATTAAAACAGTTGAATAAATTAATAGTAATCACAAGAAGCGAAAAGGGAAGTGTAGTTATCAAAAATAACGAAATTATAAATTGTAACAGTATAAAAACTGATAAAATATTAGATCTAACAGGTGCTGGAGATTTATTTGCCGCAGGATTTTTAAAAGAATATTTAGATAACTCTGATATCAAAAAATGTTTGGAAACTGGATCAATACTCGCTTCAAAAATAATTCAAAGAATTGGAGCAAGACTAAACTAAGTCGCAATATCATTTAGACAAATAATATAAAGAATTTTTTTCTATAATAAATTTTGTATCTTTAAAAAATTTACTTATCTTTTTTCTTAATCTATGCAAATGAGTTTCAAAAGCGTGACTTTCTAAATCAGAACTACGATTCCATATCTTTTTTAATAAAAAAGATTTTTCTAAACCATTATTTTTATTTAAGATTAAAATTAATTCTAGTTCTTTTTCAGTAAGTTTAACTTTAATTCCAGTTTTTGTAATAATTCTTTGATTAGAATCTATTTCATAATTATTAATGATAATTTTAGATTTTTGAAAAAAATTATATTTAGTAACTAAGATATTTAATATTTCTCTAAAAGATAAAACTTCTATAGGAGTAAATAAAGAAACATGAAATTGCAATAAACTTAATTTATTTTTTATTAAATAATCTCTATCTTTTAATAAAAAAATAGTTGGAATATTTTGATGAAAATATTTTTTTACTTCTGTTATAGACAACTTTTCAACAAATATAACTCTAACTATAGGATTCGGAATATTAAATTTTTGATTTTTATTAGAAGTTACGTTTAGATTAAGATCTAATTCATTTAACAAATTACAAAAAGATTCAGATCCAATGATATTAAGATGAATATTATTCATAGATAAATATATAATACATTTAATATGATTATTGTTAAAAAATCTGGGTATTTAGAATTTAAAAAACTTAAACTTCGTTGCAGCTTAGGCAAGGCTGGGATTAAAAAAAAGATAAAAGAAGGTGACAATATAACTCCTAGAGGCGTATTTAAAATAATCAAGGTCTATTATAGGGCTGATAAAATAGACAAAATTGAAACTAAAATAAAAAAAATTAAGATAAAAAAAAAAATAGGATGGTGTGATGATCCGAGAAGTGTTTTTTATAACAAACAAATAAAATTACCTAATAAATTTAGCCATGAAAAACTATATAGAAATGATAATATTTACGACCTCATACTCGT
>Ga0214917_10002305_pt1 | contig 23474 bp, 16 predicted proteins | sample LL_1208_BB_MetaG_FD_177983 | JGI IMG/M metagenome (GOLD analysis project Ga0214917, IMG submission 177983) | Freshwater microbial communities from Lake Lanier, Atlanta, Georgia, United States - LL_1208_BB | ecosystem: Environmental > Aquatic > Freshwater > Lake | place: USA: Georgia | collected...
CCGTTTGCAACTTTTGCTGTTGATGGTGGTACTGATCTTGTTGCTGGGGAGAACACTATTACGGTTACTGTTACTGCTGCTGATGGTGAGGCGACAGCTGAGTATGTGATTACAGCGACTGTTGAGGAAGTTGTTCTCAGTGATGACACTTCTGTGGAGTCTTTGACTGTTGGTGGTCAGGATGCGACTGGTGGTTCGGTGACTTTGCCTGCTGGTACTCGTGCTGCTGTTGTTTCTGTTGTTACTACTGACCCGTTTGCAACTTTTGCTGTTGATGGTGGTACTGATCTTGTTGCTGGGGAGAACACTATTACGGTTACTGTTACTGCTGCTGATGGTGAGGCGACAGCTGAGTATGTGATTACAGCGACTGTTGAGGCAACAGTATCCGGTACTGAGGTCGGTGTGAATTCAATTACCGTCGCTGGTAAAGATGGACTAGCCGGCAACGTTGAAGTGGGTATTGGAACAAGAGCGGTCCGAGTAATCGTTGAAACAACAGACCCATTCGCTTCATTTACGGTTGATGGTAATACAGACCTTCAGCCTGGTGAGAACACAGTTACAATCACTGTGACAGCAGCCGACGGAGAGACCACTGCAGAGTATGTAGTAACCGTGGTTATTCCTGAACTTTCTGATGACACAAGTACTGAATTACTAACTGTGAATGGTCTCGAAGTTGGCGATGGTGACTCGATTGACTTGGCTTCAGGTACGTCCCGGGTGAGTGTCAAGGTGGTGACTACAGACCCTCTTGCTAACTTCGTTATTTCCGGCGATGGAAAGAAACTAGGCTCACCTCTTCAAGAGGGTGAGAACTCGTTGGTGATTACAGTGTTTGCACAAAATGGAGATAGCGCTGACACAACAATTACTCTGAACGTTCTCACGCTCAGCACTAACACTGATCTTGCTGAAGAAGACCCTCTGAAAGTCAATGGAGAAGTCGTCGATATTGAACTTCTTGATCAAGCTACTGGCTACCTAAACCTACCTCTGAGCGCAACTCGAATTAGCGTTGGAGTTAAGGCAGCTGATCCAGGTGCTGATGTTTTCGTGAATGACAAGACGGTTTGGCCAACGCTAGCTAGACAGTTCAGCGTTGAAAAGGGTGTCAATCTGATTTCTATCCAGATTGTTCCGCCGGCTGGTAATAGTTTTGCAAAGACCTACGTCTTGAAGGTCTATGTGGGTGGTGCAGATGCAACATTGAAGAGTGCGAAGGTAAACAACACAGCGGTGACTTTCAATGCAGACAAGGCTGCGGTACTAGCTGGTGAACTTCCAAATGGAACCAAATCTGTAAACATTTTTGCCGAGCCTACAGTGGCTCTAAAGTCAGGTAATACTCCAGGAACCAAGGTTGAGTTCGATCCAGCGGCTTCCACGACTGCTACCGCCAACACATACAAAGTAGATGGCTTGGTCACAGGTGAAAACACCGTCACTATTACTGTGACACCTGGTGACGAGAACGTTGAAGCAGGCGTCTACACAATTACAATCAACGTCGCTCGTTCTAGCGACAAGAGATTGAAGACTCTATTAATCAACGGCGCACCAGCAGCTCCTGGTTCAACAATTCTGCTTCCGGTGGGCACAGATGCTGTTGAAGCGGAAGCTGATACAGAAAGCGAATTTGCAACCTACGAGATTACAGGCCTTGATGAGATCTTGACTGGTGTCAATACAGCAGTTGTTACTGTTACTGCTGAAGATGAAACGACTCAGAAATACAATGTCACACTGATTGTTCCTAAGGCTGCTGACACCATTGTTGTTACCTTCCCTAAGGTAGGTGTCTTGACTGTTGATGCGAAGACTAACAAGCCAGGTAACACAATAATTACTAACCAGATAAAGAAGATTGGTGCCGGCACTGTGGTCAAGGTAGTTATTACGAATAACTTCCTAATCGCCAAGGACAAGCCAACTGCTGGACCTGCACGTGCAGCAGCTGTTCAGAAGTATCTGCAGTCTCTGACTACTAAGGGAATCAAGACAGCCTCATACTCAACAGTTGCTGGAGCAAAGACTCAAAAGGGTACAACAGTAACGATTTACTACTACTAGTTCATGTATTTGTAGTAGATCTTTACAACGTCTGAGCTTCCGCTGGTAGTTACTACCTTCTTCAAACCTGACACTTTTACTCCGGCCGCCTTGAGGCTGCTAGAGATCAAGTCGGCTCGTTTCGAAAGCAAAATGCGAGAGTTAGTGAGAGACATGTTCTTTGGCTTGGCCATAGTGATGGTCAAGTTCAGATTAACCGAGTCAAGGAACTTGCTCTTTAGCTGAGACACCCGGGTCATAGCCGCCTTAGGCATCTTTGTGCTGTTGGGCAAGTAACTTAGTGCGCTAGTTCCAGAGCGGTTAGTGAGCTTATAGAGGGCCACCTCGTGGCTACCTACGTGAAGGCCATTCATCGAAGTTACCTGCACCGAAGTGATGTTCAATCCCGGGCTTAAATTTTCTGTAACAACAGTTTCCCCAGTTGCATAAGTCTGGAATGGTATGGCTGTTAGTTCAACGTTGTCAGATTCAGGCTGAACTTGAATTACTCCTGAAGCAGGGTGTAAAGCGCCATCCACTGATACTTTGCTGATTCCTGTGTCCCATTCGCGAACTTGGTTAGAAAGAGAATTGTATTGATTCCTGATGTTCCAGATTGTCCATTGTTGGTGGTCAGCCGCAGCGCCAATGCCAGGCCCCCAAGGGTCAGCAATTATGTCCTCACGGATAGCTGCGCTGACATCCACCGCCATCGCGTCTAGCTTTAGGGAATCAGCAGCTCTCGACACATCAGCCATTGACTGCAAATACATCTCGCTACAGGCCACAGATCCTTGACATCTTTGGAACATCAGAGTTCCAGAGCCAAAGTAATCAATTCCACCATTCCAGGTTTGGTCAACACCCCAGGGCATCATATGTGCGTACCCATTTTCGTCAAAGGTGATGTAGTAGTTGTTGCGGTTGTATGGATAGCCATCCCAATGTCCCACGTAAGCTTCGGTTGCGATATCTAGAGTTATCTCTTTCATATTTGCGATTTGAGTTATTTCTTCCCACCATTTCTCACCGCTGAAGTTCGTCATCGTGTTCAGGAACTTAGTCAAGTCCTGCCGGTTGGTCTCAGATCCATCCTCCACTTGAAAATACGGTTCATAGCCCGAATAAAGTTCTGGGAAGTTTGGTACTCCACCTTTGTAGAGGTGTTTGTTATTTAGTCCCCAGCGCTTGAGCATGGTGGTGTCTACTGTTTCGACATTTAGATGGAGCCCGTAGTCTCGTCCGTTGAGTGTGACGTTGGCATAGCCGACTCTGGGCGTTGGCACACCAACGGCTCTGAAGAGCCGGTAGGTGAGAGCTTCGTGAATATAGCTTGGGTCTTGGACCATGTTATTCAGAGTGAATTTGGTAATACCAAAGAGCCTCTGCTTCTTTACAAAGGCATCCATCTTGATCTTGAAGGCAGCCTTGCCATAAACATCTCGCCAAGATCCCCACGCTCCCTTGAGATGGACACCGACTGTATAAGGGCCATAAACCTTGTTGTCCATCGTGAAACGCATGACGGTTTCGAGCCAAGGGCCTTCGTTATCCCAACTGACGTTTGGGTAGGTGAGACGATTGAAGTTTTCATTCGACATCTCTAGGTCAAAGTTGTTTACCTTGAGTGGATCAAAAACAACAGCCGCAGCATCCGTACCTTCAACATAGTTAGGGGCTTGTGAAGCTGACGCTGGACTCAGCAAACTACCAGATAGAAGCAAGATACTACTTATACCGATTCTGGAAAGCAGTTGTTTAGGTAGCATGTCTAGAGCCTAGCCAACTTGCTGGAATAGGCTAGAAACATCTAGGGAAAAAGCAGGAAGCATGCGCAAGGTAAAAGCATTAGCAGTTGTGGCATTGATTTCCAGCACTCTTCTGGTTAGCACCCCCAATGTTGCCCTAGCCGATAACTGTTTGCCAACGCCTTCGCTAACTACCGCACCTTCCAGTACCTCTTTGAGCTTAGGTTCTGGTGTTACTGCAAAGAGTTGGACATGGGCTCCCGGTTCTCAGGCTGAGGATGCCTCTTTGTCCCCTTTAGGGACCAAAGTGTCGGTAGTTGAAGGCAATCTCAGGTCAATCGACTTTGGTGTACTGCGTGAGGGAATACCGACCGTAAAAAGCTTAAAGCGCCTCTCAGAGGCCAATCCAAGGGCCTTAGCATCAATCAACGGTGACTACTTTGATTTTGATACCAACATCCCCTGGAATGCCATGATCGAAGCTGGAACTCTCACCTATTCGCCCGCAGGTGAGACTGGTGTGATCGGGATGGCCCAGAAGAGAGTGGACCCTGCAAGGGGCTATCGCACTACAGGAACCCTGACAGTTGCCACCAAGAAGTTCTCAGTAACAGGAGTAAACCAACTTAGCCCTGGAACTGAATCTATGGTGGTTTATTTACCTAACTCCTATAGACCAGTTCCACCTAAAGGGGATGCAACAGTTCTTATCAAGAATGGAAAGATCTATCGGGTCTACCCAAAAGGCGCGGCTATAAATGTTCGGACTGGAACTGTCATTCAAGCCAGAGGTGCTATCGCCAAAGTACTAGGACGTTTGAAATTAACCACCAAGATCAAATTGGTTCTTGCTAACCCGCCTCAGTATGAAACTCGAATGGCTGCAGATCGGGTGAAGACTGTTGGCACTATAGCCAACTCTGTCACGACTATGACTTTTGATGCTGTGAATTACAAAACAGTTAGCTCTAACGGGGCTACCATTTTTGACTCCAACTTCACCAACTCCCAAACTAGAGCTAGAACAACTCTGCGTATTGGTAAAGACGATCTTGGTCGTCAGGTAGTGAGAAACGTTTATTCCTCAGGAGCGGATATAACTGCTGGTTCAGGTGAATTAATCGTTCAGGCAAATGGAAACTCCGCAACCTTAGCTAGAAGGTTTAGAGCGGGCGACCTGGTAACAGTCAAATACGCCTACCAAGCTGAAGCTAAGACAACATTCATCACTGCAGCCGGCCGCGGGCCGCGCTTGGTTCAGAACTCTAAGTTTGTTTGGATCTGCTCACAACACAGTAAAGAGTTTCGACCTAGAACTGCTATTGGCTGGGACCAGGACGGCAAAGTCTGGTTTATCACCTCTAGCCGAGGCCAGGATGCTGCTGACTTTGGCTATCGTCAAGGTGGTTCCACTTCAGACCAAATCGGGCATTGGCTACAGAGCCTAGGGGCTACCGATGCCATCCTTTTGGATGGTGGAGGTTCAACCACCATGGTGATTAAGAACCCAGCCTCGTCCTGGCAGCGTTTCGATATCCCAGATTCTGGTTGGTATCGAGACCTTGCCAGTGGCTATAGTTTCCTAACCAAAGACTGATGGCTTTAGGCTTATCTACTGGAGGATAAAGTGTCTAATCGCGTATTGAGTTTCAGAGCAGCCTTGTTGCTCATCATTTCTTCAGCGGCAATCATCTGGCCTATCAGCTACTGGCTGCCACTACCGAACTATCTAGCAGTGCTGAACACCAGTGAGTATGAACAGTTCGCAACAACTCTTCGCGGCATTGTGATCGTATACATTTTGTTCTTGGTGATGAACATAGTTTCAGCAGTGCTGGCCTTCACCCGACTGGATTACCGCATTAGAGCCGCTCTTTTGGCTATCCCAACGCTTTCACTGGTCATCGCTCCACTTCTTTTGATCATTCCAAACGCTCAGCACTTTACTGACCGCGGTTACTTCACAGTTTTGCAAGCCATTTATCGTTTGCTTAGGTTCACAACCCCGTTATTGCTTGTGGCAGTACTTGTTGTGACTCTCCTATGTTTTGCACTAAACGTTTTTGCCCTGGTACTCATGTTTAGAGACAAGTCCGAGTCAATCGATGAGATGCCTAAGGAAACCAGGAAGGCTTACGCGACTCTAGCTGGCATTCTTTCGCTAGCAACTGTGGTTTCCCTTGTCTCCGGAGCAACCGCTGCGCAGAACAGAGAATTAGACCGCCAGGCTTGCGCTAAGTATGCAGCTCTTCCCGTTCCTGAAACGGATGAAGGTGTTCCAGTGTTCCTCTCTGACATTCAGCTCTATGGTGAAGCTGCTGGAACTGATCAGGTGAAGACCCCGATGGTTACTTTTGCTGAGAAGTCAAGACAGTACTACAGCCTCTATTACTCGGATGAGGAAACCAGCATTGACCTGGATGCCCTGCTGGTTGAGGTTAAAGCAGCAAAAGATCAGATTACTCAGGTCTGTACTGAATACAGCGTTGACTAGAAATGCTATTTGATTCCATAATCGGCTAAGGCCTTCTTGACCTTAGATTGCTGCACTCCAATGAACCTGACGCTTCTTGCCTGCTCATTTCGGATTTGAGTTAACAGGCTCGGGTTGGATTTGAACTGGGCCGCAAGGGTTGGGTCTATTACCTTTGCAGTCTTGGTCATCATATCCCCAAGCTTCATGCTTGTAGCTTTAGCCGAAACAGCCTTTAGCTTCAGTAAATACTGCGTGCGACAAGGCTTGTAGTTGATGCACTTCACATAGAGCATTCCTCGCTTGAGGTTCTTTGCCCATGGCTGATCTGCTCGCTCGGAGAGGAGTGGGTAGAAGAAAGAGTCGCCCAGAGTATCGGTCTGACGGTTCTCCCCAAAGGTTTGGTCAACACCCCATGGAATCATTGTGAACTTGTTTCTAGTACTACTTCTCAAGTAGTAGTTGTTGATGTCGGGTCCTGAGTATCCATCCCAATGACCTAGGAAACTCTCAACAGCAAAAAATGTAATCAGAGCATCTCGATCAAAGTATTCATTCATGCGTTCATACCAAACGGCCTGATCGGTTTCATTGGCTGCATCGATTAGTTCACCAAGATCGAACTTGTTTGGGGTAACTTTCCAGCCATAGTCAGCTAGGAACGCACCACTTTGCTCAACACCATCGTCATTACCGAGCTTGAAGTCTTTCATCGCAATACCCTCATAAACATGCTGCGTGATGTCTCTGAAGCGCTTAGCCATAAATATCTGATCTGGCTGCTCGATGTTTGCATACAACCCTCTGCTCACACCATTGACCATGACTTTAGCCCAACCGGTTTTAGAAGCAGGGATGTTCATGGCGTTGAAAAGCGCGTAAGCACCAAATTCATGAAGTTTGCTGGTGTCCTGAGTCATCGCATTCAGGGTCATTCTTCGAAGACCTAGGTAACCCTGCCCAGCGTCATCCTTCTTGAACCTAATTTTGAATGAAGGGGTGGCCCTTAGTGCAGACATCGAAGTGCTTCCCTTTAGTTTCACGTTCACATCCAATAACGGGCTTGATGCCGTATTTGAGACAATCTTTACTTGACCTGGGACATAGACCCTGAAGGTCTTTGGGTCATTTAGCGAGGTTACTGATGCCGCGGGGAGAGTGAGCTCGACTCGGAGGACCTTAGCCGGGTTATAGAGGTCTGCCAAAGTCAAGGTTGGGGCAGCACTAGCAGGGCTTACCCCTAGCGCGGCTGCTAGAAGTGCCCAGGTAACAAAGTGGGCAATAAACCTTGGATAGCCCGCCATTTTCTTCATTTGGGCTAGTCTAACCTTGTGACTCCTATTGATTACCCAACCCTTCTGGCAACTCTCAGCATTGACCTAGTGCTCCTTTACCTGGTGGCATATGTCTTCTTTTATAGACGTCACGGCCGTAGAGACGTCTTCGTTGCCATCTCCCTAGTCAACATCACCCTGTATGTATTGGGTGGAGCCTTAGGAACCTTCACAATCTCACTGGGCTTGGGATTTGCGCTATTTAGCGTTATTTCGATCTTTAGACTTCGTTCAGAGACTCTGGGGTGGAATGAGATTGTCTATCTACTTGTAGCTTTAGCCATGGGGCTCACCCTTGGACTTCCTGCCTACGACATTCCAGTGCAGACCATCTACGCTTCGATCCTTGCCTTGGCTGTCTATGTTGTTGATCACCCAAAGATACTCAAACCCAAGACTGTTCAAAAGTTCTCATTGTCAACTGACTACGTTGAGATTGATTCAGCGATGCTGAAGAGCCGTGTCGAAGAGCAGCTTGGGCACGCTGTTAGTTCAATCCGAGTTCGTTCAGTAACCACAAGCCCAGCAACCATGAAGATTGACGTGGAGGCTTAGTGTCTCCCAAGCCAACTAAAGGGTTTGAGTACTCTCAGCACCCACATATTGAAGCTAGGAAGTCGCAAGATCCAAGCCAACCGGATCCATTTGATTCAAAACCTAAGACGCTAAATGACCGTATCGGTTTTGCAATTACAAAGAGTGTTGGAACGATGTGGGCCGCCTACGTGTTCATCGCGCTCACACTGGTTAGCCTTCCAGCGGTAATCATTTCAGGAGACCCTGTTCTGATAATCGCTTGGATAGCCCAGACTTTCCTTCAGTTGGTTCTTCTTCCAGTCATCATTGTTGGTCAAAACATCCAAGCAGCTGCAGCCGAGAAGAGAGCAACTCTTACCTACCAAGATGCCGCTGCCGTTCTAGAAGAAGCCATCAAGATTCAGAAGCACCTAGATCACCAAGACAAATACCTAGAGCATCTAGTTGAACGTCTTGAACAGCTTGAAGTCAAAAAGCCTAAAACCAAATAATGCGTTTAGTTATAGCCGATTGCTCGGTCGACTACGCTGGTCGACTAAGCGCCCATCTACCTAGAGCCAGAAGACTTCTTATGCTCAAAGGTGACGGAAGCATTCTGATTCACTCTGAAACAGGTTCATACAAACCTTTGAACTGGATGAACCCACCTTGTAATTTCTCTATTCACGAACCAGAGGAAGAACACCTAAACGATGGTGTTATCTCCAGATGGAGAGTTAGCCAAGTAAAGACCGCAGACATTCTTTGGATTCAGATTTACGAAATACACCTAGATGTTGATCATGAACTTGGTAAAGACCCAGGTCTTATCAAAGATGGCGTTGAGGCTCACCTGCAGGAACTCCTCGCTGCACAGATAGACCTCATCGGTGAAGGAGCACAGCTCATTCGCCGTGAATACATGACCCCTATCGGACCTGTTGACATCTTGGCCAAAGATGCAACGGGTCAGACTGTTGCCATTGAGATTAAGCGCAGAGGCGAGATTGACGGTGTTGAACAGTTGACTAGGTATCTAGAGCTCCTCAACCGTGATGCTGCCATTGCTCCTGTTCGAGGTATCTTCGCAGCGCAGGAGATCAAGCCTCAGGCTGTCACCTTGGCCAAGGACCGCGGTATTTCCTGCTTGATTCTGGACTATGAGGCAATGCGCATAGATTCCTTCGACCCAGACTCGTTGTTTGGCTAGAAGATTACTTCTGGGGGATAGATTTGAACTACGAAGGCGTAAGGAGAAATGGTGAGTCTAGAAGACCGTAAAGTTTGGCGAGGTTTCGCAAGCGATAACTACGCGGGAGTTCACCCAGAACTATTCGAAGCCATGATGGCTGTCAACGAAGGTCATGAGAAGGCTTACGGTGATGACTTTGTCACCGGTGAGTTAACGAAAGTCTTCAAAGAACACTTTGGTTCTTCAGCAGAGGTATTTCCTGTATTCAACGGCACCGGCGCTAACGTAGTTGCGCTTGCAGCAGTGTTAGATCGCTGGGAAGCGGTCATCTGTGCTGAGACTGCTCACATCAATGCAGATGAAGGTGGAGCACCTGAGAAGATGGCGGGCATAAAGCTCTGGACCGTTCCAACTCCAGATGGAAAACTAACTCCAGAACTTATCAAGCCTCACCTTTTTGACATTGGCTCAGTGCACAGGGCTCAGATTGCTGCAATCAGTATCACCCAAACTACTGAACTAGGAACTCTGTATTCAGTTGCAGAAGTCAAAGCACTTGCTGAGTTCGCTCATGAGAACAACCTCGTTCTACACATGGATGGAGCAAGACTTTCGAATGCAGCTGCCGCACTGGATGCCAGTTTCAGAGCTTTTACGACGGATGCTGGTGTTGACCTGGTGAGTTTTGGTGGAACCAAGATCGGCGCTCTCGCTGCTGAAGCAGTAGTCGTGCTCAACTCTGAGCGATTGGCTAAATCGATTCCGTTCCTGAGAAAGACTTCGATGCAGTTGCCTAGCAAGATGCGTTTTGTCAGTGTTCAGCTAATGGCTCTTCTTGACAACGATTTGGCAATTAGAAGTGCTCGTCATGCCAATGCGATGGCTAAAGCTTTGGATGCTGGAGTTCGTGAACTGGCAGAGCTATCTGGTGGGAGAGTCAGTGTCCCAAACCCAACTCAGGCTAATGCGGTATTCCCATTGCTTCCAAGTGAGATTATTGAGACCCTTCAGGAGAAGTATTGGTTCTACCTCTGGGATCACAGAATTGGTCAGGTTCGTTGGATGTGTGCTTGGGATACTAGGCCTGAGGATGTCCAGGGACTACTTGATGCTTTGAGGAGTGCTCTAAAGGTTTAGGCTTAGAGCATGCAACCAAACAAAATCGCAATTACTGCTGCCCCCATTGCCCCTGTTCTTGCTGAACGCTGGAGCCCTAGATCTTTCAATAAAGATTACCTACTGACCCAGCACGAAGCCCTATCAATTCTTGAAGCTGGCCGCTGGGCACCATCATCTAATAACCTCCAACCTTGGAGATTTGCATACATCAGCAAGACTGATGAACTGCACGGAGCTATCTGTGAAAAAGGTCTTACTGGTTTCAACCAGTCTTGGGCACCGAACGCATCAGCACTGATTGTTGTTGCTGTTCAAGTAAACACAGCTGATGGCAAAGAGAACACTGGTAGAAAATACGATGCAGGACTTGCTGCGTCGATGATGGTTGTCCAGGCGCAGGAGCTTGGTCTACACACTCACCACATTGGTGGTCTAGTTCGCGAAGAGATTCTTGAACTACTAAAGCTTGATTCGAACTACGAGATTCTGACAGTTATTGCTGTTGGAAAGGTAGCACCTGCAGAAGAGCTACAAGGCCCTGCCTTTGAGCGTGAAGTTGCACCGCGAGTTCGACTAGAACTCGATGAGATCATGCTCTACGGAAAGCCGTAGTTGATTAGTTCATTAGCACCTGTATTCAAGACTGCAATCAGCGATCAGATAGTTGATTGGTTTCCTTCACTCGGAACTAACCTTTTCTACCTAGCTGTTTGGGGTTTGGTTTTTGCTGGCACAGGATTACTGATCGGTGCGTTCATTCCATTTATTACTGGTGACTCGTTAGTCTTTGCTGCTGGGTTAGTTGCTGCATCAACAAGCACCGGTGTAAACATTTGGGTGATGGCAACAGGTGTTGGTGTTGCTGCTTGGTTAGGTGACCAGGTTGGATACACCCTAGGGCGTCACTACGGCAGACCTTATCTAGATAAACGCAAAGGTCGCTGGATTAGAACCGGTATTGAGAAGAGCGAATCGCTGTTCCTAGCCTGGGGTTGGTGGGCAGTTGTGATCTCAAGGTTTATGCCTTGGGCAAGAGTCTTCGTTCCTGTTATTGCTGGTATCTCAAAGATGAACTACTACAAGTTCTTTAGCGCTAACTTAGTTGGGGCATTAGCTTGGGGAGTTGGCCTAACTCTCTGCGGTTATTACTCTGCTTCTATTCCTGCAGTTAAAGATGCTTCATACCTAATAGCTGGAGTCTTTATCACTGCAAGCGTGATTGCCGGTTTTAGAGTTTGGCTAATCAACCGCAGGACTGCTTAGACCATAGTCAGCAAGGCTTGGAGATTTCTCTCTAGCTATGAAATCAAGTTCCTGGGCTGCCCAGATATCAAAGTATTCATCAAAGGTATTGCCATCACGTTCTAGCCAACGTGCTCGTCTTATTTCTTCATCAACCTCAAGCCAGATGCTTATATTCGAAATAGCGCTGGTGTATTGATTTAGAGAACCGCAGCCTTCAACAATCAATGGTGTCCCCCCAGAGAACTCTCTCCAGCGATCACGCTGTTCTAGTTCCCAGTTGTATTCCTGCCAACTGGCATTCTTCTTAGCTAGAAGTGGTTGGAGGATGATCCTTTGCAAATACTCTGCCCCAAGGGAAAGGCCCTGCCAGCCTTCGTAGAGATCATCCATGTGAATGATTCTGGGCATGGATTCACCCTGCTTGAACACTTCATTCTGAAGCTTTGCAGCCAGGGTTGATTTCCCAGAGCCTGCTCTACCGTCAATCAGAATAATTGGCGTAATTACGCCACGATCAACAAGCTCAAGGGTTTGGCTAACTACTCGTTCTAAAAGATCTTCGTAGGGTAGTAGTTCCATACCGAAAGCCTAGTAATCAAATACCTTCGATTAGAACATCTGGGTGAGCATCGAAACGGTATCCAGCGCCTCTGATGGTCCTGACGATGTCTTCGTAGCCTTCAATCTTTGCGCGAAGTCTTCTGATGTGAACATCGATAGTTCTACCAAATACTGCGGTGTCATGAACATCACCCCATAGCTTCTGGATGAGTTCATCACGAGAGATTGTAATTCCTTCATTCTCAACCAGTAACTGGAGCAGAGCAAACTCTTTATAGGTCAACTCGGCGTTGGTGCCGTCAATGAATACCTTGTGACGACGAACGTCGATGACAATGCCTTTAGCAGCGTCATCTTCGTTCTTCTCAAGTAGTTTGGATAGAGCTCTAGGGTCAGCCAATGCAGTTCTAACTACATCAACGTTTCGACCACCGGTGCCTTTGCTGGCTAGAGCAACAGCAGCAAAAGATTCAGCTGCGAGCCCTGGTGCTATTTGATCCAAAGTGCTTCTAAGTGCTGCTACCACTGCACCTAGTGAGGTGCCAGCGGCTTTAGCCGTTTCTTCATCGATTCCAACGTAGAGGGCAAAGCCTCTAGCTTCGGTTTCGGTAGGGGTTGTTCTTACGAATGGGTTTGTTGGTGCAATTGTCATTTTGGAATTCCTTAAGGTTGTGTTTGCGAATGGGTTTATTTTTAGTGCGCAGATTTAGCACTAGTGCTGGGGTGTTGGTGTCTGAACTCGTAGCGGCTAAGCCGACTTATTGGGTGAGTTTTAGCGACACATTCGCATACACATAACAGGGCACATCATGGCAGGGCGTCCAAAGGTCGCCTCCGACATGGTGTTAAGAATTGCTCTGTTAGTCATGAGGAAAGATTACGACAAGAAAGTTAATCTCGTCAAGTTGATTAGCTATGTCGGTGTGTTTTAGTCGGCTAAACCGTAGAGACGGTCGCCGGCATCGCCGAGACCAGGGACGATGTATCCGTGTTCGTTGAGTTTTTCATCTAGAGCACCAAGAACAATCTGGACATTTCGATCTCCAACATGTTCTTTCACGGCAGCTAGACCTTCTGGGGCACCTAGTAGGCAAATGCAGGTAACTTCGGTAGCGCCACGATCAAAGACATAGTCAATTGAGTCAATTAGGGTTCCACCGGTAGCAAGCATTGGGTCAATAATGAAAACCTGACGTCCGGTTAGGTCATCTGGCAGGCGGTTGGCATATGTATAGGGCTGAAGGGTCTCTTCATTCCTCTTTATACCCAGGAAACCAACTTCAGCAGTCGGCAGGAGCTTCACTATTCCCTCAAGCATGCCAAGACCTGCTCTGAGGACCGGGATGATGATTGGTCTTGGGCGGGAGAGCCTTACTCCTTTGGCAACAGTTACCGGTGTTTCAACTGAAACTTCCTCGGTTTTCACCTCTCGGGTGGCTTCATAGGCCAAAAGAGTCACTAATTCTTCAACTAACTGTCTAAAAACAGGTGATGGAGTGTTCTTATCTCTGAGGACAGTCAACTTATGGGTGATCAGAGGATGGTCGGCTACGTGAATGCGCATAGGCTAAATCTAACAACTTTAGAGGTGAGTGATGAGTAAAGACTGGGCTCTTTATATGAATGCTGCACTGGCTGAAGCCGAATTGGCGGCTTCAACATCGGGGGATGTCCCGGTTGGTGCAGTGATTGTCTCAGCTTCTGGTGAGATCATCGCTCGAGGCAGGAACCAGAGGGAACTTACAGAAGATCCAACAGCTCACGCAGAGATAGTTGCCATTCGAGAGGCAGCGCAGTTGCTAGGGGACTGGCGTCTAAACGAATACACCTTGGTTGTGTCACTAGAACCTTGCGTAATGTGTGCTGGTGCAATTCAGGCAGCTAGGTTGTCCAGAGTTGTTTTTGGTGCATGGGATGAAAAAGTTGGTGCGTCAGGATCTTTGTATGACTTGGTCAGAGATAAGAGATTGGGTTCTCAGATTGAAGTAATTTCTGGTGTGCTCGAAATTGAATCCAATACACTATTGAAAAATTTTTTTAGTACAAAAAGATAGAAAACACTCGTTCACGTTGACAACATTTGGTGAACGTCAACTGAACGAGATTAACAAATACTAATTCTTTGCAAGCATTCGATTTACAAACGTTAAACATGGGTGTCGGCTTCACCTGATCTCCATAAACTCGGGTCTGTAGCATTCCAAATAACCCATATCTTGAGGACGAAATGTTTAAAAGCAAGAAAACTGCATGGCTAACAATTGTTGCACTGCTAGTACCGACCACCGCTGGTCTTTTCGGATCTTCAGCCGCACAAGCTGCTGATGTCCCAACCACACTTTCCACTTTCACAGTCAACGGCACAGATGTCTTGACTTCAAACACTCTTAGCGTTGACGTTGCAACTTTGAACGTTAGCGAAACCGGTGTCCTATCTGCAGATGTAGTTGCAACAGCTACTGACACTGCAAACACCACAGTTACCATTACAGGCGACAGTGGCCTAGCTGTTGGCCCAAACACACTTTCTGTGTCAGTCGTAGCTTCATGGACTGAACAGGTCCAGAACCCGAACTACGTTCCGGCTCGTACTGAAGCGAACCCTGCTTACGTGGCAGAAGTGCAGGACAACCCAGAAACAACTGAAGTCAACGAGTATGCACCAGCCCAGGGTGAGCCAACAATCACTTATCCTGCACAGGGTACTGAGTACACTACTGAGTCTCGTACTGCGTCACAAACTTACACAAGAACAATCAACGTTCTAAACAATGACACCGGATCTGTAATCACCGTGAATGAAGAAGAAGTAACAAACGGTGATGGTGTTGAGGTCGACTGGGGAACACTTTCAGTCCCTGTAACTGTTACACCATCAGATTCAAATGCAACCGTCAAGGTAAACGGCACTTCAGTCGGGCTTGTATCTGGCGTTGCTAGAACTTCTGCGACTGGTCTAACCACAGGTGAAAACACAATCAGTGTTGTGGTGACAGCGCCTAACGGTGAAATTGATGAGTCTCTTTTGACAGTTACTGTTCTTCCAAACACAGACGCTAGTGCTGTGATTACAATTGACGGAATTATTGCTGAAGACGGCGATGAAGTTCCACTTGATTTCGGTTCAACAGACCCAGACATCGAAGTTTATACAGCTGATGAAGACGCAACCTACGTAGTAGATGGTGGATCAGATCTTATTCCTGGTGAAAACCGCGTTGAGATTTTCGTGACCGCTGCTGACGGTGTGACTGTTCAAATCTTCAGATTGACTTTGCTTGTTCAGCTGGACAACGACACCACAGCAGCTATCTATGTAAATGGTGTTGAGAGAAGCGAAGGCGATGAAATCGTTCTTCCTTACCAGACCACGAGTGTTGCTGTTGTAGTTGAGGTTGCAGACTCAGATTCTTCCTATGTCATCGATGGCAGTTCTGAATTGATGCAGGGAACCAACGACCTGTTGGTAACTGTTTACGCAGCTGACAATGTGACCACATACCAGTATGCGTTCACCCTGCTTGTTTCAGACCCAGACGTTACATTGAAGACCCTGAAGCTAAATGGAACTTCTGTAACTGAAAACAGTACTGTTTCTAGCTCAAGCTCTAAGAACACTCTTCTTTTGGAGACAACTGACCCTAGAGCAACCATTGCTGTTGACGGTGGATCGTATAACCCAACAACTGGTGCTCTTGTGCTAGCCAACGGATCAAATGACATCACTGTGACTGTAACTGGTGACGACAAGGCAACAACCAGAGACTACCTATTCACAGTCAACGTCAACCTTGACCTAACCTTGAAGACTTTCAAGTTCAATGGCACAACCATTGCTAACAATGGTTCAGCAACTACTTGGTCTGCTTCAAACATCTTGACTCTAGAGGCGAATGACTCTAGATCAACAATTACAGTTGACAACGTCACTTACAACCCAGCTACTGGTTCAATTCAGCTAATCGATGGTCAGAACGACGTTACTGTTACTGTCACTGGTGACGATGGCGAGAGCACCGAAGACTATGTAATCACTTTGGGTAAGTACGACATCAAGGTTAAGTGGGAAGGAAACACCGAAGACGCTTCAGTAATCGAAAACGGAGTGGTCAATGTCCCAGGTAGCGTTGAAAGTGTCGAAGTCACTGCAACCGAGCCTTTTGATGGCTGGAAGGTTGAAGTTGAAGGTAACACAGACCTTGCTTTCGGAAGCAACACTGTTGCCGTAACTTACACCTCACCAGAAAACGTTGAAGTTCTAAAGACCTTCACTGTTTTTGTTGGCGACGCAGATCTTTCAGCTGCTATTGAGGTCAACGGCGAGGCAGTCGTGTTCGACGCCAACGGAACTGGTGTGAACGGAAGCGTTTCTCTTGACGAGCACCCAGCCTCAGCTGAGGTTTCTGTTGAAACCGCAGATACAAGATCAACCTATGTAGTGACAGGCGGAAGCCGACTAAACGTTGGAGCAAACACCATCACCGTGGTTGTAACTGGTGCAGATGACAAGACCCGCACATACACAATTACCGTGACTGTAACCGCATCAACTGAAACTGAAATCACTGGCAAGTTTGTAAATGGTGAGGCAATTTCAGAAGAGGGCGACTTCACTGAAGTAACTGCAGGTGTTATCTCTATCGACATTGACACTGCAGATGTAAACGCAACATCACGGGTTACCGTTGCTCCAACTGCTGGCTCAATTGGCTGGGCAACAACAACCAACGGTGTGATCACAGGTTCAGGTTTCTTGACTGTAACTGTTGTTGTCACAGCTGAAGATGGTGTAACTGTTGGCGATGCAGAGACATTCAACATCCTTGCAACTAAGGACTTTGATGTTACAAGCGGTTCGAACCCAGCAACTGACACACTTCGTGTTGGTACATACGCAAAGAGCACCCCAGCTACTGTTGCAGCGTGGTTCCCTCAGGGAGCGAAGCTCAACTACCAGTGGTTGCTTGATGGTGAGCTAATCTCAGGTGCAACCACCAGCAGATTGCTACTGACTGCAGAACACTATGGCGAGGCTGTTGTTCGCCCTGTGGTTTCACAGACTGTTGCAGGAGTAACCAAGTCATACATCGGTCAAGCACTAGATGTTTCTCTCGGAATCATTCCACTAGCATCTGTACCTGGCATCACTGGCAAGCCACAGCTTGGCAACACCCTAAAGGTTGCTACTAAGAAGTGGACTGCAGAAGTTGAGCTCACTATCTCTTGGTACGTAGATGGTCAGCTATCTGATGTCACCGGCGAAGAGTTTGTGCTCAACGAGTCAAATGTGAACGCTGGAGAGACAGTCAAGGCTAGAGTAACCGGTGAACTTGACGGTTACGAAACCCTTTACAAGGAAAGTGCGCTGCTAACTGTTACCCCAGGTACACTGCGAATCACTGAAAAGCCAAGCATCGCAGCTGGAGCAAATGGTTACGTGGTGGGAGAGAAGATCACCATCACCTCAGGTAAGTCAAGCAACTTGGACGCTGATGAGAACATCCAGTGGTACCGCAACGGTGTCGCTCTGTTCAACGAAACAGATTCAGAGTACGAGATTACTGCTGCTGACGTATCTAAGAAGTTGACTGCTGTCGTCACATACTCATTGGTGAACTACGCAGATGCTTCAATCACTCTAAAGGCCGGTGCAATCAAGGTCGGAACTCTAGATCAGCCAGATGTGGCTACCATAATCGAAGATGGCACAACCAAATTGACAGCGCTCCTAGGATATGACAACACTGTAGCCAGAAGCTCAGTGAAGTACATCTGGTACCGTAATGGCCGCGCAGTTCTAGGCCAGAACACCGCAAGCTACAGACTAACTAGCAAGGATGCGGGAGCAACTATCTCGGTCCGCGTTACAGCTACCTACCCTGGATACAAGTCAACAGTCACCGTAACGACTGGCGATGACAACTACAAGGTAGATTAATCCCCTTAGATCCAGTGAATTGTGGGCTTTCCTTCGGGGAAGCCCACAATTCTTTAATCTCCATATAAAGGTATGCCTGAATCGGGTAACCTTGACCATGGTGACGTGTCCGAGTGGCCGAAGGTGCAACTCTCGAAAAGTTGTGTGGGTGAAAGCCCACCGTGGGTTCAAATCCCACCGCCACCGCCATATTTGCCTGAAAACCCTTACTTTTTAGGACTTTGAAACATTAGGCAATAATTAGGTTGCGAAAAGGTAAAGATTGCCAAGAAGGCCTACTTTTCCCCTAATGTAGTCATAAGCGGGCTTTTACCCGTTAAACCGACAGAGGAAGACATAAAGTGTTTAAATCAAAGCGCGTATCACTCTTAACTATTTTCGCTCTACTTCTCCCATCGTCTGCGGGTCTCGCGACGATTGGTGTATCAGCTGCTAATGCTGCTTCAAGCCGCACAGCTCTTACCTCCCTAACTGTTGATGGAGTAGCCGCTACTCCTGGTTCAACTGTCAATCTCCCAGCGGGAACAACGACAGCAGTCGTTGCAGCAACCGTAGGTGCAGATGCAACTGCAACTGTCACCGGTGGAAATGGACTCGTTGTTGGAAACAACGCAGTGACCATTGATGTTGTTGCTAACTGGACTGAAGAGGTTACTAATCCTGCATACGTTGCGCCTCAACCCGCAGTTTATGAAGAAGATGGCATTACAGTGAAAACTCCTGCTGTCGAAGAGTCAGGAACTCCAACAATCCCTCAGAGCTTCACAGACACAGAGTCTTTCACTCTTAATCTGAAGGTTGCTGCTTACGATTCATCACTATCAGTGTTCACCGTTAACGGTGCAGCTGTTACTGATGGTGCAGTAATTGATCTTGCTCCATACACAACAAGTGTTTCTGTAGTTGCTACTGCAGCTGATGCTGCTCATTCAACTGTTGTTGTTACCGGTGCTACTGGTTTGAATCTTGGCGAAAACACCTTACGCGCGGTTGTTTCTGCTTCTGATGGAACCAGCACAACTTACACAGCAACTTTGGTTGTTCCTCTTAGCGATGACGCAACTTCTGTTGTAACTGTTCAAGGCGAAGAGCTAATCAACGGTGAATCAATTGAAGTTGACTGGGGAACTACCTCAGTAGCCGTTGTTGTTAGAACCACTGACACAAACGCAACCTACGTTGTAACCGGTGCTACTGGTCTAACAACAGGTGACAACCTTCTTACAGTGAGAGTTACTGCTAAGGATGGTGTTTCTTCAGAAGAGACACAAATCACAGTAACCGTTCTTCCTAACACAGATTCATCAGTAATCAGCCTCGCGGTTGACGGTCGCATCGTTGCAGACAACGATGTCGTCGATCTTGACGCTCTAACTGAGTCAGCTGTAATTGACGTTGTTACAACAGACGAAGATGCCACTGTCCTTATTGAAGGTGCAGATGAACTTTTCGCAGGTGAGAACGATGTAACAATCATCGTTACCGCAGCTGATGGTGTTTCTTCAAGCACATACAACCTGACTCTAAACGTTGCTTACAACACAGACACGTCTCTGGCAGTGTTCAACGTTGAAGGTTTCGATGTTGGAGATGCAGACCGTGTTGACCTAGAGCCTCTAACTACAGAGGTAGCTGTCGAAGTTGAGACAACTGACGCAGATGCTTCATACGAAGTCGAAGGTGGAACAGACCTAGTTCCTGGCGAGAACGACTTGATCGTTACCGTTACAGCAGCTGACAACGTTTCAACTCAGATTTACACAGTCGTGTTGAACGTTCTTCCAAACACCGACACTTCTCTTGCTGTATTCACCGTTGAGGGTGAGGCTGTTGAAGATGGCTCAGTGGTTGACCTTCCTCCTTTCACAACCGGAGTTGCTGTCGAAGTTGAGACAACTGATGCTCTTGCGACATTCGTAATCGACGGAGACTCAAACCTAGTTGTTGGTGAGAACGTACTGACAGTGATTGTTACTGCAGCAGACGACTCAACAATGGACTACACAGTCACTCTTGTTGTTGCTGAAAGCAACGACGCTAGCTTGGAGTCAGCAACTGTTTCATTCGTTGACGCAGCAGGCGTTTCTCAGACCGCTGCAGTTATTGATGGTGATGAAGTATTCCTACCTTCAAACACAACTGAAGTTGACGTAGAAGTTATCCCAACCGATGGCGGTTCAACCTTCGAAATCGAGGGTGGAACTGACCTTGCAGTTGGCGAGAACACTCTAACTATCACAATCACAGCTCCAGATGCTGTAGCTACCGAAGTTATCACCGTAACCCTTTGGGTTGCTGTTGGTGATGTCACAACTTCAAGCTTCACAGCTAACGGTGTTGAGGTTGAAGACGGTATCACTCTAGATCTAGAGCCTGGAACCGAAGAGGTAGAGGTTGTAGTTGAAACTACAGACCCTCTAGCAACCTTCGCATTCGATGGTGCTTCTGGTCTAGTACTTGGTGACACAAACCGCCTAGTCCTAACCGTTACTTCAGTTGACGGAACCGCAACTGCAACTTACACAGTTACCTTGAACGTTCTTCCTTACACTGATGCTTCAATCGCATCTGTAACAGTGAATGGAACTGCAACTGTTGAAGGTGAAGTTGTTGAAGTTGATGCAGGTGACCTTGATGTTGAGGTAACTCCGACCAACGAGTTCGCAACTGCGGCTGTTACTGGAACCCTGACCAATGTGTCAGGTCTAACAACCATCACAGTTACCGTAACTGCTCAGGACGGCGCCACAACCGAGACCCGCGAGATTGAAGTTCTTGCTTCAACCGAGCTTGAGATCGTTGCTGGTTCAGTTCCTACAGACGGCACCATCCGAGTTGGCACCTACGCGAAGCTAACCAAGGACCAGTTCGCTGGCTCAAAGGTTACTTACCAGTGGACCAACGATGGCGAAGACATCTCTGGTGCGACCGGTTACCGCTACCTACTGACTGCAGATGATTTCGGTCACGTAATCCGTGCGAAGGTTGTTTCAACCACCGCAGGTGTTGCTAAGACCTTGATTTCTAAGCCAGTTGAGTTCGAAGCCGGTATCATCAAGAAGGCTCCAACCCCTGGTGTGAAGGGTAAGGCAGTAGTTGGTTCAACACTGACTGCAGTTGCCAGAACCTGGACAACAGACGTTGAGCTTGCTTACCAGTGGTACGCAGATGGCTCAGCTATCGATGGCGCAACCGATGAAACCTTCGAGATCACTCCTGCTCTAGTAGATGCAGCGGTTTCAGTAGGTGTAACCGGTACCCTAGCTGGCTACGCAACCGTAGAGAAGCTAAGTGCTGAGCTAACCGTAAAGCCTGGAACCATCCGCTTTACCACTAAGCCAAGCATCTCTGGCCAGCCTCTAGTTGGCGATGTTCTAGAGGTTGACCCAGGTTCATTGTCAACCGAAGCCGAAGTGACCTACGTATGGTCACGTAACGGTGAAGAGATTGACAACACCGAAGCTACCTACACCCTGACTCCAGAGGACTACCTAAAGAGAATCTCTGTCAAGGTCGTAGCTAACGCTGAAGGTTACAACGAGGCATTTGCTACTGTGAAGACCCGCGCTGTCAAGGCCGGTACCCTCGCAGAAGTACCTACCCCAGTAATCTCTGGTGACGCTGTAGTAGGCGAGACCCTAACCGTCGATCTAGGCGGAGACTACCCAGAAGGCACAACCTTCAAGTACGTCTGGTCACGTGACTACAAGGTCATCTCAGGTGCTACCGAAGAGCTAACCCTAACCAAGAGGGATCTTGGTAAGACAATCCGTGTACGCGTGATTGCTACCATCCCTGGTTACAAGTCCACCAGCGTCCTAGCTGAGGGAGTTGCAGTGGTTGCTGCTGAATAGCACACCCTAACTAAGTGAAGGACCCCCAGAAATGGGGGTCCTTTTCTTTTAGGAGCAATATTGAAGAATTTTGTTGCAAAACCGCAATAAACCCCTATAAGATAGAGGTTTGCTCCCCAACAACTCGTAAGCATATTTCGGCTGCGCTATTTTGCACGCATATTTTGGCGGCAATTGTTAGGGTGCCAAATCCCATAGACCGTTTCAAACTAGTCAACCGCCTTTGAAGGGATATCTCTTGGCCACCAAGAAGAACAACAAAAACATCCGTTCCGCACAACGTCTATCGTTCGCTAAAACCCGCGAACCAATCGATCTACCTAACCTGCTAACACTGCAGACCGAAAGCTTTGAATGGCTTGTTGGTGCAGATGCTTGGCGCAAGAAGGTTGGCCCAGATGCTAAGACTGGTCTAGACGAGGTCTTTGAAGAGCTAAGCCCTATCGAAGACAACCCAAACAACCCTGCAGAAGCAAAGATGGGCCTTGAGTTCAAGGAACCCGCTCTCGATGCACCTAACTTCACTCCAGACGAGTGCAAGGTCAAGGGTAAGACTTACGCTCGCCCGCTATACATCAAGGCAGAGTTCACCAACTACAAGACTGGTGAAATCAAGAGCCAGACCGTTTTCATGGGTGAATTCCCGATTATGACTAACGAAGGTACCTTCATCGTTAACGGAACTGAGCGTGTAGTTGTTTCTCAGTTGGTTAGATCTCCTGGTGTTTACTTCTCTGTTTCAACTAACACCACCGGTAACTTGGACGTTCGAAACAACAAGGCTCAGATCATCCCATCTCGTGGTTCTTACCTAGAGTTCCTAACCGAGTGGGTTAAGGATGACCGTAAGTCTGTGTCACGTTTCGGTAAGCCAATCCTTCAGGTTCAGGTTGACCGCAAGACTAAGGTCTCTGCAACTATATTCCTAAAGGCTTTGGGTATGACTCGCGACGACATCGTTGCTGCTTTTGCTGATGTCAAGGACGCAGTTACCTCAACTCCAGGTTGGGAAATTGACGTTGATCTAATCAACAACACTCTTGACTACGACGAGTCACGTGCATTTACAACTCCTGTTATTACTAAGGAAGATGCACTGAAGGAAATGTATCGCAAGGTACGTGGCGAATCAGGTAACGCTGATGCTGCTGAAGCTTGGTTGAAGAGCGTTTACTTCGACAAGAAGAGATACAACCTTGCGCGCGTTGGTCGTCACAAGCTGAACCGCAAGCTTGGTATCGCTGTTGATGACAACACCACAGTTCTAACTCCAGAAGACATCGTTGCAACCATGAAGTACCTGTTGGTATTTGACTTGGCTCTGAAGAACAAGGCTGACATCACCAGCAACATGACCTTTGGTCTAAAGATGTCTGGCAAGAAGGTTGATGTCAAGATCGCATCTGACGACATCGACGACTTCCAGAACCGTCGTATTC
>Ga0214917_10002307_pt1 | contig 23469 bp, 25 predicted proteins | sample LL_1208_BB_MetaG_FD_177983 | JGI IMG/M metagenome (GOLD analysis project Ga0214917, IMG submission 177983) | Freshwater microbial communities from Lake Lanier, Atlanta, Georgia, United States - LL_1208_BB | ecosystem: Environmental > Aquatic > Freshwater > Lake | place: USA: Georgia | collected...
GCGGGTGGCGGGCTGGATCGCGCCCTTCGCCGATCTGATCAAGGTGTTGATCGCGATCGCCGTAGGACTGGGCGTTCTCTGGTTGGTTGCGCGGGCCGTGCAGAGCTGGCGACGCTCCAGGCGTTGAACCCACGGCTGACGCCGCTAGCGTGAGGTCGATCCAGCCTCTATCACCATGGCCGATCTCGCTTTTCTGTTCGGGTTCTGGGTGGCCGTGCTCGTGACTGCCGATCTGGTGATCCGCACGGTTGTCGGCATCGCCGGCGGCCTGCTGGGTGCCTTCACCGGAGCGATCGGTCGCCGCTGGCGCCGGGCTGCTGCCTGAGGGCGGTTCTGGCCATTGAAAAGGGCCCTTCCAGGCCCCATGGGTCATTTGGGTAATAAGGCTGACCTCACCCCATCTCCCTTAATGGGTCAGGCGGCCACAGGGGCGGTCTGACGGGAGAAACGAACGATGTTGTTCGCAGTTACGTGTGTGCTCTGACCGAGCAGGCTTCAGTCACCCTCCTCATACCCCGTCGAAACCATTGCAGCCCCGTGAACGGGGGAATGGAGCTGAGCGGAATCGAACCGCTGTCCGAAGCACTGGTGTGAGCCACCTAGTCCGACCGAAACCGGACCCCCTCATTGTGGCAGGTGCCGACTGAAGCTGCAGGATTGGGGGCGCCAACCGCCTCAGCGGTTGGCCTGCAGCAGGCTGCACAACTGGCTGAACAGGGTCTCGGCGCGGGTGACCCCGAGCGCCATCGATTCACCGCTGCGGATCTCGAGTTCCAGCTCGCCGGTGTTGCGCCAGTTGCTCCAGTCACACACCAGCGCCACCTGTTCACCCAGGCGACGGCCGCAGTTGGGTGGATCGGCGGCATACAGACAGTGATGGGCGCTGGTCTGCTCCTCAACCTCCAGACCCAGCCCCCGAATCAGATCGCGCAGACAACGGGAGAGGTCATCGGTTGGCAAGGCAACCGGCACACAGGTGTGGCAATACGCCATGGGAGTTGTCCTCACACTCCCCAGCTGGTAATCAATGGAGCTGACAACGAGAACGGTCGGGCAGCCCCTGTTGCTCCACTTTGGCTGCTGGCACAGGGGCTGCGGTTGCAAGGGCTGCCGATCAAGCCCCGAAGCGCTGCGGTGGCGCGCCCTGCGCTTGACTGAAGCCATGACCGCCCCGATCAGCGCCGTGGCCGTGGTGCCGCCCGGGCTCGAAGAGCCTGCCGCGGCCGAACTGGCCGCACTGGGTGCTCACGATCTGAAGCCGCTGCATCGGGCGGTGCGGTTTGGCTGCGATCAGGCCACCTTCTACCGGCTCCACCTGCGCGCCCGTCTGCCGTTCCGCATCCTGCGGCAACTGGCACGCTTCCCTTGCGCTGGCAGGGAGGAGCTCTACCGCGGCATTCAGCAGGCCGTCGACTGGCAGCAGTGGCTGCCGCCCGAGCGCAGCTTCAGGGTCGACGCCAGCGGCAGCGCCCCTGGCCTCAACCACAGCCACTACAACGCCCTGCAGGTCAAGAACGCCGTGGTCGACTGGCAGCGGCAGCACTTTGGGGCGCGATCGTCGGTCGATCTCGACGCCGCCGATCTGAGCCTGCACCTGCATCTGGGGGGTGGCCAGGCCGAGCTCAGCGTCGACGGCAGCGGCGCGAGCCTGCACCGCCGCGGCTACCGCCCACGCCAGGGCCTCGCCCCGCTCAAGGAGAACCTGGCCGCCGGCCTGATCAGGCTCACGGGCTGGGATGGCAGGGTGCCCCTGGCCGACCCCCTGTGCGGCAGCGGCACCCTGCTGATCGAAGCCGTGGCCATGGTCCTGGGGCAGCCCCCAGGCCTGGATGCGCTCACAGATGACGTCCGCCCGCTGGCTCTGCAGCGCTGGAGCGACTTTGACCCCAAGCTCTGGCAACACGAACTGGAGGCTGCCCGCACCGCCGGACGGGACGGCAGCACCGGGCGCCTCAGCGATGGCACAGCGCTGGCGCCGGTGTGGGGCCGTGACGCCGATGCCGCGGTCGTGGCGCAGGCCCGCGCCAATGCCGATGACGCCGGCGTTGGGCCCTGGCTGAGCCTGCAAAGGGGCGACTGCCGCGGTTTTGAGCCACCGCCAGGGACGGGAATTCTGGTCTGCAACCCGCCCTATGGGGCGCGACTGGGCGCTGGCGAGCCCGATCAGCTCGAGCAGCTCTATGCCGACCTGGGCGCCATGGCCAAGGAGCGCTGCGGCGGCTGGACCCTGTGGCTGCTCAGCGGCAACCCCGAACTCACCGGCGCCCTGCGCATGAAGGCCAGCCGGCGCATCCCCGTGAGCAACGGCGGCATCGACTGCCGCTGGTTGCGCTACGACATTCGTTAACGCCCCAGCAGAGCCTTGGTGGTCTTGCTGAGGCCGGCGGTGGTCTGGGGCAGGTATGGACCCTTGAGCAGCTGGCCGCCCACCCGCACAAACAGCCCTGCCAGCACCAGATCGAGGGCTGCGAGCACCAGCACCGCCGTGATCCAGCTGAGCCCCTGGTCCTGATGCAGCCACAACACCAGCGCCAGTTCGGCGCTGATCAGGGCCAGGGCCAGCAGCACGAGGGCCCCGCTCACAAACAGGGCCCCGCTGATGAGCCGCCGCTTTTCGCGGTCGACCTCCTGCAGGGCCATGCGCACATGCAGATCCATGACCGAGGTCATCAGGGCGCCGATGCGGCCGGCGGCGGCCCTGGCCACCCCCGGCGTGGCAGTGCCGTTGCGGCTGAGGGGATCGTTGCTCGATTCAGGCGTCATGGCAGCGGCACCACACTCTCAACGGCCGGGCTCAGGCTGAACGCCGGCCCGAGGCCAGCATCAGGCCCAACAGCAGACCCACACCGCCGGCCAGGCCCAGGGCCAGCAGCGGTCGCTCGCGCACCGGCTTTTCGATGCGAGGCCGCAGGGTGGAATTGAGGTCATCGAGCAGGTCCTCAAGCTGGCGCTCCAGGGGCTCCAGGCTGCTGGCCAGGCGGCTGGTCTGCTCGCCGGCCACCTGCAGCAGGTCGTGCAGCTGGCTGCGGATGGCGCCGCCGGTCTTGCCGGTCTGGGCGGCGATCACCTCGACCACCTCGTCGAAGCTGCCGCGGGTGGCCTCAAGAGTTTGGCGGGCCACCTCGGGCCATTCGCGCTGAATCGAGGGCAGCAGGGTCTCGAAGCGCTCGCGGAACTGCTGCTGGGTCGTGCTGGTGTCCAGGCTCATCGGCGGTCTCCCCGGAAACGCTCAGAAATGGGCAGGCTTTGCACAAGTTAGGGAGGGACTTGAAGCGGCGAAACCCTCCGCTACATTTCTGCTGCTCGGCGCACGGGCCTGTTGGTTCACATCAATCAGGTCGAGCTCAGTCACTTCAAGTCGTTCGGCGGATCGATGGCGATCCCGCTCGAACAGGGTTTCACGGTGGTCACGGGCCCCAATGGTTCGGGCAAGAGCAACATCCTTGATGCGGTGCTGTTCTGTCTGGGCCTGGCCAGCAGCCGTGGCATGCGGGCCGAACGCCTGCCCGATCTGATCAACAGCGCTGTGCTCAGGAGCGGGCGCGCCGCCGAAACGGTGGTGAGCGTGCGCTTCGACCTCAGCGACTGGCAGCCCGACGAGGCCGAAGCCGGGCTGGAGCCCCCCGCCGAAGGGCCGTGGATCAAACCTGGTCAGCAGCATTGGACCGTGAGCCGCAAGCTGCGGGTGGCCCCCGGGGGCACCTACGCCAGCAGCTTCAGTGCCGACGGCGAACCTTGCAACCTGCAGCAGCTGCAGACCCAGCTGCGGCGCCTGCGGGTCGACCCCGAAGGCAGCAACGTGGTGATGCAGGGCGACGTGACCCGCATCGTGTCGATGAGCGCCCGCGACCGCCGCGGCATCATCGACGAACTGGCCGGTGTGGCCCTGTTCGACAGCCGCATCGAGCAGTCGCGCGGCAAGCTCGATGCCGTGCACGAGTCGCAGGAGCGCTGCGGCATCGTGCAGCAGGAGCTGCTGGCCTCACGCCAGAAGCTTGAACGCGACTGCGCCCGCGCCCGCACCTATCAGGAGCTGCGGCAGCGGCACGCCAGCGGCCGCCTGCAGGAGCAGGTGCTGCTGGCGGAGGACGCCCGCCGCCAACTTGACGCCCTGGCCCAGCGGCAGCAGGCCCTGAGCCGCCAACAGACCAGCACCGGCGAGGCCATCGCCCAGGGCGAAACCGCCGTCGCCGAAGCCTCGCGGGCCCTGGAAACCCTGCAGGCCGAGGTGCGGGCCCTGGGTGAAGACCGGTTGCTGGCCGTGCAGGCCGAGCTGGCCGGTCTGGAAGCCAGCGGCCGCGAACTGGCGCGCCAGGCCGACAAGCACCAACGCGAGGCCGAAGAGCTGCAGCGGCAGCGCCACGATCTGGCCCGGCTGCAGGGCGAGCTGCGCACCCAGCAGCAGGCCCTCAGCTCGAGCGCTGACGAGGGCGAGCTGCAGCAGGCCGAAACCGCCGTCAGCGCGGCCGAAGCCGCGGTCGAGCTGTCGCGGCGACGCCTGGGTGAGGTGGCGGGTCGGTCGGGCACCTGGCTCGAAGCCCAGAAGCAGCGCAGTCAACAGCGCCAGCAGCTCAGCGAACAGCTCGGCCCGCTGGAAGCCGAACACCAGCAGCTGCTCGAGCGCCTGCGCCAGCAGCACGAACGCCTGAGCGAGGTCAGTGAGGCCGCCAGCAGCGAGCTCAGCAGCAACCAGAGCGTGCAGCAGCAGCTGGCCAGCGTCGACGGCGAATGGCAGCAGCTGCTTGAGGCCCTGCAGCAGCAGCAGCGCCAGGTGCAGGAGCTGGCCGAGGAACTGGCCCTGCAGCAGCGCACCCGCAACCGGCTCGAGCAGGAGCAGGCGGGCCTGGAGCGGGAGATCGCCCGGCTCGACAGCCGCCGCGAAACCCTGCAGGAGAGCCGCGGCACCGGCGCCCTGCGGGTGCTGCTGGAGGCCGGCCTCGAGGGCATTCATGGCCCGGTGGCCCAGCTGGGCGAAGTCGACGAGCGCCACCGCATCGCCCTCGAGGTGGCGGCGGGGGGCCGGCTCGCCCAGGTGGTGGTCGACGACGACCGCATCGCCGCCCGGGCGATCGAGCTGCTCAAACAGAAGCGCGCCGGACGGCTCACCTTCCTGCCGCTCAACAGGATTCGCGGCGGCTCCGGCGGCGGCGGCAGCAGTGCCGCCCTGCAGCGCGCCAGCGGAGGGGCTGGCAGTGGCAGTGGCGCCGCTGGATTGATCGGCCGCGCCGTCGACCTGGTGCACCACGAGCCGGTCTATGCCGAGGTATTCCGCTACGTGTTCGGCGACACCCTGGTGTTCGACACCCTGGCCAATGCCCGCCACGAGCTGGGCCGGAGCAGGGCCGTCACCCTTGAGGGCGAGCTGCTTGAGAAGACCGGTGCCATGACCGGCGGCAGCCTGCAACAGCGCAACGGCGCCCTGAGCTTCGGCCGCAGCAACGACGGCGATGAGGCCGAACCGCTGCGTCGCCGCCTGCTCGAGCTGGGCGAGGGCCTGGTGGCCTGCCAGCGGCGCGAGGCCGAGCTGGCCCAGCAGCTCGAGCGCCTGCGGCCGGCCCTGCTGCAGCGGCAACAACGCCAGGCCGCCCTGGAGGCCGAACGGGCCGCCGCCCAACGCAACCTGAGCCCGTTGCAGCAGCGGCAGCAGCAGCTCGAACAGCGCCTGGCCCAACTGCGCGCTGCCATCAACACCGACCAGCTGCGGCAGCAGGAGCTGGAGCAGCTGCTGGCCCCGCTCCAGCAACAACGCAGCGCCCTCGAAGCGGCCGAACTGCAGGCCCAGGCCAGCGGCGATGCCGATCGCTGGCAGGGTCTGCAGCAGGAGCTCGAGTCGGCCGATGGGGCCCTGGCCGCAGCGCGCCAGCACCGCGATGGACTGCTGGCCGCACGACGTGAACGGGGCCTGGCCGCCGAGCGGGTCAACAGTCAGCTCGAGGCCCTGGCCACCGATGAGCAGCGGCTGGTGCAGGCGGTCAATGCCCTGGTGGCTGAACGGGCGCAGTGGAAGGAGCAGCAACAGACCGAGCAGCAGCAACGGGCGGCTCTCGAAGCGCAGCAGGCCGAACTGCAGGAGCGTTTCGGTCAGCAGCGGCGGGCCCGCGATGCCGCCGAAGCCCGCCTGGCCGAGCTGCGTCAGGCTCTGCAACAGCAGCAATGGGAACTGCAGCGGCTGGGCGAGGAGCTCACCGCCCTGGCCGAACAGCAGCGCAGCGAAACCATTCGCGTCGAGCAGCTGGAGCGGGAGCTGCCCAACCCGCTGCCCGAGGTTCCCGAGGAGGTGCGCAGCAACGGGCTTGAAGCCCTGCAGGCCGAGCTGCGCAGCCTGCAGGCCCGCATGGAGGCGCTCGAGCCGGTCAACATGCTGGCCCTCGAGGAACTCGCCGAACTCGAACAGCGCCTGGCCGACCTTGAAGAGCGGCTCGACGTGCTCAACAAGGAGCGTGAGGAGCTGCTGCTGCGCATCGAAACCGTGGCCACCCTGCGCCAGGAGGCCTTCATGGAGGCGTTCTCCGCCGTGGACGGCCACTTCAGAACGATCTTCGCCGGGCTCTCCGACGGCGAAGGCCATCTGCAACTCGAAAACCCCGAAGCCCCCCTGGAGGGGGGACTCACCCTGGTGGCCCATCCCAAGGGCAAGGCGGTGCGGCGCCTGGCGGCGATGAGCGGCGGCGAAAAGTCGCTCACGGCCCTGAGCTTTCTGTTTGCGCTGCAGCGCTTCAGGCCGTCGCCCTTTTATGCCCTCGACGAGGTCGACAGCTTTCTCGACGGCGTCAACGTGGAGCGGCTCGCCGCCCTGATCGCCAGCCAGGCCGATGAGGCGCAGTTTCTGGTGGTCAGTCACCGCCGACCCATGATCGCCGCCTCGAGCCGCACCATTGGCGTCACCCAGGCCCGCGGCGCCCACACCCAGGTGGTCGGGTTACCCCCCGCAGCCTGAACCGCCGGCGTGAGCCACAATGACGCGAAGGCCTTCTGCAGGAATTGAGCTCCTCCATTCCCCCATCAACGGATCCGGGCAGCGCCACCCCCAGCGATCGGCTGTGGCTGCGTTCGGAGCTGATGGGCACCCAGGTGATCACGCGGGACACGGGCCGGCGCCTGGGTGTGGTGGGCGAGGTGGTGGTCGACATCGACCGCCGCGAAGTGGTGGCTCTGGGCCTGCGTGACAACCCCCTGACCCGCTTTCTCCCGGGTCTGCCGCGCTGGATGCCGCTCGAGCGGATCCGCCAGGTGGGCGATGTGATCCTGGTGGATTCAGCCGACTCGCTGGCCGAGGGCTTCAACCCCGATCGCTACAGCAAGGTGATCAACTGCCAGGTGATCACCGAAGCCGGCGAGACCCTGGGGCGGGTGCTCGGCTACAGCTTTGACATCGAGACCGGCGAGCTCACCACCCTGGTGCTCGGCGCGGTGGGCGTTCCCCTGCTGGGCGAAGGGGTGCTCAGCACCTGGGAACTGACCGTCGAGGAAATCGTCAGCAGCGGCCCCGACCGGATCATTGTTTACGAAGGCGCCGAAGACAAGCTCAAGCAGCTCGGCACCGGCCTGCTTGAAAAGCTGGGCATCGGGGGTCCCAGCTGGGAGCGCGACGAACGCGAGCGCTACCGGGTGGGCATGGTGCCGGTTGAGAACCAGCTTGCTCCAGGCCAGCCCAGTGCCACCGAACAGCGCCGGATTCAGCCGGCCAGCACCCAGGCCTTTGTGCCCGAAGACGAGCTCGATTACGTGGAGCTGGACGAGCGCCGTGAACGCGAACCGCTGCGCCAACGCCGCTATCTCGATGACAGCGACGACCGGTACCGCAGCGAGCGTCGCAACGATCGCGATGACCAAGCCCGTGGGGACGCTTCGCGCTACCTGGAGCAGCGCTACGACGAGCCCCGCTACGAACAGACGCGCTTCGACGAACAGGGCTACAGCGAGCCGCGCTACCGACGGGAGCCCGAGCAACCCGGCGAAGCGAGGACGCCCCTGCCACGGCGCGAGCCCCGCTACGACGCGCGCGAACCGCTCGATGTCGAACCCGAGGTGATCGACGACCCCTGGTGAACCGCAACGGCTGAGTGTCAGCGCTCCTTGAAGTCGAGCGACAACGAATTGACGCAATAGCGCTGGCCGGTAGGCGCCGGACCGTCGTTGAACACGTGCCCGAGGTGAGCATCGCAGGCGCTGCACCGGATTTCTGTGCGCACCATGCCGTGGCTGCGGTCTTCGAGTGTGGTGATCGCCCCAGCAGCGACCCCATCCCAGAAACTGGGCCAGCCGGTGCCCGAGTCAAACTTGGTGGCCGAACTGAACAGCTCGGCGCCACAGCAGACGCAGTGATACATGCCGGTCGCCTTGTGGTTCCAGTAGGCACCGGTGAAGGCCCGTTCGGTGCCGCCCTGTCTGGCGACTGCAAACTGCTCGGGGGTGAGCCGCTCGCGCCACATCGCCTGATCACCATCCAGGCTGCGCGGCAGCCCGCTGGGCAGACCGCAGGCCGAGGCATCGGCAGAGTTGGCCATGGATTCGGACACGGGTCTGCAAACCCTAGTCAGGGTGGGCCCTCATCAGCGCGGGAGGCTGGGAGCAACTCCTGCACCAGGTTGACCATGGCGCTCACGGCGCCGGGCTGACCGCGCAGGCTGCGCAGATCGTCGCGCATGCCCGCCAGACGCTCGGGCCGGGCCAGCCAGTCGGCGGCCTCGGCGGCGATCTGCGCCGGGGTGATCGCACCGACCCGCTCGGGGACCACGGCCCGGGCCGCCGCAATGTTGGGCCAGGCGAGAAAGCCCCGGTGGCGCATGCGCCAGGCGGTGAGCGCGAGCCCCAGCAGCCAGCGCAGCAGCGGCAGCCGCGCCAACGCGCCCAGGGCTCCGTCCCAGGCCTGCATCACATGCAGATGCTGGGTGGGCACCAGCACAATCATGGGCACCCCGAGCGCTCCCAGCTCAGCGGTGTTGGCCCCCACGGTGGTGAGCGCCAGGGCGCACTGGCTCAGGGGCCCATGGGCCGGATGATCCAGCACCAGGGCAATGGCGGTCCCGGCCGGGGTCAGCAGCCGCGGCACCCCCTCGAGCTGAAGCCTGGGTTCGCCGCTGCTGTAGTGCCGCACCAACGGGTTGGCCGCAGAGCCATAGGTCTGCAGTTCGGCCGGGCTGGTGGTGGGGGCCACCGGCAGAAGAAAGCGGCAGCCGGGACGCAGGGCGGCGAGGCGATCGGCGGTCTCCAGCAGAAACGGCACGCCCACCTGCAGCTTGGCCCGCTTGGAGCCCGGCAGCAGGGCCACCCATTCGCCGGGTGGCAACGGCGTGATGCTGCGTGCACTGTCGGAGAGATCGGCCATCAGGTCTCCCACCACGGTGCAGCGCTGCTGCAGACGGGGCGGCAGGCGCGAGGCGGCCGCAGGGCCCATGGCCGCGATGCGGTCATTCCACTGGGGCCAGCGCGCCACCCACTCGGCATAGGTGAGATGGCGGTAGCCCAGCCGGGCCGAGAGCAGCACAGTCCAGAACTGATCGCCCCCCAGAAAGACCACCAGCCCCTGTCGCGGCCACTCGCCGTAGCGCCTGGGACGCAGCAGCAGACTCCAGAACCGGCGCGCCGGCACGATGCGCTCAAACAGCCCCCAGCCGGCCGCGACCTGATGCTCCACCCCGGTGGCGTTGGGGCAGGGAACCAGCACCAGCCGCAGGGGCCAGGGCGAGCTGTCATGCAGGCGTTGGGCCAATGGCCTCACCCAGGTGCTGAGTTCACCGGGCCCGTTGCTCACCAGCACGATCACGGCTGGGGGAGAAGCGGTGGCCATTCAAAAAAGTGCGGATGGCGAGACTTGAACTCGCAAGGCCGAAGCCACACGCCCCTCAAACGTGCGTGTCTACCAATTCCACCACATCCGCGTGGTTGTCTGAAACGGCGAACCGCTTCAGCCAGGCAATATACCCACAGGGCGACCGGGTGAGCGCTGATACAGTCCGCACCGGCCCTGCCCGCTGCACCCAGCCCTTCGCGGATGCCCATCGGCAAACTGCTGATCGCCAACCGTGGCGAAATCGCACTTCGGATCCTGCGCAGTTGCCGCGAACTGGGGATTGCCACGGTGGCCGTGTACAGCACCGTCGACCGCAACGCGCTGCATGTGCAGCTGGCCGACGAAGCCGTGTGCGTGGGTGAAGCCCCCAGCAGCAAGAGCTACCTCAACATTCCCAACATCCTTGCGGCGGCGATCTCTCGCGGGGCTGATGCCATCCATCCCGGCTACGGCTTTCTGGCCGAGAACGACCGTTTTGCCGAGATCTGTCAGGACCACGGCCTGATCTTCGTGGGGCCCTCCCCCGAGGCGATCCGGGCCATGGGCGACAAGTCGACCGCCAAGGCCACCATGCAGAAGGTGGGAGTGCCCACCATTCCGGGCAGCGAGGGCCTGCTGGCTGACCCTCGCCAAGCTTCGGTGCTCGCCGAGCGCATGGGCTACCCGGTGATGATCAAGGCCACCGCCGGCGGCGGCGGTCGTGGCATGCGCCTGGTGCCCGGGCCCGACCAGCTCGAGAACCTGTTCAAGGCCGCCCAGGGCGAGGCCGAAGCGGCCTTCGGCAACCCGGGCCTTTACATGGAGAAATTTGTCGACCGGCCCCGCCACGTGGAGGTGCAGGTGCTGGCCGACCGCCACGGCAACGTGGTGCACCTGGGCGAGCGCGACTGCTCGATCCAGCGGCGCCATCAGAAGCTGCTCGAAGAGGCTCCGAGCACCGCGGTGACCCCCGATCTGCGCCGCCAGATGGGCGATGCCGCCGTGGCAGCCGCCCGCAGCATCGGCTACGAGGGCGCCGGAACGGTCGAGTTTCTGGTCGACCGCAGTGGTGCCTTCTATTTCATGGAGATGAACACCCGCATTCAGGTGGAGCATCCGGTCACCGAGGTGGTCACCGGCGTCGACCTGATCGCCGAACAGTTGCGCATTGCCGGAGGCGAGCCGATCAGCGTGCAGCAGAGCGAGATTCAGCTGCGGGGCCACGCCATCGAAGTGCGCATCAACGCCGAAGACCCGCGGCAGAACTTCAGACCAGCGCCCGGCAAGATCACCGGCTGGCTGCCCCCCGGCGGTCCGGGCGTGCGGGTCGACAGCCACGTCTACACCGGCTATGAGATCCCGCCCTTCTACGACTCGCTCATCGGCAAGCTGATCGTCTGGGGCGTCGACCGTGAACATGCCCTCAAACGCCTGCGGCGGGCCCTGTCGGAATGTGCGGTGACCGGAATTCCCACCACCATCGACTTTCACCTGGCGCTGCTGGAGCGACCCGAGTTCCAGCGCGGTGACGTGCACACCAAGTTTGTGGAGCAGGAGATGCTGCCCCAGCACTGAGCGGGCTCAGGCGATCGGCAGCGAGCGCTGCATCACCTGGGTGATCAGTCCCTGCTGGCCCACCAGCAGCTCCCGCAGCAGGCTGATCAGCCCCACCCAGACCACAGGGGTCACATCGACACCGCCGATCGGCTGAATCAGACGACGGGTCGGCGCCAGCAGGGGCTCGGTCGGTGCGCCGACCAGTCGCATCACCCCCTTGCTCAGATCGATCTGGGGGTACCAGGTCAGCACGATGCGAAACAGGAACAGCAACGTCCAGGCGGCCAGCAGCAGGCCCAGGGCCAGGTGAAGCAGGGGCAGGGCCGTCACAAAGCTCTAAGCAGCGTGTCTGGAAGCCTAGGAAGCGACGATCACTGCCTAGGATCCCAGCCATCGCGCAGCGGCCCAGGCCATGACCCCTTCCCTCGCCAACTTCCTCAGCAGCCTCGTCTGGGGCGCGGTGATCGTGGTGGTGCCGATCACGGTGGCTCTGATCCTGATCAGCCAGAACGACCGGGTCGACCGCAAGCTCTGATCCAGGAGCCCGCCTGACAGGGTCCTTAAACTGAGTGAATCCATTCCCTCGCCCATGCGGGCTGGGTTCACCAGGGTGACACCGCGTGGTCAACGCCAGCCTCAACTGGGCCAGCATCGTCGGCATCGTGCTCGCCGTCGGCGGAGCACTGCTGTATTTCATGCGCAGCTTCAAGCCTGCCCTGGCCCGTGACTACGACGTGTTCTTCGCAGCCGTGGGCCTGCTCTGCGGCGGCATTCTGTTCTTCCAGGGCTGGCGTCTCGATCCGATCCTGCAGTTCGGTCAGTTTCTGCTCGCCGGCACGACCGTCTTCTTTGCCTACGAGAGCGTGCGCCTGCGTGGGGTGACCACCGAACAGGCCCGCCGTTCGTCCTACTTCGAGGACGACGAACCTCCCGCCCCCTACCGGCCGCAGATGGGCGGACGCAGCTGGGACGCGGGCGTGGATCGCTTTGACGAACCCGAGCCGATCCGGCGTCGCATCCCCAGCCGCGACGACGACGAGGCCGACGATTTCTACCGGCCCCGACGTCCCAGCAGCCGCGCCGCCATTCCCGAACGGGCCGCCAGCCGCCGCGGCGTCGACGAGGCCTGGGAGCGGGACGCACCCGAACCCAGGCGCACCTCACGCTGGAGTGCCGGCGCCGCCAGCAGCAGCGAGCCCCCCGAATTCGGCGCCCGCCGCCGTGAGCGCGACAGCCGTCCCGAACCCCGTCGCGGCAGTCGTCCGGCAGCGGGCGAGGATGCCATTCCCCGCTCAAGCCGGCGCGGGCCCAGCCCGGCAGCGGCAGCAACGGCGCCCCAGGCCCCCGTGCCACGGGCCCCACTGGGTGAACCGATGCGCAGCAGTCGAGCTGGCGGGGCTGGCATCAGCGATGCCGACTTTCGTCCTGTCGACAGTGCCGCGCCAGCCACCCGGCCAGCACCCGAGAACGGCGCGCCACGCGAAGCCGCCCCAAGGGAACCCCGGCCGCGCGACAACTCCTCACGGTTCGACGACTGATTGACCCGTCTGCGGAAGCTGTTGATCCCCATGCTGCTGGGCGCCGCTGCCCTGGGATTGGGTGGCTGCGACAGCGACAGCGTGGGCCTGGGGCTGTTCAACCGCCGCCAGGCTCCCCCTGCGGCGCTGGGGGAAGCCCAGCAACGTCGCGATCCGGCCCTCAGCGGTGACGGCCGCCTGCTGGCGAGCATCGTCGAATCGAATGGACGCAGCACGGTCCTGCTGCAGGAGCAGCCCAGCGGCCGCGTGCTGCCGCTGCGGCACCTGCGCGGCCATCGCCCCCACAGCTCACCGGCGCTGAGCTGGAACGGTCGCTACCTGGCCCTGCTCCTGCAGCAGGGCACCCAGACCATCGCAGCGATCGAAGATCGGCTGAGCGGCCAGCTGCTGCGCCTCCCGCCACCACCAGGGGCCAGGATCGAGCAGCTGAGCCTGGCGCCCGACGGCCAGACCCTGGCTCTGCAACTGGTGCAGGGCGGCCAGCAGCGGGTGCAGCTGTTTGACCTGTCGACCCTGTTGGAGCCCGACCGGGCTGCCGGGATGCGCAGCAGCAATCCACTGCCGTGAGAGGGCAGCAATGAGAGCGCAGCCATGAGAGCACGACGGTGGAGCCCGGGTTTGCTGCTGAGCGCCCTGCTACCGGCGATGGTCAGCGGCTGCATGGGGACGATGCCGGTGCCGCTGAACGGTCTCAACCGCCAGCTTGAGCAGGCCGGCGGCCATCGCAACCCCTCCCTGGGTGAACGCTGGCTGGCCGTGATCGAACAGCGGGGCGGCCGCGAGCAGGTGCAGCTGGTCGATCTGCAGCTGCAGCGACCGGTGCCCCTGCCTGGGCTCAACCGGGCCGACGCCCTACCGATCAGCGTGAGCGTCGATGCCCGGGGCGAGCGGCTGGCCCTGGTGCGTCAGCTTGAAGGCCGCAGCGAGGTGGTGCTCTATCGCCGCGCCCTGCAGAGCCTGCAACCGATTGCGATGAGCCCCGGTGCCATTGCCACCGCCGTCAACCTGCGGGCCGACGGCCGCCAACTGGCCGTGCAGGTGAGCCGCGACGGGCTCTGGCAGATCGATCTGGTCGCCCTGCCCTGACCTGGCCTCAGGGAACCAGTCCAGCCCAGTGCAGAAACGTGTCGTGGCTGATGACCTCAACCAGCAGCACGGCCGCAAAACCCACCATGGCAAAGCGACCGTTGACCCGCTCGGCATAGGCACTCCAGCCGAAGGCCGGAACCTCGGAGGTGGTGGCACTGGTCTCGGAAGTGGTCATCGGATCAGCCATGGCGGGTGAGGTCGTAACCGGCAGCGGGAAGCAAGCGCCAGCTTCCCGTACCGTCGAGCTCGAGCACGGTGTCGTGGAAGGCCGTCAGGGTGGGACGGTGGCCAACGCTGACGAAGGCCATTTCCCGTTGGCTCAGCAGACCGTAGAGATGGGACTCGGTTGCCACATCGAGGGCACTTGTGGCCTCGTCGAGCACCACAAAACAGGGTGAATTGAGCAGCAAACGGGCAAAGGCCAGTCGCTGCTGCTCGCCGAGCGAGAGCAGCCTGGGCCAGTCCTGTTTGACCTCAAGCTCGGGGTAGCGCTGGACCAGCTCCCCCAGGCGCACCTGCTCGAGCACATGGCGCAACTGCTCATCGCTGAAGCGATCGGGCGCCTGGGGGTAGCTGAGCTGTTCGCGCAGGCTGCCCAGCAGCATGTAGGGCTTCTGGGGAATGAACAGCAGATCGCCCACCGGAGGTCGCTCCACCTGCCCAGCGGCGGCAGGCCAGAGACCGCTCACCAGCCTTAGAAACGACGTCTTGCCACAGCCCGACGGCCCTACCACCAGCAGCCGCTGCTGGCGGTCGACCGTGAGACTCAGATCGCGGATCAGACAACGGTTCGAGCGGGGCGGCAGCAGGTCGACATGGCTCAACAGGATCGAGCCATGGCGTTGCAGCGATGGTTCCGAAGCCGCAGGCCCATCGTGATCGCGCTGCCCGGCGGCCTCACGGCTGAGCTGCTCAACCTTGCCCTGAAAGCCCTCAAGACGGCTGATCGATGCCGAAAACGCCGCGAGACGGTCAATGTTGTTGACGATATAACTGACCGAAAACAACACCTGAGAGAAGGCGATACTGGCCTGACCGAACACACCGAAATCAACTTCTTTAGCGAAGTAGATGGGAGCAATGACCAACCAGGGCAGAAAACGCGAAAAATAATCATAGGAGCGCTGTATCACACTGATGAGCGCTTCCCAGATAATCAGACGGTCATAGTTGCGGATCGCCCCACTGAGCCTGCGTCCCGCCTCCTTGCCCTCCTGGTTTTCACCGCGGTAGAAGGCGATCGATTCAGCATTATCGCGGATGTGCACCAGGCCGTAACGAAAATCGGCCTCGAGCTTGAGCTGCTGATAATTCAGCATCACCAGCTTGCGGCTGGCAAAGACCACCAATGCCGTTCCACCCACCGAATAGGCCAGCAACAGCAGGGCGAGCTGATGGTTGATGCTCCACAACACGATGATGAAGCTCACAAAGGTGAGCAGAGCCGAGAGGATTTCAACCGTGACACTCAGGCTTGTCCCGGTGAAGCTGGCGGCATCCTGTGAAATGCGCTGATCAGGGTTGTCGATCTCCTCGACCGACTCATCATTGGGATTGAGGTTGTAATAAACGCGGTTCTGCAGATAGCGAGTCAGCAGCCTGCCGCTGAGCCATTCACGCCACAGCAGACCCAGCTTGGGGATCAGGTAACTCTGCAGCGCCCTGATCGGCAGTGCCAGCACCAGACAGAAGGCATAGATGGCGACGGTCTTCCAGAAGCCATCGCGGTCGTAGGCGACCAGCGTGTTGTCGACGTTGCGGGCGATGAAACTGATGCCGACGTTGATGCCGTTGATCACCAGGATCAGCAGTGTGATCACCCCCATCAGCAGCCAGGGGACCCAGCGGCCCTGGCGCAGACGGGTCCGAAACGCTGCAAAACAGATCAGCCCGGCAGCCATCAGCACCATGACCACCGCACCGATTGGCCCCTGCCACACGGCGGCCACCTGCTGGGGCACTCCGGGTAGAAAGCGGTCGCGCAGTTCGGGCACCAGGCTGCCGGCCAGGGTCACCGCACCGGTCAGCAGCAACAGCGTGACCCCTACCACCACGGCCAGCAGGGCCAGCACCAGCAGCAGAAACTGCCAGGCACTGCCGCTGCTGCTGCCGTTCTCCAGCGGCAGAAAGTAGGGCTGGGCCAGCCGTTGCAGCTTGCCGAGCTGGGCCCGCAGGGCCTGAAACGGGTTCATGGGGATCGTCGGCTGGGCCCATTGTGACGTGGGGGCCCGGCGCTTCAGCCGGGCGGCCAGGCCAGCGGCCGGCCACCGATCACGTGCACATGCAGATGAAACACGGTCTGGCCGGCTTCGGCCCCGCTGTTGATCACCGTGCGCCAGCTCTGCAGGCCTTCCTGCCGTGCGACCCGGGCAGCGACCAGCAACAGATGGCCGAGGAGCGACTGATGCGCATCGGTGGCCTCGGCCAGCTGGGCGATGGGTTCCCGCGGGATCACCAGAAGGTGCACGGGCGCCTGGGGCTGCACATCGCGAAAGGCGATGCATTGATCGTCGCCATAGACCTGGTCGCAGGGGATCTCGCCCCGCAGGATCTTGCCGAACACGGTGTCGCCGTCAGGGGCCATGGCCGATGTGACAGGGGGTGGCACTGATCAAACAGACGCCTGATCACCGCATGCTGGCACGTTGCACCACGGCAACCCTGCAGGGGCTGGAGGCCATTCCCGTCGATGTGGAGGTGGATCTGGGGCCCGGCCTGCCGGCGCTGCAGATGGTGGGCCTGGCCGACACCGCCATCCACGAATCCCGTGAGCGGCTGCGCTCGGCGCTGCGCAACAGCGGCCTGCGGGTGCCCTTGACCCGCATCGTGGTGAACCTGGCCCCGGCAGCGCTGCGCAAGGAGGGATCGGGCTTTGACCTGCCGATCGCCCTGGCCCTGCTGGTGGCCAGTGGACAGCTGCCACCTGAGCGGCTCGAAGGGCTGTGGTGCGCTGCCGAACTGGGCCTCGATGGCCAGCTGCGGCCGATCCGGGGGGTGCTGGCCCTGGCGATCGCCGCCCGGCGAGCAGGTGCCCGTGCCCTGCTGGTGGCCGAAGCCAACGGAGCCGAGGCAGCCCTGGTCGATGGACTCGGCGTCTGGGCTGCCGCCTCGCTGCGCCAGGCCCTGGATCTGCTGGACCCTGAAGGCCCGTCGCGGCGAGGCCCGCCGCGGCCCAGGTCGCTGCCGCCCCAGCCGGCAGCCACCGGACTGGATCTGGCCGATGTCCAAGGCCAGATCCACGGCCGCAGAGCCCTGGAGATCGCGGCGGCCGGAGAGCACCACCTTCTGCTGGTGGGCCCGCCGGGCAGCGGCAAGACGATGCTGGCCCGCAGGCTGCCTGGCCTGCTGCCCCCGTTGAGCGAAGCCGAGGCCCTGGCCATCACCCAGATCCACTCGGTGGCAGGACTGCTGCAGCAGGGCCCGGGACTGATCAGCGAACGGCCGTTTCGCAGCCCGCACCACAGTTGCTCGGCCACGGCCCTGATTGGCGGCGGCGGCAACCCGCGCCCCGGCGAGCTCAGCCTCGCCCACCACGGGGTGTTGTTTCTCGATGAGCTGGCCGAATTCCCCAGGGATGTGCTCGATCAACTGCGGCAACCGCTGGAGTCGGGCGAGATCTGGATTCACCGCGCCCGGCTCCAGACCCGTTTTCCGTGTCGCACCACCCTGGTCGCCGCCACCAACCCCTGCCCCTGCGGCTGGCATGGTCACAGCAGCCAGCGGTGCATCTGCCTGCCGTCACGTCGTGCCCGGTACTGGGCACGGCTGTCGGGACCGCTGCTTGACCGGCTGGATCTGCAGGTGGTGGTCCAGCCGGTGGCTGCCGAGCAGCTGCGTCAGAACTATCGCCCAAGCCCGACAGATGCCGGGTCTTCAGGCTGCGAGAGCACGGCCGTGGTGGCGGCGCGGGTGCGGGAAGCGCGGCAACGCATGCACCATCGCAATCCCGACGGCCACAGCAATGGCGGACTGGGAGTTGCAGCGTTCGGCCGGTGCGTGCAGATCGATGACGCGGCGCTCAGACTCTGGGAGCACGCCATCACGGCACGACGCCTGAGCGGCAGGTCAGGCGATCGGGTGTTGCGGGTAGCCCAGACGATCGTCGATCTCGATGGCCAGCGCCAGATCAGCGAGTCGGCGATCGCCGAGGCCCTGAGCTATCGCTCCTTCGATCAGCTCAGCTGACGGAAATCAGGCTCAACTGAAAGACATGCCTGCCGGACAGCCGCAAGTCAGGACAGGAGCCCGTCCCCGTCGGGCGGGATCAGCGGCGACGGCGACGCTGCTGGGCCTTGCGCTTGTACTTCTCGGTCGGGGTCTCGTGGTGGCGCAGACGCTTGAGGTCGGCAAAGATCCCGGCTTTGGAGACCTGGCGCTTGAAACGGCGCAGGGCCGATTCAATACCCTCGTTTTCGCCCACGGTGACCTGGGTCATGAAGCCGGTGATCGCAATGTCAGAGGGCCAACCCTAGCAAGCGGGCTGGCACCCGACCCCTTCAGCGCACCGGAGGCACGGGCGGGACCTGGGCTGAGACCTGCGCGTCACGGTTGGCGGCGGCTGTGGGTGACGCTGGAGCGGGCGCGGTGCCGGTCTGGGCATCGCCCGCCGGCCAACCGTCGCGGTACAGATACACATGGCCCAGGGCCCGGCCGCCGTAGGCGCGACGCATCACCCGCCAACCGGGTTCCAGGCGGAAGGCCAGAAAAGCGGTGGGCCCTGCGGTGCCATCGGTGCGGCCCACCAGCATCTCGGGCTTGCCCCCGGCCCCACCTGCCGGCGAAGCCATCAGCAGGTTGTCGTTGCCCACCTTGCGCACCACGAAGCGGTAGGTGCTGCCCAGGTCTTCGCCACCGACCCGCGCCGAGTAGCCCTGGGAGTCGATGTAGCGGCGGCAGATCCCGGTGAAGTCAAACGTTCCCAGCAGAGGCGCCACGGCGACCGGGTTGCTGCCACTGGTCTCAAAACAGGCGCGGCGGCGGGGATCGATCTGCTCATAGATCTGCAGCTGGGCCTTGGTGCCGCTGCTGCCGATCGGCACCGACACGATCACGAAGCGGGCCTGATCCACCTCAACTGCGTCAAACAGCTGCCGTGCCTGCAAGCCAGCGGCCAGTGTCGTTGCCTGCAGGACCGTGGCGGCCATGAGCGAAGCCGCAACTGCTGGGCTTGGACGCAGGGCAGACCAGCGCATCGATGAATCCGGTAACGGGTCGAATCGTATGGCCGCTGTCGCGACGGGGCCAGGGGCTCAGGCCGGTTTGTTGATGCGGATCGCCAGCACCAGGGCCACGATGGCGCCGGGCAGGCTGCCGCCCAGGATCAGACGGGTGGTCTGCAATCCGAGTTCGGGATCGCCGTAGGCCAGTTCAAAGATCGAGCCGGTGGCTGCGATACCCAGCACACAGGCCAGGGCCAGGAACAGGCCCGCCAGCGGTTTCATCGTCATCGGTGCACTCAACGGATCGGGTTCAACGGATCGGATTCAGCGGATCGAATGCACGTCGGCGCGGTTGAAGCCCTTCTGCTGCAGGCCTTCATTGAGGCTGAGTTCATCGGTGACACGGTCGACGAAGAGCACTCCGTTGAGGTGATCCATCTCGTGCTGGATGCAGCGCGACAGGAGCCCGTCGGCCTTGAGGCGCTGGGGCCGGCCCAGCTCATCGCGGTAGCTGACCTCGACCACCGAGGGACGCACCACGTTCAGGTACACACCGGGGATGCTGAGGCAGCCCTCCTCATAGGTCTCGATCGCCGAGCCGAATGAGCGGATCTCCGGATTGATCAGCACCATCGGTGGGGTGGCGGCGTTTTCAGGATCGAGATCGATCACCAGCAGCTGCTTGTGAATGCCGACCTGGGGTGCCGCCAGCCCGATGCCGCTGGAGCTGTACATGCTGCGCAGCATGTCGCGGGCCAGATCGCGCACCGACTCGTCGACCTTGCTGATGCGCCGGGCGCTCTGACGCAGCTCCTGGGACCCCAGGGTGCAGATCGTCAGGGGGGGCTCGTCGAGGGCTTCCTTGGGGACCTGCACCGTGCGGCTGTTGTGCTCGGCGGAGCGAGCCATCTGGGCAAAGCTGCGCGCCACAGGTCCCAACCAATACGTTGGGTGAATTCTAGGGCGGTCCCTGAGGGGCGCTGATGCCAAACATCCTCAGCGCCCGCGACGTGGTGGGCACGACGCCGACAATCAAGGAACCGCGCCTGGCTGGCGGCCAGCTCTACTGGCTCGAGCAGCGGCCCCACGAGCGCGGACGCACCACCCTGCTGCGACGCCCTGCCGACGATCCACAGGCCGAGCCGTTGGAGCTGACCCCGGCCCCCTGGAACGTGCGCAGCCGCATCCATGAATACGGCGGAGGCGCCGCGGCCATTGCCGGGCGAGATCTGGTGTTCGTGCACGACGGCGACCGTTGCCTCTGGCACCTCGATCTGGAGGGGCTGACAACCTCCCCCGGCGCAACCGCGTTCACACGCCTCACCGCCCCGGCCCCAGCCGACCAACCACGGGCCTTCGGTGGGGGGGTGATCGACCTGCGGCAACGGCGCTGGCTGGGGGTCATGGAAGCCGGGGGCCATGACCAGCTGGTCGCGGTCCCGCTGGCGGGCGGCGAACCGACGCGGCTCCACGCCTGCGCTGATTTCTGCGGTGACGCGGTGCTCAGCCCCAGCGGCCGCCAGCTGGCCTGGCTCGAATGGCAGCACCCGGCAATGCCCTGGGAGTGCAACACCCTGTGGCTGGCCGATGTCGATGCCGACGGCAGCCTCAGGCCACCCCTGGCTGTGGCCGGGATCGCGGCGGGCCAGCCCCAGACGGCGCTGTTCCAGCCCGTCTGGATCCAGACCCCTCATGGCGAGGAGCAACTGGTGGTGGCCAGCGATGCCGACGGCAGCTGGAACCTGCTGCGGCTTGCGGCCGATGGCCACAGCTGGCAGCCGCTGCTGCCCATGCAGGCCGAGTTCGGCCTGCCCCAGTGGGTCTATGGCATGCGCACGGCGGCCTGGGATGGCCAACGGCTGGTGGCGCTGTGCTGCCGCGATGGGGCCTGGGAGCTGGGTGTGGTGGGCTTGGGCGAGCAGAGTTCGCCGGCCGGCTGGCAGCCCCTGCCGCTGCCGTTCAACGATCTGGCCGGTCTCGACGCCGCCGTGGGCCAGGTGGTGGCGGTGGCCAGTGGGCCCATCAACGGCTCCGGCCTGCTGCAACTGGACCTGGCCAGCCAGCGATGGCACCACACCCCTGCAGGCGCCCAGCCCTGCCCGCTGGCCACCGAGCAGATCAGCCGACCCGAACCGCTCTGGTTTGCAGGCCACGACGGGTTGCCCACCCACGCCTGGTACTACCCACCGGCCGGAGGCGCCAACAGCGAGGCGCCGCTGCTGGTGAAGAGCCACAGCGGCCCCACCGCCATGGCCCGCACCGGCCTGAGCCTCGGCATCCAGTTCTGGACCAGCCGCGGCTGGGGCGTGGTCGATGTCAACTACGGCGGTTCCACCGGCTTTGGCCGGGCCTACCGCGAACGGCTCAACGGCCAGTGGGGGGTGGTCGATGTGGCCGACTGCGCTGCCGCCGCCCGCGCCCTGATCGCTGCCGGCAAGGCTCACCACGGGCGCATCGCGATCGAAGGGGGCAGCGCCGGTGGCTTCACCACCCTGGCTGCCCTGTGTTTCACCGATGTGTTCCAGGTGGGGGCCAGCCGTTACGGGGTGGCCGACCTGAGCGCCCTGGCCCGCGAGACCCACCGCTTCGAAGCGGGCTATCTCGAGAGCCTCGTGGGCCCTTGGCCCGCCGCCCAGGACACCTACGAGGCCCGCTCGCCGCTGCAGCATGCCGATCGCATTCGCTGCCCGGTGATCTTTTTTCAAGGTCTCGACGACCGGGTGGTGCCGCCCGAGCAGACCGAGCGCATGGCCGCCGCCCTGGAGGCCAATGGCCTCGCCGTCGAGGTGCACCGCTTTGCAGGCGAAGGCCACGGCTTCCGCAGCAGCGAGAACCAGATCACGGTGCTGGAGGCCACCGAAGCCTTCTTTCGCAGGCATCTGCAGCTGCCATGACGCTCGTCCTTGCCCTGGTGCTTCTGGTGGCCCTGCTGGCGGTGGGCACGCTGGTGGGCCGAGCCCTGGGGGTGCATCAGTGGGGGATCCCCGAGGCGCTGCTGGCCGGCAGCCTGGGCCTATTGATCGCCCCCGGCGGCGGCCTGATCACCCTGATTCCCGACAGGGTGATCGCCATCTGGGACCAGCTGCCGCTGATTCTGCTGACGCTGGTGTTCGGTACCCTGCTGCTGGGCAAACCGCTGCCGAAGATCAACGGTCTGCTGCGGCCCCTGGGGGCCCAGGTGCTGCTGGCCCTCACCCTGGCCTTCGGTCAGTTTCTGGTGGCAGGGCTGGCGGTGCTGCTGGTGCTCGGGCCGCTGCTGCATGTGAGTCCGGTGATGGCCTGCCTGATCGAGGTGGCCTACGAGGGCGGCCACGGCTCGGCGGCGGCCATGGGCCCCACCTACGAGCGACTCGGCGTCGAAGGCGGCCAGGCCCTGGGGCTGGCCATGGCGACCGTGGGGCTGCTCGCCTCAACGTTGGTGGGCGGGCTGGTGGTTGTCATCGGTCGCGCCCGGGGCTGGCTGATGCCCGCATCCGCGTCAGCGGGCGAGCTGAGGGAGCCTGACCAGGCAGCCCCTGGGCCGGCAGATCCTGAGCAGGCAGGCCCCGAGCCACCCGTCGCGTGGGGAGCCCGCCTCAGCTGCTGGCTGATCAACCTCGGGCTCGTCGGCATCGCCGTGGTCATCGGCTGCGGCCTGATGGCATTGCTGCAGCTGGCCGCAGGCCGCATCGGCGGTGGCTTTGCCGTGGTGATCGAGGCCCTGCCGGTGTTTCCGCTGGCGCTGATCGGCTCGTTGCTGGTGCGGTTGGTGCTCGAGCGCTGCGGCGCCGGTGGGCTCACGTCGCAGCCGGTGCAGAGCCGCATCGGCACCCTGTCGGCCGACCTGCTGATCGTGGCGGCCACGGCCTGTCTCGATCTGAGCCTGCTGGCCCGCGACTGGCTGCCACTGACGGTGTTAGCGGTGGTGGGACTGGTCTGGAACCTGGCGGTGGTGCTGCTGCTGGCGAGCCGCAGCCTGCCGGCACCCTGGTTCGAACGCGGCATCCTCGAGTTCGGCCAGGCCACCGGCGTGGCCGCCAGCGGCCTGCTGCTGTTGGCCATGGCCGACCCGGGCGACCGCAGCGATGCCCTGACGCCGTTTTCGATCAAGCAGCTGCTGCTGCAACCGCTGCTGGCCGGCGGAGTGATCACGGTGATGGCGCCCCTGGCGATCGCCAGCTGGGGTTTGCCGGTGTGGACCGGCCTGTGCCTGGGGCTGACGCTGCTCTGGATCGTGCTGGCCCTGCTGCTGGGCCGCAATGCCCCTCAGCCAGCGCCGTAAAGCAGCGCGCGAAACTGCCCCTGCACGTCTTCCATCTGCGCTGCGCTGAGCAGCGGCGGCTCGCCCAGGGCCAACGCCTGCAGATACATGCGT
>Ga0214917_10002308_pt1 | contig 23462 bp, 32 predicted proteins | sample LL_1208_BB_MetaG_FD_177983 | JGI IMG/M metagenome (GOLD analysis project Ga0214917, IMG submission 177983) | Freshwater microbial communities from Lake Lanier, Atlanta, Georgia, United States - LL_1208_BB | ecosystem: Environmental > Aquatic > Freshwater > Lake | place: USA: Georgia | collected...
AGTATATTGGGACGAAGATTTTCATACAGACGACTGGGGCAACATAGAACAAGAAGTTACATGTAAGGCATGTAATCACTCATACACAATCAAAAGAGAGGCGGAATAATGACCGATACGACATACGAAGGTTGGAAAAACTACGACACATGGAATGTATCGTTATGGATTAACAATGACGAAGGCATATACAGGGGCGCAGTAGATTTTATGAAAAACGAAAATCCTGACAAAGATAACCCATATAAAGCGTTTGTAATATCTTGCGGGTTAGAAGCCCAAAGCACACCCGATAATGTCGCATACATGGCAGACAGCCTTGATTATGACGAACTAAATAACATGATGAAGGAGTTAGTAGAATGAGCGATTACACATTTAGCATAGCGGTTGCCGAAGATAATGAGAAAACCGAGTACTATCGTTATGGCAACGCGATTGACGCGGTAAATGCCTATAACTCATTTAATGATTACGGAACGGCAAAAGAGATTCGAACAATTGTTCTAAGGGAGCCTAATGGGCAATTACACCAAAAAATGTTTAGACCGCCACGCAGGCTCACAACGGTAATTAAAAGAGAGTCTTATTCAATTACAGTAAAATAAACCTGTCCATTCCCAACCCGAAAGGAACAAAAATGGATAACCAATTAGATAGATGTAAATATGGCGCTTGGCACTATGGTGACCAACTCTGCGGGGTTTGTATTAAGGAGCGCAAGGGGTAGCCCAGTTAAGCGCAAAATACAAATCCTTTTAATAGCCGTTTTGACGGTAGGGCTTGTATCAGTAAATACAAGTATTGCGCAATCGCCTTTACTTAAACCTTATGCCAATTTGACCCCTAAAGAATATGCCTATCAAATGGCATTTTCTGAATACGGTTGGGGCAAAGAAGAGCAGAAATGCCTTGGAATGATGTGGGGCAAGGAATCAGCATGGGATTACACCGCAATATCCCCAAGCGATGATTACGGAATACCCCAACGACACATGCGGAACGACTCTAAAGAAGAGAGGGACGCATTCATGCAAGACCCTCAGACCCAAATTACATGGGGATTAAATTATATTGAGAGGCGATATAGTAGCCCTTGTAAAGCATGGACATTTTGGCAGGAGAACAGGTGGTATTAAATGGGATTCTTAACTCCAATAGTGCCTTTAACAATAGACGCACCTTGGGACACGGATTTTGGAGATGAAGAAGACTACGAAGAAATCCCCGAAGAAATCTAAAGAAGCATTTAATATAGTCGCTGAGCGGGCAGGGAATTACTGCGAAGTATGCGGACTGCCCGAACAGTCAGACATGGCATTTCATCACCGCAAATTGCGCTCTAGGGGCGGAAAAGATACCGCCTCAAACTTGATACGGATTCATCATGGGTGTCACAACCTGAACACAAATAGTATTCACTTAAACCCTAAAGCGTCTTTAGAAAAAGGACACATGGTTCCCTCATGGGCAGAACCCGAAGATTATGGTTTTGCCAAACCTGACGGAACCGTTGTATTATTACAAAATGACGGAACAGTCATCATAACGAAGGAAGGCTCATGAGCATACCTGTAACAATAAAAGGCAATGTTGGAACTGAACCCGAGATTAAGTTTGTAAAAGAAAACTTAGCACTCACAACTTTTTCTTTGGCTTATACCCCGCGTATTCAAAAAAATAAAGAATGGATTGACGGAGAAACTATGTGGTTCCGCGTAGTCCAATTTGGCGATAAAGCCGAGCAACTTGTAGACAATGTTAAAAAAGGCGATACCGTAATGGTTCAAGGCAGTATGCGTCAAAATACATTTACAGGTAAAGACGGAACAGAAAAAACTTCTTTAGAAATTAACGCAACCGACATAGGTATCGTGCCACGCGCCAAAAAGAAACAAGAGGCTCCGTCATGGTAGATAACGCTGAATGGATTACAGCCGAAGATACTGCCAAAACTCTTGGTATAACCATAAACAATTTAAGACAAATCCAATTTAGGGGCAACCTTAAATGGGTTAAGCGCGAAGGACGAAAAGTGTTTTATTCGTTAGAACAGGTTTTGTTATATGCTGAAAAACGCAACAAACGCAAAAACAAGAAAAACCAAAGCGATTCTGAGTATAGTTTTGGTTAATGTTAAATGTTAAAGAAGACGAGATTACGGTTGCCGAACTTGACGAGGCAATCCGTTATATCAGCGAGCAATTAAAAGACCGATACGGGAATAGGGTTACGGCAAACAGGCGAAAATTGCTTATGGACAGTATTGACGACTTGCTTGAAGCAAGGAGCGCGTTAACAAAAAAGTAAGAGGGCAATATGGAAATCTTAGAAATGCCGAGCGATGTACAGGCTTGGGTACGCAATTTTATAGAAAACAGATTTTGGAAGTTTGCTCGCACATACGCTAAAACCGCTCCGCACTCATACACCGTAAGAGATTGGGTATTAGACCCCGAAGACGATTTCTCTACAATGGTTAGACTTATTAGAGAATACGGTAGAGCAGAAAGATTTTATTCTAAAACTTATTATTACCTTTATCTTGACGGACAAAAATACTGGACAATGGGCGAACCCGTAGAAACAACAATACTTATAAATAGGTGCGACTGGGGAAATTATTATGGTGCAGCCTAAAATTGCGCCATGCTCATATTTAGAAATTGAACATTTAGTCGCGCAAGCCAAAAAAGAAAGAATAGGCATTACACCTAATACCAAATTCTATTGCGCTAAATATAACGAAAAGGTTATTGGATTTTGCGGGATAGTATTTAAGCAAGGATACGCGGTTGTAAAAAATATCTATGTAACGCCCGAATACAGAAAACAAGGATTAGGCGAAGAAATTATTAAATACCAATTTAGGGTAGTTAAACAGGCTGGCTACCCTTATGCGCTTGCTTATTGCACCCCAATGAGCATAAACATATTTATAAAATTAGGCGCAAAGGTAATAAAAGAATATAAAAAATCTACGGTTGTGCGTATAGACATGAGCAAACAATGATTGCGGGAGTAATTACAACCCCGAACCGCCAAAAGTATCTAAATGACCTCATTAAACTTATAGCCCCAAAGGTAGATAAGTTTGTCATATTTAACGACCAACATAGGCAAGGGCATACTTGGAACTATAAAAGGTGTGTTAGAGAAGCAACCGCCTTGGCTAAAACAGATGAACCTGTCCTAATTATGACGGACGATGTAACTACCGTACCTGATTGGCGCGATAGGTTTGAGGCTTTACAATACAAAGTGCCGAATGATATTTATACCTTTTTTACACGCCAAAGGCACATGATTAAATACTCTGAGGCTGGATACGCAAAAGGCTGTTTTGCTCGTGGATTTTATGACCAAGCGGTCATATACATAAACCAACAAGATTTAATGGACAAGGTAGAGGCGTGGTTTGATGAAAAGGGCAAAACAATTATGAACCCTAATAGAGCAAAGCATTTTGATGTTGTGGTGCAAGATTATTTGATAGATGTTGGGCATGAATGGGTTGTAACCGTGCCAACGCTATTTGACCATATAGGCGAAGAGTCTACAATGGGACACGATATAGGCGGTTCAATAGCGTACATAGGGGCGAAATGAAAATATACAAAAATGAAACGGTGTTTGAGGAATCGCTAAACCGCATACGCCTTATCTATGACGAGTTCCCCGAAGTAATTGTTTCTTTTTCGGGTGGCAAAGACAGTACGGTAATTTTAGAATTAGCAAAAATAGTAGCCCGCGAAAAGGGTAGATTGCCCGTTCCCGTGTTTTGGCTAGACCAAGAATGCGAGTTTGCTTCTACCGTTGAATATGTAAAAACGGTCATGTATGACCCCGAAGTAAAACCACTTTGGTATCAGATACCTTTTAGATTACAGAACGCTACTTCGGCTAATGAATTATGGCTAAATTGTTGGGGCGAAGGAGAAGAGTGGGTTAGAGATAAAGACCCAATATCTATTAAAGAAAATACTTTTGGTATTGACCGCTTTGTTGCTTTAATGGAGGGAATAGTTAGTCAGACTTACCCTAATACTGCGGTTGCAGCGCTTACTGGAGTTAGGGCAGAAGAAAGTCCCACAAGATTTATGGCTGTTACGGAAGACGCAACCTATAAATGGATTACATGGGGTAACACAATAAACAAAGGATTAAAACATTTTAATTTTCACCCTATTTATGATTGGTCATACCTAGATATATGGAAAGCCATTTACGACAATAACTGGAATTACAACAAACATTATGACGCTATGTTTCGTTATGGCGTCCCAGTAAAGAAAATGCGGGTGTCTAACTATCACCACGAAACCGCAGTTCACAGTTTATTTATGCTCCAAGAGATTGAACCCGAAACCTATCAGGCTGCAACCCGTCGTATATCGGGCATAGATACGGCTGGCAAAATGGGTAAAGCGGATTGGTTTGTGTATGAAGTGCCTTTTATGTTTAAGGATTGGGTTGAGTATCGGGATTATCTGTTAAAACACCTGATTCCTGACCCTAAACACCAAGAAAAGTTTGCTAAAAAGTTTGCTTCTATTGAGCGTAGATATTCTCGTTCGGTGGGTCCTGAACTTTATAAATCGCAGGTAAACTCAATTTTGTGTAATGATGTTGAACTTACTAAACTGGGTAACTGGGAAGCCCGCAATTATAATGACGCCCAATTAGCAAGGAAGGAAGCCCAAAGTGCCAAGTTTGCCAACCACATTAACAGTTCCGCTATTTGAGGCGTTTAACGCTTCTGAGAACAAACAAGAATTCTTAAACGAGGTAAAAAAATATCTGTTTGCCCTATCCCCTCGCAAAAATCAACCAATAGATAATGTCCAATGGGTGCCGATAGAAAAAGTCCAAGCCAATGATTACAACCCAAACAGCGTAGCCGATAACGAAATGCGTTTGTTATATGTATCTATTAGCCATGACGGTTATACCCAACCAGTAGTTACCTTTTATGATGACGAACTAGAAAAATACATTATCGTAGACGGCTTTCACCGTTATACAACTATGCGTCGCAATAAAGACCTTTATGACTTAAATGACGGCAAACTGCCCGTTGTGGTTATTGACAAAAATATAAATGACCGTATGGCTTCTACTATTCGCCATAATCGCGCTCGCGGTAAGCATTCTGTTGCAGGAATGGGTCAAATAGTGTTTAATATGTTAAAGAACGGTGCGTCAGATGAAGAAATCTGTTCGGAAGTGGGCTTGGAAGCGGAAGAATTAGCACGATTAAAGTATGTAACGGGGTTTGCTAAGTTGTTTGACAATGTTAAGTATGGTCAGGCTTGGGAAACCCACAAACAAATAAAGATTAGAAAAGATTACATGGAGGCGCAAAATGGAACAGAAAAGTCTTAATGTTCAAACCGTAAGCATAGATAGCCTTGTTCCATACTGGAGAAATCCGCGTAAAAACGAGATAGCCGTAGAGAAGGTCAAAGCCTCTATTGCTGAGTTTGGTTATCAGACCCCAATTATTGTAGATAAAGAAATGGTTATAATTACAGGGCATACTCGTTATCGTGCCTTAAAAGAACTAGGCTATTCGGACATACAAGTAATTATTGCTGACCTTCCCCAAAAGAAGGCTAAAGAGTTCCGTATCGTGGATAACAGAACCTCAGAATATGCTACTTGGACAAGCGACCTAGCCTTGGAGTTAAAAGAGTTTACAAGCCCTGAGTTCCTAGACATTTTCTTTCCCGATATTAAATTAGACCCTGATTTTCTAAAGGTTACAGACGGCAACAGTCAAACAGACATAAATGAGGTTGCAGCAAACCTAGAGAAGAAGTTTGAGGCATTTTCGCAAGATAGAGAGAACGAGCCAAAGATTACTATTCCATGCCCTCATTGTGCCGAAAGCATTACAATGCTTAAAAGAGATTTGTTAAATGAAAAGAACTGGAACTAGTCATGGCGGGCAGAAAACCTAAACTAACTAAAGAACTGATAGAAAACCTGCGAAAAGCGTTAGAAGCGGGTAACTATATTGAAACTGCTTGCGATTATGTAGGTATCAGTCGCACAACTTTATATCGTTGGCTTGCAGAAGGTGAGCAGGATAAGGCTAAACCTCTATTTCGGGAATTAAGTAACACAGTAACCCGTTCACGAGCCGTTGCGGAAATGCGTAATGTTTATAAAATCCAACAGGCTGCGGAAGAATCTTGGCAGGCTGCGGGCTGGTGGCTAGAGCGTTCTCATTCAAAGAAATGGGGCAGACAACAAAAGGTAGAATTATCGGGCGTTGAAGGCGCACCTATTAACATTTCGCTTGACGCTAAAGAGCGCCTACTAGAAATAATTAGACAAAAAAACGCTCAAAAATCTGAGGAATAATGTCTAAAAGCCTTGCCGAAGAGGTTGCGTCATGGACACTAGAAGAACAAGAGGCGTGGGCTAAATCACTTACGCAAGATGAAGCCCTTGCTTACACGCAAGACCCATGGTGGTACATAGGCAGACCCGAACAACAAGAGCCCGAAGGTAAATGGGTTGTATGGCTAATTCTCGCTGGTCGTGGTTGGGGCAAAACTAGAACAGGTTCAGAGTGGCTTATTGACCGAGTATTAGAAACACCTACCGCACCTGACGGAGCGCCTACCGAGTGGGCGATTATTGCCGAAACCTTTGGAGATTGCCGTGTGATGTGTGTTGAGGGTCCAAGCGGAATACTCAGAGTTTTAATGCGCAAAGGGCTAGTTAATGGCGAGGACTTTGAATATAACCGCTCATCTTGGCAAATTAGACTTAAAGACGGACAGAGAATACACATGTTTGGCGCTGATAACCCTGACGCTGGTCGTGGATTTAACCTAAGCGGAGTATGGGCAGATGAAATAGCCAAATGGCGATACCCCTTTGAAACATGGCACGAAGGTATTGCTCCCGCTTTGCGTATTGGCAAAATGCCAAGAGCGGTAGTTACTACAACCCCAAAACCTATTCGGATTTTAAGAGAGTGGGTAAGCCGTAATGACGGCTCGGTTCATGTAACACGAGGGTCTACCTTTGATAACTCCTCAAACCTATCTCAGGCTGCACTCATAGAATTACAAGCCCGATATACGGGTACTAGAACGGGCAGACAAGAACTATATGGCGAATTATTAGACGATATTGAGGGTGCACTATGGAATAGAAAAATGATAGACGACATGCGCCTAGCGACAGCACCTCAACTAATGCGTATAGTTGTAGCCATAGACCCCGCAGTAACGAGCGGAGAAGATTCAGACGAAACAGGCGTTGTCGTTGCGGGGCTATCTAATGACGGCAAGTTTTATGTATTGGCAGATTATTCAACCCGAACAACCCCTGACGCATGGGCGCGGGTAGCAATAGACGCTTATAAAGAGTTTAAGGCAGACCGTATTGTTGCCGAAGTAAATAATGGTGGAGATATGGTTAGCATTTTATTACGGACAGTAGACCCAACAATCCCAGTTAAGAAAGTTACAGCGAGCAGAGGCAAAAGAGTAAGAGCCGAACCTATTTCTGCCTTATATGAACAGGGCAGAGTTCACCATGTTGGCGAGTTTGTTAAATTAGAAGAACAAATGATTAGTTGGACACCCGATATGTTGCGCTCGCCTGACAGAATTGACGCACTTGTATGGGCATTAACAGAACTAAACGAGGGAAGCGCAAGCATGGTATCGCTATCTGCTATGGCTATCTTTTGCTCAAATTGTAAAATGCCTTCACCGAAATCGGCAGTTATATGCGCTAAGTGCGGAACGCCATTACAACATGAACCAAAACCGCTATGATTACTCACAGCCTGATTCATAAGGGGCGCAAACTAAGGAGATACACATGGGTCTACGCGACCGTATCGCAAAAATAATCGCTACAAATCAAATAGAAAAAGCACCTAACTTACCTGCTGGTGCAACAACTATGACCGAACAAGAAATGCGCAATCGCGCTGGTGGTTCTATTGGACAGTCATACGGCAACAATGTTCCGCTACAACGCAATCCTTGGTTAGCAATGGTTCCATTTGGACCAGGTTTACCAATTACACCTGGTGCTATAAATCCATTACGAGAAGACGGCAGACCTGACCCAAGGCGTTATGAATATCAGGTAGCACAAAATATCAACATAACCGAAACACGGTTTACACCATTTAAGACGCTAAGAGCGAGCGCAGACCAAATAGATATTCTTCGTCGTTGTGTTGAAGTTATTAAAGCAAAAATTATTGGATTAGAATTTGATATTGTTTTAGGTCAAGACGCTGCTGAGAAAATTGGAGCAGAAGCAGGCATAGACCACATTCGCGCTATGGCGCAAGCAAGACAAAAGTTTAACAATGAGATTGACCGCGTAAGAACCTTTTGGGAAAATCCTGATAAGGCTAACGGATTAACTTTTGCGGATTGGTTAAATATCGCATTAGAAGAAATCTTAGTTATTGACGCATGGGCAGTATGGCCTCAAAGAACAGTAGGCGGAGATTTGTTTGGCTTACAAATACTTGACGGCTCAACTATTAAACCTTTATTAGACGATAGAGGTATGCGACCAATGGCACCAGCACCCGCATATCAACAGATACTTTATGGTTTTCCTCGTAGCGAGTTTTCTGCTAACAATGATGACCCAACCGCAGACGGTGAATTTACCTCAGATGATTTGGCTTACATGGTTAAAAACCGCAGAACAACTAGCGTTTATGGTTTAAGCCCTGTTGAACGCGCATTACCTTTGGCGGATATTTATTTACGCAGACAACAATGGCTAAGAGCAGAATATACAGACGGTGTGCTACCCGAACTTATGTTCGAAACAGACGCTACATGGGGAACAAACCCTGACCTTATTCGCGCTTATGAAAATATCCTTAACGATGACCTTTCAGGACAAACAGAACAACGCAAACGCGCAAGACTATTACCTGCTGGTATTAAGCCATTACAATTTGACGGATATGGCGAGAAGTTTAAGGACACTCTTGACGACTTTTTAATTGCTTCTATTTGTGGACACTTTGGCGTTCAACCAACAGAGATTGGCTACAACCCAAAGGCAGGATTAGGCGGAGCAGGATTTGAGAGCGGTAAAGCACAAAACGCAGAACTATTAGGTGCGCAACCCCTAGTTAACTGGGTAGGCAAAATGCTTACCAATTTGTCTTATACCTATCTAGGCATGCCACGCGAATTAGAGTTTAAGTTAATGATGTCTAAGCGCACAGATGACGAGGCTAGTGCAAGAAAAGCGCAGATTGAAGTTACTTCTGCTGGCAAAACTATTAACGAGCGTAGGTCAGAAATGGGCTTGCCGTTATTAGATACTCCACAAGCGGATATGCCAATACTTGTAGCGGGGGCGGGAACCTATTTATTCTCACCCGAAGGAATTATTAACGCGCAAGATGTAGTTACAGCGCCCGTACTAGAACAAGACGGTCAAACACCCGTTGGTTCTGAACAACAAAGTATTGAGGAAGTAACTGCTGAAGCCCAAACAGAGGTCAAAGCATTTCTAAAATGGGTTAAAAAAGGTAATCGCGGTAGAAACTTTGAGTTCAAATCTATTGACCCTATTGTTGGCGAAGCATTAAATAGGTGCGCATTAGATGATGATTTAGATACCGCAAGAGCGTTAGCCAAAGCCTATTTAGCATGATATGGGGAGCGCATAAGGCGGACATGCGTATCGCTACTAAAAATGCTCCTAAAATTAGGGCAGCGATAAAACAATCCTTTGACGCTTTAATGGCTTATGAGGGTTATCTTGATACGCACCCTAACCCTGACGAGAAACTATCTATGGCTAGGGCTAAGGCTCGCGCATGGGCAATTATGAACATTAAGTTTAATAGGCAACCCATGGAAGTTGTGCTTAAACGAGTATTGGCAGACGGTTTTGTATTAGGCAGAACCTCGGCAAATGACGCATTACGCAAAACTAAAAAATATAAAGCCAAAGGCGTTAAGAACGACAACCTAGAAGGCTTTATAGATTGGGAAAATTGGAAACCTGGTTCGGAATCGGCTGCATTACTATTAAAACCAACAGGCGCATTTAAGAAAATGTTAGATGACTTAAATATAAGCATTAAAGGTATTAACACGGCTGATTACGATAAATTAGGCTCCGCGCTCGCTGATTCCATTGCCCTTGGATTAGCACCTAATCGCGCTGCAAAGTTAATTGAAAATATAGTAGCAAGCCCTTCTCGCGCTTTAACTATTGCCGTAACAGAACAAAGCAGAGCAATAAATACTGCAACCGTAGAGCGTTATCAAGAAATGGGTGTTGAGGAAATGGAATGGATTTCCGCTATCCCGTGTGATGATTGCGCTGAAAATGAAGGGGAAGTAAGAGCGGTAGGCGAGGCGTTTCCTTCGGGCGATACTGAACCACCTGTTCACCCTAATTGCCGTTGCGCGTTATTACCTATACCTTCCGAGTTCCCTATGACCTTAGATAGCGGTTATGGTATGGATTTGGTAGACATTTCCGAATACTAATTGGTATTCTAATCTTATTAACTAAGGAGAAATAAATGGCATTTAAGCATGTAAACGCTAGCACTCTAACAACCGCGTCAATTCTTTTCCAAGTAGATAAAAATGCACAACCATTAACACCTGTAAATATCTACAATGGACACAGCGCTGCAATCTTTATTGGCGATAGCACTATTACTACCTCAGGTGCAACTATTGGTAGAACTATTGCTAACGCCACTTCACAAATATTTTATGTAAATGCAGGCGATATTGTTTACGCTATTTCTGCTGCGGCTTCTGCTGCAGGCGCAATAGTAATTACCTACACAGCATAAATGGCAGAAGGATTTGTTCCACCGCAAGCAGTTAGAAATAACGCTAAACGGGGACTTGAATTACGGAGAGAACATGGACGAGGTGGCACAGAAGTAGGTGTTGCTCGCGCTCGCTCTTTATCTAACGGACAGTCAATACCTTTAGAAACTATTAGGCGCATGGTGTCTTATTTTGCTAGACACGAAGTAGATAAAAAAGGCGAAGGGTGGGGGAAAGACAGCGCAGGTTACATTGCATGGCTATTATGGGGTGGTGACGCAGGTAGAACTTGGGCAAACGGGATTTCCGAAAGAGAAAAGAAAAAGGACAAAGCAAACATGTCAAACTTAACAACAGCGTTTTTCAGTATTATTAAAGCCGACAGGAACGCAGACGGCACGCTCATGGTGTATGGCAAAGCGACAGATGATTCGGTAGATATTGACCAACAGATTTGTGATGATGTTTGGCTTGACGCTGCAATGCCCGAATGGTTTAAGTCAGGTGGCAATATCCGTGAACAACACTCTCAAATTGCTGCAGGTGTAGCAAAAGAATATGAGAAGAAAAAAGACGGACATTATATTTTAACTCAGGTTGTAGACCCTATTTCAGTTAAGAAGGTTGAAACAGGAGTGCTTAAAGGTTTTTCTATTGGTATCAAAAACCCACGCGTAGTCCGCGACACAAAGGCTGCTAATGGTCGGATTATTGACGGGCAAATTGTAGAGGTGTCTTTAGTAGATAGACCCGCAAATCCTAACTGCCAACTGGTATTGGCTAAGTCTGTTGAAGGCGAAACTGGCATGTGGAAAGTAGAAGAACTGATTGAAAAAGAAGATAAGCCAAATTACGAAGATATAAATTCAGGTGGCGGGAACTCAGAACCAGCCGACAAAGAATTATATAACCGCATAAAAAGAGAGGCTAAACGAAAGTTTGATGTTTACCCTTCTGCCGTAGCCAATGCTTGGGTGGTTAGGGAGTATAAATCCCGTGGCGGTAAATATAAAAAGAAGACCGAAAAAACCTCAAATACATTACAATTATCAACAACGAGCGATAAGGACACCATGACCGATTTAGTAAAAGAAATTATGGATTTATCTAAATCCTATAATGGTAATAAATTGCTCAAATTTGATAGACAAGCGTATGATTCTGCTCGTCAAGCACTAGCGACTTTGATTCAGGTCGAAGCAGGCGAAATGGGTGACGGTAGCAACGAAGAATATTCGCTTCAACATTTATTATCAGCCGTACATCACCTTTTTGCTTGGTACGAAGGTGAAGAGCAAGAGGGAGAAGTTATGGAAGAAACAATGGAAATGTCCTTGGACAAAGATTCACACATTAAATCAACAGTCGGTTGCGATTGTGCTGGTTGCGAATCATGTGGCAAAGCAGGTGGTTGCGATTCTAAAATGTGCAAAGAGCATGACGGAAAGTCAATGACTAAGACAGATGATGAAGAACCTGTTGATGATGAGGCAGAAAAATCTGCTAAAACTCATAAGTGTTTAGAATGTGGTTGCGGAACTCCGCAAGATAATCATGGCGCAACAACAACAAATGATTTTGCTAATGTTGCTAAGCCTTCAAATGTATCTACCGCACAAATGGTTTCGCCTTCCGAAACCCCTAAGTCAGCAGAGGGAGAAGAAACCGTTGCGGAAACACCTGTAACCGATACCCCTGTTGAGGAAACCAAAACAGAAGAAACAAAAGAGAATTCTGAGGAAGAAATATCCGCAGATGTAGAAGCAATTGTAGAAAAGGCTGTACAAAGTGCTACTGATTCAATAAGAGCAGAGATTGCGTCACTTGTATCCGCAAAAGAGGCGGTAGAAGCGAAAGCAGTATCTTTAGAGTCTGAGTTAGCAAAGGCAAAGTCTTTGGTTGCGGGTGGTGGTCCAAAGCGGACACACAAACCAGCAGACGCTTCTAACGATTTACTAACGAAAGCCAATGTCTATCAGGCAAAGGCTAACGCGTCTACCGACCCACTATTGGCAAAGGGATACAAAGAATTGGCTAAAGAGTTTTTAGCCAAAGCAACTACCCCTGACGCTAACTAACGAAAGGAAACCAAATGGCAGAAATGCCTCGCGCAACCGATTTATTCGGTGACGCCTCTCCAAGAGAGGCTGCAGAGCGCCACGAAGAGTACCTAGGTTCTCTTGGTAAGTCCCTTAGCCGTGCGCAAACCGTACCTGGTTTAGCACCTGAGTCAGACCCAGTCGCTCAATTAGAACAACTAACTCTATCCAAAGGTCTATCTGCTGACGCAAGCGCAAGTCTAAACAACGCGCTTACTGCTCAGAGAATGGCTATGCAGGAAATTCAGAAAGATATTACTTTAACAAGTCCTCTTTCAACTTCTTTCGCTGCATTTGATTTGGAAGCACCAGCAAAACTCCTAACCCCTCGTCCAACACCACTTCGCAATCGCATTCCGCGTAAGAAGGGTGTAGGAACCTCACACCGTGTCAAGAGAATTCTTGGTTACACAGGTACAGGAACAGGTGGAGTAGGCAACACATGGCCTGGAATTACTGAAAGCACTACAACTGCATTCGGTTCAATCAACTTTGAGCGTGGTCCAAAAATTGCTTACGCTGCAGATGATTTAATCCTGCCTTACAACTCATACTCACTATCTGACAGCGTGTCATTTGACGCTAACTTCTCAGGTTTGGGTTATCAAGACCTTCGCCAACTATCATCAACCTCAACTCTATATGCAACAATGCTTATGGAAGAGCGCATGATGTTAATGGCACGCGGAACTGCGTCAGGATATTCAGGCGCACTATCTGCACCAACATTTACAAAGGCTTCACCAGTAGCAAGTGGTTCACAAACTGCTTTGGCTGCAAACACCTATTACATTAACGTAACTGCAGACGCAGGTATTTCAGGTTCAGGTTTTGGTGAGTCAATTCTAGGAACTGAAGTTTCAGAAACAGTTGCTGCAGGCGATGTTCTAACAGTTACAGTATCAACCGCAGTATCAGGTGCACTTGGTTACAACATTTATGTTGGAACAGCAACAGGCGCAGCAAACTTGAAGTATCAAGGAACTCTAAAGGGAACTGGTACATTTACAATTCAAGGCGCTTCTGCAACTGGTCTAACTGGCAACAATGCAGCCTTTACAACAACTGGCGCTGCAGCCAGCCGTGCTAGCGCAGATACTTCTGCTTACGCAACTGGATATGACGGCATTTTGCCAACAGTTCTAGGTGCTAACAGCGGATACAACAACTCAATTAACAGCACATTCTCAACCTCTAACCCAGGTTCTGAATATCAGACCGTGTTTGCTCAACTTTACGCAAGTGTAAAGGCTGACCCTGACATGGTATTGCTAAACGGAAATGACCGTAAGCAACTATCTGACGCAATTAAGAGTGGTTCAACTGCTAACTATCGCTTAGTAATTAACGAACCAGGTACAAGTGGAACAACTTACGGTTCAATCGTAACTGGACTACAAAATGAAGTAACAGGTAAAGCGGTAGACCTAATGGTTCACCCATGGTTGCCACAAGGCGTATCACCTGTTCTATCATTTACACTTCCAATCCCTGACACAGAGGTCTCAGATGTTTGGGCTAACTTCCTAGTACAGGATTACATGGGCATTCAATGGCCTGTAACCCAGTTTGCTTATGAGTTCAGCACTTACTTCCGTGGCACTTTCTTCTGCACCGCTCCAGCATGGAATGGCGCAGTTTCAGGAATCGTAAACGCTTAACAATTAAATAAAGAAGGGGTGTGTCCGATAAAAAGGCGCACCCCTTTTTAATAAGTTAGGAGAGGCAAATGGGAAGATATGTAGCACCCGATAGAGGTGTAAGGGAAACAGTAATTGGCGGAACAACTTATCGCCCCGATAAAGGTGGCATTTATAATGTTGAAAGTCCTAGTCATGCTCGGGCTATGAAATCAGAAGGTTACTTTGAGGCTTCATTAAATCCTCATTCTAAAGGCGACAACAAAAGAGGATTTACTTGCGTAGAATGTGGTTTTAACGGTTGGTTTCGCAAATGCGGGCGTTGTGGAATTGAATCTAACGATATAGCAACAGACGGAGAATAAATGGCAACGGGTGTAACAAGCAATACGGGGTTTAACGAATACCCATATTTAACAATAGCCGAGTATAAAAATGCTCCTACCTCTATTGACTTTGACAATCTTGTTGTAGGCGGAAACTCAGGAGCGCAAGACGCAGAATTGGCGCGCGTTATTCTTCGCGCTACTTCATACTTAAATGAGTATTTAAATCAAGATTTGACCGCACAAACTCGCACCGAAACACAAAGAACTAGATTTAATAATCAAGGCTATATTGCTTTACACCCAAACCACAATCCGATAATTTCTTTAAGCAGTTTTCAATACGGCTCAACACCTAACAATTTAACTACTTTGACTGACCCCTCAACATGTTGGTTCGAAGACCAGCAAATCATTATTCCCGTATCAGATAGCCAACTCACCTATTCAAGTCAGGGACCGCTAGCATTTGGGGGCGTAGGGGCGCGTACACCTATCTTTACTAAATACACCTATGTTGCGGGCTATGTAAACACAACAATAGTTACAGCAACAGCCACACAGACAACACTCACAGTTTTAAGTGGGGCAGGATTTATTGCAGGTGAGTCATACCGCATATTTGATGGTGCAAGTAGCGAAACTATTACCGTAGCAAGCACATACACTTATGGCTCAACAACAGTTCCCTTAACCTCAGCATTAACATATACACACACAAGCGGAGTAGCAATAGGTAATTTACCTAATGCAATAAAACAAGCGACCATATTGGCTACAACCGCTCTTATTAAAGTTCGCGGAGATAATTCTTTGACCATGGCTATAACTACACAAGCGTCAGGGAATGTAAATGGCGCACAACGATTTGGCTCAGACTTAGCCCTAGCCTTAGATATGGTTGCTCTTTACAGAAGGATTAGATAATGGCAGGTCGCACAGGCGTTCGCTCTACGCTATACACATTTCTTACAACCCCGCCTATTGCTACCTTAAATCAAGTTTTTACTTCTTTTCCTAAGCGTATTAACTATCAGGTTGGCTCAACAGCAGGTCAGTTATCACGCGCAGCCGTTGTTATTTATATTCAAAGCGAAAGCGAAACTCGTTTGGCTATTGGGGGCGCAACTAGCGGTTGGAAGCGCGTAGATTACAGCGTTATCCTGCAAGTCTTCCAACACTCCTTACAACGCAACGCAGAAGACGCTATGACCGACTTTGATACTTTAATAGACAACATTAAAACAAGATTACGCTCAGACCATAGGTTTGGGGATACAACAGGCACTCTTGTATGGCAAGGAGCGGAGCCAGTAATAAGCACAACCTATGGAGAACCAAGCACTAGCAATGAAGGCGCAACAGAAACCTTTGCTGAGATACAATTTGATGTAACGGAAATGATTCAAGCATAGGAGAAACATGACAAAATATAGATACAATGGCTATGACGAACGCGTATTTCCTACGCTTGGAATTACCGTTCAACCCGATTCAGAGTTCGAAGCACCCGAAGGTTTTGCAGCCGAAGGTGTGGCATTAGCCTCTACGGGAAGCACGAAACCAAAACCAACCATGTCTGCCCCGTCAGACAAGACCGTAGGAGAGTGAAATGTCAGTACAAAATTCCGTACGCAGTTATATAGGTATTGCTAAGGAAGCAACTAAGGGAACTGCTGTTGCACCAACAGACTTTATCCCAGTCATGGCTGATTCATTAAAGCCAGTAGATATTATTGACCCATTATTTGATAAGGGTCTTCGTGGTTCTCTTGTAGAAAACTACAACTATATTCCAGGTCGTACTCGTTCCACTTTTGATTTTGGTGGCTCAGTATTTCCTGACACAGTCGGTTATTCAATCGCTGGAATTATGGGTTCAGTAGCAACAACGGGCGCGAGCGCACCATTTACTCACACCATATCTCTAAAGAACTCACAAGCAACAGGCGCAGACGCACAACCAATTTCTTACACATTAACTGATTTTTATGCAGCCGAGTGTCGCAAGTATGCTGGTATCCAATTTCATGATTTCTCATTAAAGTTTAATGCTGACGGAATGCTTGAATATGATACAAAAGCAACAGGTTGGGCTTCTGCTTCCGCTACAACACCAACACCTTCATTCTCATCAGTCTTACCAACCCCAGTTTGGCAAGGAACAGTATCTATCGGTGGTTCAACAGTATCTAATTCCGTAAGCGGAAACCTAGATATGACCCGCCCAGTTACACCTATCTACGGCATTTCGCAGACACAAAATCCTTACAATGTGTTTGTAGGCGCACTAGATGTAACAGGCAAGTTCACCTTCATTATGGAAGACAACACAGAACTTACCCGTTTCTTAACAAATACTCAGCCTGCTATTGTTCTTAACTGGCAATACGGTACTGGCGCAGCCCTAGTTCAATTACAAGCAACCATTACAAGGGGTGCTTACACGGCTGCAGCAATTGACCGTGGTGCTGATTTTGTTCAAATCATGGTTGATGTAAACGGTATCGGTAACACAACAGACGCTGGTTCAACAGGCGGTCAAGCCCCAATCAAATGGGTATTACAGAACGCCAAAGCAAGCGGTACATACGCATAACTAATCTCAGAGTAGGAGCGGTCAGGTTGAAGCGCACGCCTTCCCGCTTCCCGCGCTCCTACTCCCAATAAGATAAGATATTGGAAGGCAAACTAAACTATGGAGGCATAATGAGTAAAAAAATAACATTACCGTCAGGCGCAACAGTTACATTAAAAGACCCAAAAACACTTCGCGTCAAAGACCGTAAAAGAGTTGTAATGGCAAGCGATTCAGCACAGGGCGATTTATCTAAAGCACTTGCATTAGGTGACGCACTTGTTGCTATGTTAATTCAGGATTGGTCTTTTGATTTAATCATTCCTTCAATAGCAATAGATTCTCTTGGCGAATTAGAAATGGCAGATTATGATTTCCTTGTTGAAGAAACTAAAGACGCTCAAAAAGCGTTATTCCCAAACCTCTCCGAAACCCCTGAATCAGCCCAAAATCCTGATAGCCCTTTCGTCAACTCGAAAGACTAAAATGGTTGGTCGAAGGGGGAACGAGAAGCGATAGGCTCGTTTACCCCGACGAATACTGGTATTACTATCAAATGGCAGACAGATTTGGTTGGACACCTCAGCAAGTAGATGAGTTACCCGCCATTACCTCTGACTGGTTGTTAGCAATATCTAGCATGATAGATAAAGTCAAAGCCGAAAGGATAGAACGCGCATGAGTTTTCGTATTAAAAATCTATCCGAAGTGTTAAAAGGTTTAGACCTAGAGGAAAAAAACATAGAACTTGCTGCTAAATATGCTATTGGCAAAGTGGGTATAGCAGTAGAAAATCAAGCCAAACGCAACGCAAAAACAGGGGTACATAAACCAGGTGAGCCTAGAATTGCGGGTTCAGGACCAGGTCCAAACTATGTAACGGGCAATTTGTTTAGAAACATTACTTCTGAGGTCAGAGTTGGTTTTGGTTCGTATGTTGCTGTTGTATCCTCTAATGCTGAATATGCGCGGGCGGTTGAATTTGGCTCATCTCGTTGGAAATCAGGAGTAAAATATCCTTATATGGTTCCAGCCGTAAACAAATTAAAGAAAGACGGAACGCTAAACAGAGTGCTTACTCAGGCGTTTCGTTCCAAAATGAGGGGATAAAATGGCAAGCGCAATTCCCCCAATTCTCATTGAATTACAATTAGAAACTAGCAAGATACGAGCGAGCCTTGCGAATGTAGAAAAACAAATGAAGGGTCTTGGCTCAACAGTAGAAAAACAGGGCGCAACATTTACACGCCTTAAAACACTTATGGCTGGTGTGTTCGGGGGCAATTTATTAACACAAGGATTTAATGCTTTAAGCGGAACAGTTAGAGGCGCAATACAAGACGCACAAGATTATGAAAAAGTATTAAAAGATACCCAAGCAGTTATTGCCACAACTGGAAATATTGCTGGTATTAGCGTAACGGGAGTAAAAGAATTAGCAGCGTCATTAGAGGCTTATGGTGTTGCAGATGAGAACGCAATTATTAAGAGCCAAAACTTAATTGCTACTTTTACCAATGTGCGAAATGTGGTTGGCGAAGGAAACGATATATTTAATCAGGCTACAAAGGCTGCACTAGATATGTCTGCTCGTTTTGGCGGAGATGTAACTTCCTCTGCCGTTCGTTTAGGCAAAGCGTTAAATGACCCGATAAAAGGCGTTATGGCATTATCTAAAATGGGCGTTCAATTTACCCAAGCGCAAAAAGACCAAATTAAAGCGTTGGTTCAGGCTGGCGATGTTATGGGTGCGCAGAAACTTGTATTAAAAGAATTAACAATACAAACAGGAGGCGCTGCAAAGGCTGCAGGCGATACTTTTGCTGGCGCAGTATTTAGAGCCAAAGATAAAGTTCAAGATTGGGCGCGTGATTTGGTTACGAGCCTACAACCAGCCCTTCTTAAATTAGGCAAGATTATTGGCGACATAATAAATAAATACATTAAACCCCTTATATCGTTTATTAGCAAAAATAAAGAAGCAATATTGGGTTTTGTAGCCACTATTTTAATTGCGGTTACAGCATGGAAAACATATACAACAGCCGTCAAAGTGGCTACCGCTATTCAGGGTTTATTTAATAAAGTGGCTGCTATGAACCCAACTACTTTAATTATCATAGCCGTAGTTGCAGCAATTGCTTTATTAGTAGCGGGCTTTATCAAAGCGTGGAATACCTTTGAGGGTTTTCGCAAAACAGTAATTAAAGGATTACAACTTGTTATAAATGCTATTGGGTATGTAATTGGTGGAATCGGCACAATGCTTAACCTCATAACCAAAATCCCTGGCATAGGCGAAAAGTTTAAGGGGATAGCCAAGGCAGTAAATGAATCAGCAAATGATGTAAGAAAGTTTGGCGATAACTTAGACAAACTATCTAACAAAAAAATCAGCATGCCTTCCCTTCCTAAAGTAAAAGACATAACAGGCGGGTTAATGGGTGGCGCGCTTGCCCCTGACGGCAAAGGTATGGTCGGAAGCAAAAAGAATGCAGAAGACGCTAAAAAAGAATTAGAAAAAAACCTTGAAACCTTAAAAGGTTATTACGGGGATATGAAAGATTTAGAGGCTAAAGCCCTAGATACAACTACCGAATATAACCGTGAAGTAGGTAAACGCAACGCTAAATACGCTGACGATTATGCCAAATTGGTAAAAGACCGCGATAAGAAAATTGTTGAAGCAACTAAGCGTGCACAAGAGGCTGAAATATCTGCTCGCAAAAACTATGCCGAAACCAAACTAAAGATTGAATTAGATAATCAAAAGGCTATTCTCCAAGCCAATAAAGAGGCTGCCGATAAGCGTCAAAGCATTATTCAGACCTCTATTGACCGTTTAAGAGATGTATTTAGGTCTGCCTCAGCCTTAGACATAGGCAAGGCATTTAGCGACCTTCTAGGAGGCGATAAGCCCGAAGACGCTACCGTAGGCAATATCATTCAGAAACTTAAAGATAAACTGGCTAGTTCAAAGGCGTTACAAACAGGCGCTCAGGGACTAAAAGAAAAAGGATTTAGTCAAACCTTTATTGAACAGGTTGTTGGTCAGGGAACCGAGGTTGGCTCACAATTAGCCAAGCAGATAAATGAAGCAACCCCCGAAGCCATAACCGAATTACAAACACTATTTGCTCAGGTTGAGGAAACCTCTAATCATGGCATAGATACTTTAGCCCTAAGTATGAATACTGGGCTTACCTTAGCCACCGAAGAATTAACCAAAGCCTACGCGCAGGTAACAACTGACTTAAATTTGACCTTAGCCGAATTAGCAACAGAATTCACAAGTAAAATGGCTGAGGCTCAAAAACAATTAACTGAGGACTTAGCAGAAATACAAAAAGAATTAACCGACACGCTTGCCGAAATTGCTTTAGATTTCCAAGAGGCTTTTGCCGAACTACAAAAAGATTTAGCAGCCGACCTAGCGGAAATGGCTTATGACTTTAATAAAACCATGGCAGGTATTAACGCAGATATAGATTCAACCATATCAAAAATAACCGAACTTATGGCTTTAATGGCTGGCTTTGGCTTTACTAGCGGTGGCGTAAGCGGTGGCGGTGCTTATTCTGATAATTCTTTGTACGGTAAAACTACAACAAGCGACTTACAAAGATTTCGCGAAAGTGAAAGAAATAACGGTTCAACATTTAACATTACAAATAATGTGTCATCAAATGTTGATGCAGACGAAATTACACACATGACCGTGCGAGCAATTAAATACGGACAAACTGTTACGGTAGGCGCCTAATGCCAATAACAACCCAATATCAGTTTTCATTTAATAGCCAAACTTTTGGTGGCGCTGGTTCTCCTTTTCAGATATTAAGCGTAGACGGATTAGAGGGTTTGCCTGTTATCCGAAACCAAGATGATAACCGTGGCTATAACGACGGCATGTTTACTGGTCAGGATTTCTTAGGTAGCAGAACTATAAGTATTATTATGAATGTCTTTGGTTCAGGAGCGACCTCAGCACAAACAAACTTAAATACTTTACAAAGGGCTTTGCTTCCCCAAGTATCAGGAACTACCCCACTTTACTTTTTATTACCTGCACCGAATAATGAACAATTTATAAATGCCCGTGTTCGCGCATTTAGAACTACTATTGACCCTAACTACACCTATGGCTACATAACTTGCCAAGTAGATTTTTATTGCCCTATTCCAATTATTTACGACACTACTTTACAAACCGCTACCATGTCCCTTGGCGGGGCATTAGGGCGCACATATAATCGAACATATAATTTGGTATATCTCAACGGTAGTGGACCATTTACTAGCGTATTAAATAGCGGTTGGGCAACTACTTATCCAACAATTACATTTAGCGGTCCAATAGTAAATCCAGTATTTGGAAACTACACACAGGGTCAATATATGTTTTTCAATTACACCTTTGTAGACACCGATGTTTGCGTTATTAACCTATTAGATAGGCTTGTTACCTTAAATGGGTCACCTGCTAGAAACCTTTTAACGGCTACCTCTACTTGGCTAACTGCCCCACCTGGTACAAGCCAATTTTATTATTATGGAACGGGTACAACAGGTGCTACTTCCGCTACAATAACTTGGCGTAACGCCTACCTCTAGGAGAATAAATGGCACTTAGAACCCCGCCCAGTTGGTTACAAAATGGTAGCCACACGGCTGAAAATGACAGATTAACTGCCAATCAAATTGTTTGGGCGCAATCAGGTGTTCGCAGAACTAACGATTTAGCCGTATCCCAATCAGCCTCTCCTGCTATGAGCGTATCTATTGCAACAGGTTGGGGAATTATTGTTGGTGATTTTACAAGCAATATGGGTGCATATAGTTTTTATAACGACGCTGCAACAACAGCCACAATTACCGCAGCCGACCCAACTAATCCTAGAATTGACCGCGTTTGCGTAACAGTAAGTGATTCTGCTTATACGGGCACAACTAACACTATTGCTTTTAATGTTGTAGCGGGAACTCCAGCAGTCAGTCCTACTGCCCCAGCAACTCCAACTAACTCCATTTCTCTAGCCACCGTAGCGGTGGCTGCAGGCGCTACTTCAATCGTAAACGCAAACATTACAAATACTAGACTTCGCACCGAGATAGACGAGGTTGTATTAGGCGCTTCTACTAACGCACTTGTGCCAGTTCGCATTCAATTATTAGCGGGTCAAACAGGTAATGCATTACAGATTGTCAATAGTTCAGGAACAGTCCTGAACGGATTTGATTCTAGTGGTAATCTACTCACAGGTGGCATAGACGCTGCAAGCCTTGAATACGAGTTCATTATGGGAGCATACTAAATGGCAACTAATACACCGGCAGTTTTTTACAGAGGCAATCCTGCTTACGGCACAACAAATGTGAACCGCACGGTTACTACGGCAGCGCTTACATCTAACCTTGTTACTTTAACTTTTGGCTCTAACCACGGACTTACTCAGGTTGGCACACTTATTTCAGTTCAAGGCGTTGGCGCTTCTTATGACGGATTATTTCCAGTAAACTCTTTTGCTGGATTAAACACTTGCACTTATGTTGTAACAACGGGAAATATTGGTTCAGCCTCAGTAACTCCAAATGGTTCAGCAATTTTTAATTCAGGCGTAACAGTAGGCGGAACAATTTCAAATGTGGCGGTTGTTGCTAATACGGCAATTATTACAACTGGCTCTGCGCATGGTTTGGCTATTGGCGATATTGTTCGCGTAAATGTTGGGCAAACAGCAACAGACGGAACTTATGTTGTGACCGCAGTGCCTTCATCAACACTATTTACTTATATTTCAGCAACAACAACTCTTGCTTCAACCGCTATTTCTCAGGGCGCGTTTTGTAAATATCCTGATAACTATACACTTGCTGCTTCAACTAACGGCATTGTAACTAACGCGATATTTTCTAATCCAACAGCAAATGCTGCGCAAGTAAATATGACTATTGACGGAATGGCGGTTGCTAAACAATTATCTATTGCTGCTAACGCTTCAACA
>Ga0214917_10002310_pt1 | contig 23447 bp, 40 predicted proteins | sample LL_1208_BB_MetaG_FD_177983 | JGI IMG/M metagenome (GOLD analysis project Ga0214917, IMG submission 177983) | Freshwater microbial communities from Lake Lanier, Atlanta, Georgia, United States - LL_1208_BB | ecosystem: Environmental > Aquatic > Freshwater > Lake | place: USA: Georgia | collected...
GGGTCCGGGCGATGCGCTGCTCGCCGTGATGCCCGTCGCGCTCGACCCGTGGCCTGCCGGATGGGCGGCGGGCACGCCGACATCGCTGCTCCAGTACTTCGTGCAGGTCAGCGGCGAGCTGCCCCCGATCCCGCTCTGGGGAGGCAGCGTCGGCACGGCGCGGCAACAGGTCGTCTATGGGGCGCTCGCACAGCTTTACGCCGACACGGTGACTCCCGCTGCGCCTGTTGTGAGTGGCGGCACGCACACTTGCGTCCGAGGCGACGAGTTCGTTCGCGTCGCGCCGACTGGCGCGGGCGCTATCACAATCACGCTGCCCGATCCGACGACGACGACGGGCCGCACGATCACGGTCAAAAAAACCACAACGGATGTGATCGACGCGATCAACGTCGTGCCGACTGCGGGCCTGATCGACGGCGCAGCGAGCTATCCGCTCCCGGCGAGCGCGTACTCGACACTCTCGTTCCGGTCGGACGGCACCGATTATTGGGTGGTGTGAGATGCCCGCGCCGATTCCCGCTCCCGTCTCTGGTGTTTCGTTCGGCTTCCGCTTCGACTGCGCGGCGGGCGATACGCTGCGCCCCGGCGAGGTTTTTTTTATCCTCGACGGAACCGGAGGCGCGGTGACGCTGCCGCCTGCCGCATCGACGGGTGGTGCGCTCGTCCTTTGCCTCGCGCCCACGGACGGCTCGGCGTTGAAGATCGGCGCGGATGGAGCGGACACCATAGACGGCGATCCGTCGTATCCGCTCGCGTTGCCCCAGCGGTCGCAGATGCTTGTCTCGCTGGGCCTTGCTGGCCTGTGGAAGAAGCTATGACGACGCCCATCTACTACGATCAGCCACTCGTCTGCGCGGGCGCGAACGGTTGGATCATCAGCGAAGATTTCATCGCGCTCAACGGCGTCGGCTCGACGGGCTGGACCGTGACGCCCACGGGCGCGAGCGCGGGCGTTTTCGCGGTCGTCCCTGCGGTGGGCGACGCCGCGCATCCCGGCGTGGTGCGGTGCGCGACAGGCTCCACGGCGACGGGGCGCGTGGCGCTCTCGCGAGGCGCATCGCGGCTGCGTCTGCCTGCGGGCGTGCCGCTCGCACGGCTGACGATGGAGGCGCTCGTGCGCGTGCCCGTGCTGCCGGCTGCACTCCAGACCTACTCCGCGACTCTGGGCCTCGTGGACTCGACCGTGCTGGCGACGGGCGCAGCGGAGATTGGCTGGCGGCTGACGCTTGCGGGCGCGTGGATCGCGGTCTGCCGCATCGGCGGCGTCGATGTGGTCGCGTCCTCCGTGCTGCCAGCGGTCGCGGGTCAATGGACCCGCCTGCGACTCGACTACACCGCAGGCGAGGGCGCGGTGTGGAGCGCGGCCTCTCCGAGTCCCGGCCCGACCGAGCCGCTCGCGAGCGCGGTGTCTGCCGTCGTCGATCCGCTGGCAGCGGCACAGCTCACGCCAGCGGTCAAGGTCTTCAAGACCGTGGGCACCACGAACCGTGAGGTCGAGGTGGATTACCTCTACGTCTCGCAATACGCACCGGGGGCGCGATGATCGAACTTGAATACACGCGCTTCATCGAAGCAGAAGCCATCTACGCCGAGAGCGGCGTGAAGGTCGAGATCCTCAAACAGCCCATCGAGACGGTGTTCCTGCGCGCCTACGACGCGAAGCTGGAGCAGATCGAGATGGTCGATCAGTCCATGCGCTTGAGGGGCTTCGTCCGCGTGACGGAGGTCAAGCTCGACGCAGACGGTCCTGCGGTCGACGTGCCCGCCACCGTCGAGGGAGTCGTCTGATGCCGGTCTACCCCTTCGTGGACTACCCGAGCCTCGCTGCGGTCGCGGGCGCGTCGCGCGTCATCCACACGCCGGGGATCACTCCGTCTGTGAACTCCACGGTTCCCGGTGGAGGACCGGAGCCGATCGCGCTCGGCACGCTGCTCGGCCTGCACTACCAGCGAGACACGGATCTCGTGTATTCGTATGCGAAGATCCAGACGAGCTATCTCTCCGACGCGAGCTTTCACATCCACTGGACGAAGGCCGTCAACACGAACCAATCAGGGCGCACGGTGCGCTGGCGACTCCGCTACACGGTGTTCGACGGCACGTCGCAGGATGTGACCGCAGGCCCGACCGGCACGATCGTATGGGACGACACCTACGACGACGCGGGCACGACCTCTCGCATCGTCTACCGCACGCCGAACGCGGTGGCGACGGGGTTCGTCGCGGGCTACTACGTCGGGATGGAGCTCGGGTTCGTCGCGGCGAATACAACGCTCTCTGGCAGGCCCGTCGTCATCTCGTGCGACATCCTCGCTCGTCAGTCGATCAACGTGGGGAACTAATGCCGACGACCTACGGCGAGCGCCACGGCTGAGCGCGAGACGCCGCAGGGCGACCAGCTCTACCGCGTTGACGGGCACCGCTCCGCGCGGTACGCTGCCCCCCATGCCAAACCAGCCTCTGCCGATCCGTCCTGGCGCGAACACCACCGTCCCGTTTGGCTTGCCGACGCTGCTCGGCCCCGCGGTCGTGCCGGTGCATCAGGGCGTGCCGAACCTCGTCGAGGCCGTCGACCTGTGGGTGGCACCGATCGGGGGTAGCCCCGCGCAAGCGACGCTGTCGTTCACGGGCACCGCGGCGACCATCGTCGTCGATCTTCCCGTCGGCAACGAGGCGCCGGCTCGTGTGCTGGACGGCGTACCGCTCCGCGGCGTGACGGTGTCGGGCGCGGAGACCAGCGGTCAGGGAGCGGCCGTGGCCTACGGCAACGTCGTCCGCAACAGCCCACGTCGGCCGCTTCAGCCGACGCGGACAGGCGTTCCGTCGGGCGCCCCGGTCAACCTGTCGGGCGTCGGCACGCTGGTCACGCTGCACGCGCTGGAGCCGAACTACACCGACGAGCTGCACATCTGGGCACACAACCCCACGGGCGTTCCGATCACGGATCTTTCGCTCGGCGTGGCTGGCACCGGCCCCTTGCCCCCGCCGTTTGTGGACCAAGTCGCGGTCGCAAAATACAGCACCATCAAGGTGCTCAACGGCGTGACCGTGCGCGGCGACTCCACAGCGGCCACGCAGATCCTCGCGCAGGGCGACGCGGGCCTCGTCGTCTTCGGGTTCTTCGTCCGCTACTGAGGGCAACATGGCGACCACCAGCATCACGTTCCCGCTCAACACGGCCAAGGTCGTCGACGGCTACGATGCGACCTTCCGGCTGCGCCCCGACGGCTACCCGTATTCGCGCCTACTCCGCGAGTACGGCGTCCGCAAAGCCGCGGAGTGCGTCGACTGCGGCGGCCCGGAGACTTCGTACCCCGCGCGCGTGCCGGCCTGCGGCTGCGGCGCGGCGGGCAGCTACAACCTCCCGTGTACCTGCGGTGCGTCGTCGTCCGCAGCACTGCCGCGGCGGTGAAGGATGCGCGTGCTGGGTGCTGCGCTGCTCGAGGCCGTATCCGACGTGCCGTATTGGGCGTGGGCGTTGACGCTCACGGGCCTGGCCGTCGGCTGCGACAACACCCTCGCCCCCTCAAGCGGCGGCGGGTTGTCGGGTCTGAGCGGCAGCGTCCCGGGCCTCGTGACGGCGCTCATCACGCTCGCGCAGGCGTACCGCATCAAAGCGAAAGCCAAGGCCGACAGCGAGGCGACGGACCTGCGCGTCCAGTCCGCGCTCGCGCAAGCCTACGAGGACAAAAGTGCGGACCTCGCGGCCTCGCGCGCCATCGCTGAGGAGGCGCTCGCCACGAGTCGCAAGGCGCAGGCGGCCGCGGAGGACTGCGAACGTCGCGAGCAGGCGGCTCGAGCGGAGGCCGCGCAGCGCGAGCTGGATTGGCGCCGCACCCTCGACGAGATCCGCGCCGAAGCGCGCGCCTCGATCGCGCCGAGGTCGACGTGAGCCGCCGGCCCGCGCGCCTCACGCTGCACTGGCCGACGGTCGTGCTCGTGTCGGTGGGCATCGTCGCCATCGTCGTCGCGGCGGGCCTCGGCGCCTCGTCGGAGGTGCTCGCGCTCATCTCGAGCATCGTCGCAGCCGGCGCGGGCCTGTCGCCGGCCGCCGCGTCGAGGCCGACGGCCGACGACTGAATGTTCTCCCCAACCCCTTATGCGGGGCCGGGGCGTGGTTATACGGGGAGCGATGGAGATACGGGGAGATCTGCCGCCGGCATGGGCCGACGCGCTGCTACGCTTTCGCGCGCAAGTGGCTGCGACCAGATCGCAGAACACGGCCGAGACGTATGAGCGAGGGGTCCGGTTGTTTTTTGCGTGGTTGGCGCCGCGGCCGTTCGCGCTGAATCTGCCTCGCGACACGCTCCAGGCGTTCGCGGTCGCTGGCATCCGCGAGGGCAAGGCGGGCGCGACGATGCGCGCCTACGTGGCCGGCGTGAAAAAGTTCCTCGGCTGGCTGGCCGCGCAGGGCGGCCGCGTGCCGACGTTTGGCGCGGTCGACTGGCCGCGCGAGCAGCAAGTACAGCCGCAGGCGCTGCCGCCGAACGTGCTGGAGCTCTACCTCGGGTGGGTGCGGGCGAACGCCACCGAACCCTACCGCACCGCGATGCTGCTCCTGCCACACTGCGGCCTGCGGATCTCCGAGCTGGTGGGCCTGCGCCTCTCTGACCTCAAAGCCGAGGGCCGGGGGCTGATTCTCGTGGTGCGCGCGGGCAAAGGGAACAAGTGGCGCCAGGTGCCGGTGCTGCCGTCGTTCGCGCCGGTGCTGAGCGAGTACCTCCGCGGCTGGCGCTCGCTGCCAAGTCGAGCGCGCAACCCGCACCTGTTCCCCGCACGCGGAAAGCTTTCAGGCATGGATCGGCGCAGCCTCACGGCAAAACTCACGGCCTGCTCGCGCGCGCTCAACCATCCGCTGACCGCGCACACCATGCGCCGACAGTACGCGACGGCGCTGCACCGGGGAGGCGTGCCGCTCGCGACGATCTCGCGCGTGCTCGGGCACACCGAACCGAAAACCACCAGCAACCACTACCTGGCCATGACCGGCGGTGACCTTGTCGCTGCCACGCGAAAGGTGACCCTCTGATGCCCACGCCTCCGAAAAAGCGCAACACGTCCACCACCGTCATTGAACAGCCGGTCGAGACGCCGGCCGTGTCGCTCGACACGCTCGCGAGCGCGCTCGACGCGATGGAGACAGAGCCGCAGACGCTGCCGGTGTTCGACGAAGTCGAAGAGGCGACGCTGCCCGACTACGTGCAGAACGGCGCGACCATGCCGCTTGCGCCGGTGCCAATCCCGCCGGCCATCAGTCCAAAGGCGAACAACACCACCCACGCCGTGATCGCGCGCGAGCTGAGCGGTTTCAAGCAGTACATTGGCGACAGCCAGCGGATCGCGGTCTATCACGAGGACGACCTCGGCAAGCGCAGCCTGATCAACGAGTATGGGCCGAAAGAGATTGAGGCGTATGGCTCGGTGGAGTCGTTCGTCCAGCGGGTGATCGCTCGCAACTACGGCGGCGGCGGGGTGTTCCCGATCGTCGGCATAAGCGCCAACGGAAAAAAGTTCGATCTCGAGACCGTGCGGATCGCCAAGCCGACGGTGGACCCCAAGGAGACCTCCAACATGGATATGACGCGCGATCTGCTCGAGCAGCTCAAGACCGCCAACGAGCGCATCCTCGAGGCGCGCACCCAAGTCCCGCCGCAACCCAACCCCATCGATCAACTCGAGCGGCTGGAGGAGTTCAAGCGCAAGGCCGGCGGCGGCGACCAGAGCGCGATGCTGATGATGATGATGATGCAACAGCAGCAGCGCGGCCCCGACCCCGCGGTGATGCAGCTCCAGAACCTCGTCGAGAAGGTCATGGATCGCTTCGCTCGCCTCGAGCAGGTCGTGATGGCGCCCCCGCCCCCGCCGCCCCCGCCCATGCCGATGGGACCGGACCCGATGGAGCTCGTGCTGCGCGTGGCCGAGGTGATGCGCCCGCCCGAGCGCGCGAACCCGATCGACGACCTCGTGAAGCTCAAGAGCCTCACCAACGAGAGCGCGCTCTCGGTGGAGAAGCTCGTGGGCACGGTGATCCCGCAGCTTTTGTCGAACGTGCAGCAGACGACGCCGCTCCGCGAGCGCCTTGAGGAGCTGGCCCTGATGAAAAAGCTCATGGGCAGCGACGACAATCCATTCACGGGGATCCTCAAGAGTTTCATGCAGAGCCAGCTCGGCGCGGGCCTTGGCGCGGGCCTCGGCGACGCCATCCGCGCGCGGAGTCAAGCTCCCGTGCAGGCGCCCCCGCCGGCCCTGCCGCCGCCGTCGCGGTCTGCCGAGCCGCAGACGCTGCCGGCGAAGTACATCCAGACATATGAGCCGCGCCTCGTGGCCGCGACCGACGACGCGGACCTCGTGTCGTGCGTGGTGGACAGCCTGCTCTCGTTGGCGACTGAGCCGCACTGGGTCAAACTATCGACCGTGTTCTTGGAGGCCACCGTCAAGGACGATCTGGCGCAGGTCAACCAACTTTTGTTCGCTTTCTTCAACGTCTGGGGGCAGAGCGGATCGACCGTCTCCAAAGAGAAAACGGACGCTGCGATCCGCGCCGTCAACACGTCCTGGGATGTCATCGTCCCGCGCGTCTGCGAGTTGGCAGGCCAGCCGCTGCCGGAGACCTACAAGCAGCGCCGGAACGCAGCCGCGGCGGCCGCGGAGAAGAGCGCCGCAAACGGGCAAAGCGGCCCGTCCGCGTCCTCGTCGACGCCCGCATCAGGCGACGCGGTGCAGGCTTGATCGTCGCGCGGCCTGCGGCCGGCGGCCGGTGGATCGTCACCGACGCCGACGAGTTCGACACGGCGCACGGCACGCGCGCGGAGTTGGTGGCGTTCGCGCGCCGCGTGCTCCGCGAAGAGCGCGACGCTCGAGCCGCGCGCCGGACGAGGGTCCACGCCCGCCGACAGGCCGTGCATCACGTTTGACACGTAGGGCGGTGGCGGGTACGCTCGCCACCGTGTCTCTCCTCCGCGTGCTCTCGGGCCTCTCGCTGATCGCCGCCGGCGTGCGCGCAGTCAACGAGGGCACGCGGGGCGCTCGAGCCGACGAGGGCAGCGCCCCAGCGTTCGCGGACGGCGCCGGCATGAAAGCGTCGCTCCGCAACGTCCGCACGCTCGACGACCGGATCCACATCATCAAGGGGTTGATCCGGCAGGGGCAGTCGGACCCGAGTGTGCGTGCGTGGGTTTCAGAAGTGCTCACCCGCCGCTGCGGCGATACGTGGTGCGTGCCTGAAAAAGACAGGACTGCGGAGATCCGCGCGATCTTCGACGCGATTCGCGCGCGCGTCCGGTACACGGGCGACGTGTGGTCGGTGGATACGTACCAGGCCGCGCGGCACGTCCTCAAACACCGCACGGCCGATTGCGACGATTTCACCATCCTCGGCGCGTCGTGCCTGCTCGCCGTGGGCATCCCGGTGACCCTCGTCGTCATCCAGACGACGAGCGCCGACGACTGGGACCACATTTACCTGCGCGCCGGCGACGGGAAGGGCGGCCTTATGGGGTTCGACGCGTCGATGGATCAGCCGGTCGGTTGGGAAGCGCCCCCTAGCATTGTGCGTCGCACGAGGACGTTCCCGCTGTGACGCGCGCCCTCTTTGCATCGCTCACCATCCTCGCGGCCTCGTGCGGCTCGACTTCGCCGCGCGTGACCTCCGCGGCCGCGTGCAACGCGCTGATCGTGAGCCTTGGCGAAGCGGAGCACCTCACGCCAGAGCGCGCGACGGCCGACATTCGCACGGTGGCCGCAGTCTGCCGCCGGCTGCAAGAGTCGGTCGACGGAGGCGCGCAGTGACGGCGCTCAGCACGGCCGCCGACGTGGCGCGGATTGCGTTTGAAATCATCGCCGGCATCTGGCCGACGCTGGAGGAAGCGATCCGCGGTGGCGCGCAGCGCGAGATCCTTGAGGCATCCCTGCGCGCATCGATCACGGCCGCGGAGCGCGTCGCGCGAGCACGCGTCGAGCAGCGCGCCGGCCGTCGGGTCAATCCTTTTCTCGTTCTGGCGGTCCAGCTCGACGACCTAGCCGACGAGCTCGCGTTGCACGACCAGCTCGACGACGCGCGCACGCTCCGCACCATCGCGGAGGACTACCGCAAGACGTTCTCTGCCGGCCGTGCCGGCGACGAACGGAACGACGCTTGACACGTCTGTCTGTATCGTGAATGATACGCAAGCCAAGAGGAGTACACGCATGGCCAAGTGTTCTAAGCCGAAGACCAAGGCGCGCAGCCGCAAGCGCCGCGCATCCCCCGCAGCCAGCAAGGCCGGCTGCAAGATCGTCACGATCAACCGGAAGCGCCGTCGCATCTGCCGTCGCGCCGACGGCACCATCCGCAGCAACACGAAGGCGTGAGGAAACAGCCATGAACTACTACAGCCTCGATGGAATGGACAGCGGCCTCGCCGCCATGTTCGACGCGGACACCCTCAAGGACACGGCGATCGCGGCCGGTGTCGGTGGTGTCACCAGCTTGGTCACCGGCAAGGTCGTCAACTACCTCGGCGATATGATCTATCCGGTTGACCGCGCGAACGCGGCCGACTCGGAGGGTACGAAGCAGTACGTGAAGGGCGGCCTCGCCGCGCTCCTCGGCTTCCTCGGCGCCGCGTACCTCGTCCAGTACAACCGCCCCGCAGCGTTCGCGTTCGCCGGCTCGATGGCGGGCGAGGGTCTCGCAAAGATGGTCCGTCAGGCGATGGGTTCGCCCGAGGATGACTGGTCGTCGTACCAGCTCCGCGGCGGCCGCATGGCCGCGCTGCACGCGACCACCGTCGAGCTCGAGCGCGCACTCCGCGGCGCCCCGGCGCTCGCCGCGCCGGTCGTCACGGCCGCGACGCGCGAGAACGGTCTCGCCACCTCCATCCCCCGCAAGTTTCAACCGTTCATGGGCTGATCGGCCCATCTGAAGACCCCTACAGGAGATCCGACAATGGCCGAAGCCCCGCTCATGCCCGTGACCCGCGAAGCGGGTATGTTCTTGCTCCCCGATGGCCGCAAGGTCAAGATCGCTGACACGCGCTACGGCAGCGTGTGGGACACCGTCGCGCAGCCCTCCGGCGCCGTCACTGCCGGCACCGAGCTGGTGTTCTTCGAGAACCTCCAGAACAAGCGCCTGATCGACACGAGCCTCAACACGAACGGCCGCATCCCGGCCGGCACGGAGCTGATCCTCGAGTCGGTGGGTCTCTACATCCTGAGCGCGTTCGGTAACCTCACGCCGCCGCCCGCCGACATCAAGAAGTTTGTGGACGCGGCGTACCTCCGCTTCGCGATCAACGGGATCGTTCAGCAGGACGGCCCCGCGATCCACTTCCACTCCGGCCTCGGCTTCGCCGGTAACTCCGTGGAGAACGGGCAGGGCGTCGTCTCGCTGGGCGTCGCGGCGACCGGCTCGGTGCGTCTCCTCGACATCCCGCAGCTCATCACCAAGGATCACGACATCCGCGCGGTGTTGCGGTTCGACGACCGCATCTGGGCCGGCACGGGCGCCGGCGGCGTGTTCCCGCTCGCGAGCGACCGTATGCCGACGCTCTCGACCGGCCTCGCGGCGCGCATCGTGCTCCAGGGCCAGCTCATCGTCGCCTCGACGAAGTGAGCCACACGCCGTGCGCCTCGGCGCGCGGCAACCCCACGAGACGGCCTGCCGTCGCGCCACCTCGACGCGGCGCGGCGAGCGGGCCGTCCGTCTTTCCACCTCTGAGAAGGGCACAGCATGGGACCGATTCTCTCTCGTTTCACCGACCTCCGCGATCCCGCGCTCGACATCGACATCCTGCGCCCCGAGCTGCCTGAGTTCACCCTCACGGTGAACCCTGACGGCACCTCAACGGCGAGTCCGACCATGCCCGTGCTGAATGGCTACATCCTGTCGATCTACGGGGTGCAAGCATGGGCAGCGGGCGGCTGGCAGGGCGCCGGTCTCGGGCCGAGCCTCGTGTCGTTCAACATTCAAGAGGCCGGCAGGGCGCAGGCCGTCTTCAAGAAGTTCACGCGCCTTGAGGGGTTCAGTGGGCAGCAGGACGTGTCGTTCTACTTCCCCTACCGCTGCATGGGCGGCACCGACCTGGAGGGTCTCTGGTCGGTGGACCCGAACTGGGTGGCGCTCGTCAACCAGCGCGTGACCTTCGGCATCCGGCTCGTTGCTGACTACTACCGCTGCCCGCCTGCCGGCCGCTGAAGAGGGCACCGTGGGCATCACGCCGCGTGTCCTCTTCGACGCCTGCCCGCGCGCGTTCTACGCGACGGTCATGGGCCGCCAGCGTCGGGCACTCGGCCCGACGCGGCGGCTCGTCGTGCCCGCCGGCGCGGAGACGCTCATCCTCAAGAGCAACGTGCAGAACGACGCCGTCCTCTACCTCTGCGTCCAGACGCAGTTTGGCTCACCCGCGGCGCAGAACGCCGTGTTTGGCAGTACCCCGGGCGTCGGCGGCGCGTCGCACAGCTTCGCGCTCACGCCGCTGTTTGAACAGATCCTCCTGGCAGATGAGACCATCTCCGTCGTGACGGAGATCAACACCATCCTTCTCGTGCAGACGGTGACCGTATGACCAGCCCGATCGTGCAGGCGAACGTCCAAGTCGCTCGTGCGAGCGCCCGCATCGCGCGCAACGCCGCCGCTGGCTTCGCGTCGCGCCTTCTGCGCGCGGCCGGCGTCGAGCTCTCTGCGGTGACGCCGGACGTGGGCGCGCGGGCCGAGCAGACGCTGCGCGAGCGGGTCACGTCGGCGCCGAAGAGCGTGGTCGCGGCCGGCGTGACGTTCGCGTTCTCGCGCCTTGTGGCCGTCTGCGATATGGTGCTTGTGGTTGCGTCCATCGCAGAGCGGTTGGACTCTGTTTCGCTTTCCAATCGAGTCGTGCAGTTTGCGATGGGTCCGCTCACGATCGCGACCACATCCATCAGTGAGAAGATCCGGTCGTTTGAGGGGGTGTCGTCGGGTCTCACGGGCCTTGGCGAGGTGAGCGATTGGGTTCGCGCCGCCGCGGTGCTCGCGTTCGTATCGGGTATTGGTTTCGTTCCAAGCGCGGCCCTGCTCATCTTCGCGCAGATGGTCGACGCGATCGACGGCGTGGAGTCGGATGCGGCTGAACTCGTCCGCGCCGCGTGCGAGGCGCAGAAGGCCGCGACGGGCCAGGCTTGCACGCCGGATATGTTCGCCACCCTGCTCGCGCAGGAGCGGGCGCGCGAAGAGGCGAACAGCCTGTCGAGCCTCGCGGCCCGAACGGTCGACAAAATCGTTGACACGGCCGGCGACATTGGAAAGTCCGCGGGCGAGGGTCTCGGTAACGCGCTCTTCTGGCTCGCGCTGATCGGCGGCGTGGGTGTCATGCTCTACTTCAGTGCGCCGGCGCTCGCGGATCGTGCCGCCAGCACCGCTCAACGATTCCGCTCCTGAGAGGTACATCATGCCGCAGACCGCCGGACAACTCCTCACCACCGTCAATCGCGACGTGATTTTCTGGAACACGTTCGTCGGCAGCACTCGCAGCCAGTGGGAATCCAACGACAGGCTGTCGTCGCAGATCGCGCCGCTCGTGACCTCCGTCAACCAGACGGGCGCCGCGCTTCTGCGCGAGATCACGGTTATCGCCGCTGATCCGAACGGCGTGACCTCTGCGCTTGAAGCAAAGGTGGTCGCGTTCACGGCCTACGTCGGGCAGACGGTCGACCAGATCAAGCAGATCCTCGTCAACGCGTCGCGCACCGGCGGCGGCACGCGCCCCGGTGGCGGCACGAGCACGAGCACGAGCACGGGCACGAGCACGGGCACGAGCGCCGCCGACGCGGAGCGCGCCCGCCTTGAGCTGGAGGCGCTCATGGCGCAGCAGCAGAGCGGTGGCACGAGCACCGGCGGCGGCGGGGGCGGCCTGTGGCTGATCGTCGCCGGCGTCGCGCTCGGCGCGATTGCGATCTCCGCGGCCCGCAGCGGGAGGTGAGCATGGCGACCTACGTGAGCCTCGGCGTCGACATCAACCCAAGCCCCGCCACGGCGACCGTGCGGACAACCGCGACGGCTGAGCAGGCGCTGACGACGGAGCCGCTGCCGCGGCTTGTCCGCACGCCTCTGCCCGTGCTGACGACGACGGGCGGCCAGCAGGTGCCTACGGGCGGGGAGCAGCAGACGGGCGGCCAGCAGGAGACCTCGCCGCCCCCGCGCGAGACGCCCGCAGAGAGCGGCGGCTTCAACCCCTTGTGGCTCATCCTCGCCGGCGTCGCGCTCGGCGGGATCGCGATTTCCGCGACGCGCTCGACCGGCTTGCAGGGATTGGGCGGCAGCGGCTGCGGCTGTGGAGGCTGACCATGAGTACCCTCGTCCTCGACTCGTCGTCCGATCTGCCGCAGAGCAGCGAGCCGTGCGGCTCGTGTACCAACCGCTACCCTGGCGTCGCTGCGTGGACGAGTTCCGTGCTCTCCCCGGGCGCGCAGGAGGAGCTCTACGACGGCCGGGACATCCACGTCGACACACGTCTGCGCGGCCTGCACGGCCTTGCACAGGACGACATCGTTGAGGAGCAGGGGCCGGGGTGGGGGCCGTTTTTCAAGTTCCTGCTGATTACGACAACCGTCGGCTACTTCGTCCGCGGCGTCGGCTGGCAGCAGTGGGGCTTCCCTGAGTTTGGAGACCCCGACGGCATCCGCGCCGACATCATCGTCCCGGCGGCCGTGGGTGGGATTGTTGCGACGCTGGTCCGCTGACGGGAGACGCGCATGGAACAGGTACTGGTCCTCAACGGTCTCACGGGTCTGGTCGACACGCGAGGCACGGCGGCGTCCTGCGAGCAGCGAACCGACGGCACCGTGGGTTGTCTCGACACGCCGCTCGGCGTGGCCGCGGCCCGCGCGGCCGAGGTGGGTGGTTCGACCGGCGACTACGTCGCGTCGCGCCTCGACGCGCTCTCGCAGGAGGCGCGCACGCAGGCCACCTATGAGACGGTGCGCGCCGACGAGCTGGAGGCTTCGGCCAACAGCGCGCGACGCCTCGGCGACGGGGGTAGTGCGTCGGTGATCGATGCCCAGGCGGCCGCCGCCCGGGTCAAGTCGCGGGCAGATCTCGCGCAGTCGGCGGCGGCGGCCGCGGCCGCGCAGGCCGTGCGCCTCGGCGACGCGCCTCGAGCGCGCATGGCCGCCGACGCCGTCGTCGCCGCGGCGTGGAAGGGCGAGCTGGCCGAGGTGCAGACGGGGGCGCTGCGAGGGTTGGGGGTCGACCCTGCGCCTGGGCCGACGACGGTCGCGCCGATCGGTCTCGCGGCCGGCTCGACGGCGTTCGTGCCCAACGTCGAGACGTTCTCAATCTCGCCGGCAGGGATCGTCACGGCGCAGAACGGGCCAGAGCGGTTGACGCTGTTCGGCGTCAAGGCGGGTGAGGCCACGCTGACGTTCACCACACGCGGCAGCACGGAGCAGAAGGTCGCCAAGGTGGGCGTGGGTGGCGTGACGCCTTTGCAAGCGATCCAGGCGGGCAAAGACCTCTGGGACAAGATCTCAAATATCCTCGACGAGCCTGTGCTCGCGATTGACTGGCAGGACGCGGCGGTCATTCGCGTGAACGCGGACGCCATCCAGCGCGTCCTCGCCACGCTTCGCAACGCCTCCGACGACTACGGCTCAACGGGCGCCAATACGGAAGCAAAGCAACTCTACGCCATCGTTGGCTACATCAAGGCCAATCCGCAGGTGATGACGCTTCGCGAGGCGGTGGTCGGGTTGATCCCGAGCGCGCTCACGGAGCCTTCGCTCTCCCGCACCGGCCGCGAGTGCCGGTGGGAGGGAGGCACCAACTATCGACCGCTCTATGCCTTTGCGCGTGACTACGGTATCGCCATCGACGTGGCGGCGATCACCGCCGTCACGCTGACGGCGGTTGCGGGCGCCGTCGCCACCGTGTTCACGGCGGGTGCCGCCGCGCCGGCGGCGGCCGCGGCGACCCTTGCGACGATGGGCATCACCTTGAGCACGGCGACGATCACGGCGATCGCGAGTATCGCCACCATCGTCGGCGCAGCCGCAGGCTACCTCGCCTCGCAGATGCCCACGTTTGCTGCGGACCCTGACCGGCTCGTGAAGTCGTTCGGCGCTGCGGTCTGCGCGGCCGTCAACGACAACGCGATGCCTCGACGCGCACGCGCTGCAAACAAGATTCGAGCTCAGGCGACTGCCGCAGAGCGCCAGTACAGAATCGCACTCGGGTTTGCCGCAAGCTCTGGCAGCAACACGACAGCCCGTTCTCAGTTCCTCGCGCAGGCCGCAGATGCGCGCGCTCGAGGACAGAGGGCGCTTGCGGAGCTTCTGCCGCTCGACGATGCGCGGTTCTTCACGTCCGCGCAGAACGTGGCGCTCACCAAAGCCAAAGAGACGCTGAACAAAGACGACGCGCTCGTCCGCACGGAGGTGCAGGAGCGCCTCTCGACGGTCGCGGAGCGGCGCACGACGGGCAGCGGAGGCGGGAGCGCCTCGACGAGCACCGGCGGCGGGGGCGGCGCAGTCGTCGCGGCCGGCGGCGCGGCGGCCGCGGCGTTCCTCTTGTGGAGGTTCCTGCGATGAGCTGGGTCAAAGCATACGCACGCGAGACGCACTCAATGGCCGCGTTCCAGAGGCGCATGAACGGCCTCAGCGCGCAGCCGCGGCCTGACAAGGTCAGCTCGCGCGGCACCATCTACTGGTCGTCGAGCACGCGGAGCTGGTTGCTGGCCTACCGTTCTGGCGGTGGCGCGGTGATCGAGTTTTTCCGCGACTGCCCCTGCGGAACATGACGACGCGCTGCGGCGTAGCCCCCACGCCTCTGGGCGAGATCGCGCGCGGCTACGGCTACGGCCGCGGTCGCACGTCCGGCGCACGGCGGCTGCACGCGGGCATCGACTTTCGCGCCGCGCGCAACACGCAGATCCGCGCGCCGTGGTCGGGCATCGTCACCAAGGTGGCCACCGACAACGAGCGAAACGGCGCACTCAAAGGCTACGGGAACGCAGTCGTCGTCCACAGCAGCGACCTCGGCATCTACTGGCTCTTCGCGCACATGGCCGGCCTGCCGTGGGTGACAGAGGGCGAGCGCATCGTCGTCGGCCGCGTGCTCGGCCAGGTCGGCGCGAGCACCAACGGCAAGTTTCCCGGCATGGGCGCGCATCTGCACTTGGAGACCGCGACGCTGCCTTGGCCCAAAGGCTACGGCCGCGGCAACCTCGACCCCGCGGTCGTGTTCGCGCGCATCGGCCTTGACGTGGCGCAACCCGCCGGCGCTCGAGCACGCCTCGTCCGCGGCGCGTCGTGCGCGCCGGCTTCGTTCGCGGGCCTGCGTTACCTCGCAGAGGGCGCGGAGGTGGCCGACGGCGAAGAGTACGAGCCGCTTGAGGAGGACGAGAAGACCGGCGGCTCGTCGGCCGTGCCGCTCGTGCTCGGGGCGGCTGCGCTCGTCGGCCTGTTCTACGTGCTGCGGAGGTGATCGTGCTCGTGCTCGACCTCGTCGTCGTGTCGCTCTTCGCGGCGGGCCTCACGCACATCCTCCGCGCGCTGCCGCCGTTCCGCGGGTGGGTGTTCCGCGGCGTCAAACCCTGGGCGTGCGACCTGTGCATGAGCTGGTGGGGCGCGGTGCTCGCGACGGGCGCGCTGCGCCTCGACGAGGCGCACGGCCTCGTCGGCGCCGTCGTGCTCGCGGTGGCGGCCGTCGCGCCGTCCATGCTCGTGTTACGCTGGACCTCGCAGCCGTCCGTCGACTTCACGCTGCCGGAGTGACCATGCGGAGCACGCGCTATGAACCCGTTCAAGAGCGAATCCTGAGCGCGGCGCTGCCCGAGCCGCCGTGCTCGCGCAAGCGGGGCAAGTACGACTGGCTGGCCGTGGACGTGTGCGCGACGGCCGTCGCCAAACAAAAGTCGAAGCTGCTCTCTTCGCGCGATGTGGTGGCGTTGCTTCTCGCTGCGTCGTCGCTGGAAGCGCGCGCGACGGAGCACGTCGTCGCCATCTACGTGAACGCAGCCATGCGACCGCTTGCTGTGAGCACGCTTCACAAAGGCGGCTTTGCGTCGTCGATGGTGGACAACGCGGCCATTTTTCAGCTTGGCCTGCTCGTGGGTGCCGTTGGGTTTGTCCTCGCGCACAACCACCCGAGCGGCTCGCTGGAACCCTCGCCGCAAGATGATGCCTTCACGCGCAAACTCAAAGAGAGTGCGCCGCTCGTCGGGCTTCAACTCTACGACCACATCATCATCGGTGGTCTGCCTGACAGCGGCCAAGCGAAGTACTTCTCCTACCAAGACACTGGACGGTTCAACACCCTGTGACCGACGCGCCCGCCTTTGCGAAGATGCTCGTGCAGGAGCTGGAGCGCGTCGGGCTTCGGGCCAAGGCGTGGTCGTCGCCGGACGGCAGCCTCATGCGCGTCTACGTGGGCGAGCAGCACCTCTCCGTCGGGGCCGACGGCAGCATCAGTACGCGGACGCGAGGCCGCGCGACGTTCGTGGCGAGCGGCCTCTACCCCGGCCAGCGCAGGGCGTTCACCGAGGCGGTGCGGGCCTACGGCGAGCGCGCTCGAGAGGCGCTTGAGCGCCGGGACGCGGAGGCCGCGCGGGCGTGGTCTCGTGAGGACGACTGGGTCGACGTGACCGACGCGTTCCCCCTGCGGCCTGCCGGCGTGTTCCGCGCCATCGCGGCCGCGCTCGACGAGGGCGACCGCGAGGCCGCGCGAGAGAATCTGCTCGACCTGCTTGACACGCGCACGGGCCTGCCGCCGGTGCTGCAACGGATCGCGGTGCGCCGGATGCCGTTTCAGATGCACCTCGTGATGCGCGACGGCAAGGTGGCGCGCGTTCTACTGCGGAGGGATCACCGTGCGTAGCGACCGTGACCTTGAGCGCGCCTTCCGCAAGGCCGTGAACATGACGCCGGCGCAGATCCGCGCCTGGGCGGCCGATCCACGCTCGCGGCTCGCGAGCTACCCGCGGACGCGCGCGGAGCTGCGGACGCTGGCGTCGGCCAAGGCCAAGCCGGCGAGCTCGTGGACGGCCGCGGAGCGCGCCAAGGCCGTGCGCGCGGTGGCGTTCGTCGCGCGGCACGGCGCGCAGGCCCGCGCGGAGGGTTGCAAGCCTCGCCGGACGGTGGCCCTGCGGAACTGGGGGCACGACAACGGCTGCGCGGTGGGCCGGTGACGGCGCTCGGCCTCGTGCGCCTCGAGCGCCCGTACCGTCGCCCGTGGCCGGCGCAGGGTCTGCCGCCGGTCGTCTACCTCGACGAGGTGCGTTTCGTCCGCTCGACGGGTTTCGATCGCCCGGGCGTGCTCGCGCACTACCGGCAGGACACGCCGCAGGACTGCGCGCACGCCTACGTGATGGCCGACGGCACGTACATGATCAACCACATCGACCGCTGGAACCCGCACCCGCACTGGCTGCGGCACTTCTTCGCGGACGTGCTTCCGTGATCGTGTTACTCTCCACCCGCTGACTGAAAGGATTTCCCATCATGGCTAACTCCGTCTTCTCTCTCATCGGTCCCGACCTTGCGCTCGCGGACATCACCGTCAACGCTGGCCCCGCCGCGACCGTCGCGCCGAACACGTCCGCGGCGAACTCGCCCACGACGCTGCGTCGCAGCTACGCGGTGGAGATCGACGCCGCGACCTCCAGCATGGTCATCGAGACCGGCCTTCCGTCGCAGGCCGGCGGCGGCAGCTACGCGCTCAGCCTCGTGCCGGACGGCGCGGGCGGCGGCGGCGCCGAGGTCTACACGCGTTCGATCCTCGCGTCCTACAGCCCGAGCGACGGCAAGCTGACGATCGACGCGGGCAACGGCGCCAACGCGAACCTGTTCATCACCGTCGACCTCGCGCACACCAGCACGCGCTGATGGGCCTGCTCCGAAGCGCCGGTAACTTCGCCCTCGGCGCGGTGGCCTCGGAGCTGTTCGTTTCGCTTGTGATCCGTCGCGCTCGGCGTCGGTCGCTCTACGCGGCCGCGCTCGAGCGCGCGCGGGCCACGGGTAAGCCTCTGCTGGTCTTCGGTGACCCCGACGAGGGCATCGTCGATCCGCTGCTCGGCCGCTCCTACGGCTGCGGCCACGTCTGCACCGACCTCACGGGCTGTCCCGGGTGCCCGAGCGGTCTGCCAGGTCGCGCGGAGGACGTGCTGCCGCGCCTGCCAGCGAACAGCCACGTCGTGTTCGCGTCGTGCGTGCTTGAGTACGTCGACGACGTGGAGCACGTCGCGCGTGAGCTCTGGCGCGTGTCAGGCGGCGACCTCTTCGTCGCGCACGTCGAGCCGTACTCTCTCACTGCGCGCCTCTACCCGGGCGCGCGTCGTCGCATCCTGCGCGCGCCGCCGGACGGCCCGCGCGTCGTCTACGCCCCCCTCTGACCCAAAGGTGACGCCCGTGGAGTATCTCGTCTTTACGCCGGACGGCGTGCCGGTCGCAGCGTTCCCGACCGCTCGGGAAGCGTTGGAGGCGCTCAAGACCGGCCGTGGCCTCCAGGGTCTTGGCGCGGTCGACCCCAAGCGGGTCGTGTGGTTCGACGGATTCAGCCCGCGCCGCTCCAGCCTCGGGGGTCTCGGCGCCGACCGGCTGCCGGCGTTCGTCCGCACCGCGGTGCAGCAGTCGCAGATCAAGCCGACGAAGAGCAAGCCCACGGTGTCGCAGGACGAGGCGTGGAACAGGGTGCGGCCGTTCCTGCCAACGACGAAGTACGTGAAAAAGAGCGACACCATCGTCGACGTAGGCCGGAACACGGATCCCGACGACTTCGTTGAGAACATCATCAATCAAAATTACAAAACGTCGAAGGTGGCGCTCGGTGACATCGAGAGCGTCCGCGCGAAGCTCCAGGGCAAAAGCAAGATCGTGCCCGCCGAGGCGCTCGTCCAGCACACCTACGAGCGGTACATCCACTATCAGAACGTCACGCGCGAGCTGGGCTACGCCGACGGCACCACCGTCGTGAATGGCCTCTCACTGCTGCCCTACTACATGGGCCGGCCGAACGAGCACAGCTCGTTCATCACCGACCTCATGCCCAAGCGTCGGAGCCTCTACGGCATTGAGGACACGCGGCCGCCGGTCGCGTCGAACCTCTGCGTGGGGTCGAGCGCCATGTGCCGGCAGGCGTGCCTCGTGTATAGCGGGCACAACAGCAACAACGACTACGGCGCGATGCGAAAATTCGCGCTCACGCAGGCGCTGGTGCGCGAGACCGAGTCGTTCCTCGTGCTGCTGTCGGAGAGCATCCGGCGGTTCAAGCGCAAGACGAGTAGCTGTGTGATGCCCATGCTGCGCCTCAACGTGCTCAGCGACGTGCCGTGGGAGGTGATCGCGCCGTGGCTCTTCGACGAGCACAGCGACCTCCAGTTCTACGACTACACGAAGGTGGCCGACCGCACGCCACCGAAGAACTACGATCTGACGTATTCGTTCAGCGGCGCGAACGCGCAGCAGGTCGACCGCGAGATCGGCCGCGGCCGGCGCGTGGCGGTGGTCTTCGGCGCCATCGTCGACGACCCGAAAAAGAAGGGCGCGAAGAAGCTCGTCGACCCGCGCCCCGACCAGCTCCACGGCCAGCGGACGGCCGTCTACAAGGGCGGCGAGCAGTACCTCGTGATCGATGGTGACAGCATCGACACGCGGCCGCTCGACCCGGGCGGCGTGATCGTCGGCCTCACCTGGAAGCCGCCGCTGGTGGCCGACAAGAAAATCGACCCGCTCGCGTTCGTCGCGCAGGGGTGGTACGAGGATGGCGCCTACATGATGCCGCACACGCCCCGGCAGAGCCTGTCGAGCGCCAAGCAAGCCAACGAGCGGTCCGAAGCGGCCGCGGAGGACTGATGCGCGCCTCGACCCGCTGCCCGCGCGCGACCGCGGCCCACGCTCGAGCCGCCGCGCGCGCGCTCGGCGTGCGGCTCACGCGCCTCGGCGTCACGGGGCGCCAGCTCGCGGAGGGCATGAACGTCGAGGCCGAGCACCGCGACATCACGCACTGCGACCGCCGGCTCACGGCCCGCATCGCGCTCGCGCACCTACGCGAGCGGCCGGACTACTACCGGCGGCTAAAACGCTACGTGGAGAGGTGACCGTGCAAGTCAACGTCTACCGCAACTTGAAGCCGCAGTATCGCCAGCAACGGGCGTGGTCCGTGATGGCGCACGAAGGCCCGAAGCGCGGCAAGGTGATCGACATCGTCGACGCGGCTGTGGTGCGCGATGCGCGCTTCGTCGTGAGCGAGGCGAGCCGCCAGCGCGTGATCCGTGAGCAGGCGAAAAACGTCCACGCGTTCGTCCGCGGTGAGCTGGTGAAGACGTTCCCGCTCGACACGCTGCCGAAGAACGTGGAAGGCGGCGAGCTGGTGCCCGGGCGCACGGGATGGGTGCGCGTCTCCTACGACCCCTACCATGCCGGCCATTTCTTCCGCTCCGACAACGGTCAGCCGGTGAGCGGTGCGGACCTGGTGGTGATCGCGCCGGCGGGTGTGTACGCGGTCAAGCCCTCGGCGCTCCGCGGGTTGCGCGGGCTGATGGGCTTCGGCCGGATCGCAGATTGGCCAGAGGATGCGCCGGTCGACGGCTGGAATGGGTGAACGCCATGGCACGCAAGTCCAAGTACCAAGATATGCCCGAGCCGCCGTGCGGCGCGATCAAGCGCAGCTACAACGAGTGCTTGGTCGAGCGCCAGAAGTGGCGCGCGTACCACAAGCAGACCCAGAAGCGCATACCGCGGGCGATGGTCGTCGGGCCGTACATCGAGGAGGACGGGCGCATCATGGAGGGGTGCCTCGTCGGCCCGACGACGGAGGCAGCGGCGCAGCGGTTTCTCCGCGGCCGCGAGACCCAGCTCTGGAAGTCGGCCATGATGATGGGTTACTCGTCGGGGCCGCTGCTGCCCGCGATGCTGGAGCGGACGCGCATCGTCTACGGCACGACGTGCCCACCGGAGCAGAAAGCGGAGGGGCTTCCGATTCAGTACTGGGGCACGCCCGCGGATATGTTCAGAAAAGGTGCGTCGCTGGAGGAGCGGCGTAAGCGTCGCCTGCCCGACCTCTCTGGCCTGCCGACTCGCAAGAGGAGGTAGTCATGCCGCTGTCCAAGGGTTGTACGCAACGCAGCATCCGACGAAACATCGCGGAGCTCGTCCGCTCGGGGCGGCCGACGAAACAGGCCGTGGCGATCGCGTTCAACGTCGCGCGGAAGCACTGCGCGTGTCGGCCCGCGCCGTTCCGGTGCAAGGCAAAGCGATGAAAGCCGCCAGTCTCTTCGCCGGTCTCGGCGGGTTCGACCTCGCGCTTGACCGGCTCGGCATCCCGACGGCGGTGCAGGCCGAGATTGACCGCGCCGCGCAGCGCGTCCTGCGCGCGCGCTTCCCCGACGCCCGCCTCGAGCCGGACGCGACGCGCGCGGACCTCCGCGGCGTCCAGCTCGTGACGGCGGGGTTCCCGTGCCAGGGGCTGAGCATCGCGGCGAGCACGCCGAAAGGGCGCGGCTTGCTCGACCCCACGTCACCGAGCGCGGTGGTCTGGGAGACGTTGCAGCGCGTGTTCGAAGCGCAGCCCGACTACCTGCTGCTCGAGAACAGCGACGCGCTCTCGACGAGGCGCTACGCGGCCGACGCGGCCGCGCTCTACGCGTTGCTGGAGCGGAACGGCTACCACCACCACACCGTGCTGCTCAACGCGGGGTGCTACGGGTCGGCCATGCGCCGCGTCCGCGCCTTCGTCCTCTGCCGTCGCCGGCCGTGGAGCGCGCCAACCCTGCCGTCGGGGTTGCGGTGGACGTGCGACGTGCGGGCCGCCGGCGTCGCCAACCAGCAGGGCGGCGCGGTGTGGTGCGCGCAGCCGTCGGTGACGAAAAAGGCCGGGAGCTACACCCTGATGGTGACGCCCGACGAGGTGCGGACCATCACGCCGGACGGCGTCGAAGTCCTCTTCGGCTTGCCCCCGGGATGGACCGCGCCGGCGGGCGCGGCGAGCAACCGCTATGACCGGCTCGGCAACGCCGTGTCCGTCGACGCGGCCACGGCCGCGCTCCAGATGCTGCTCGGCGACACGCCGTCGATGCGGCCGCCGGCGTATGCGTATCACGACCTCTACCCGCTCACGGTGCCCGCCAAGGGCGGCACGGCGGGGTCCGCGATGGGGCGCATCGCGCGGTCGCTCTCGCGCGGCCGCGGCAACCACAGCCGCCTTGAGCTTGAGTGCCTCGTGCCCGTCTACCTCGCGTGGATGCAGGCGCACAAGAAGACAATCAGCGCGAAGATGCGCGGTTACGTTGAGACCGCGCTCCCGCTCTTGCCGACGCCGCGGCCGTGGCCCTCGACGGCGACCGTCGTCATGCGCCAGGGCCGCGCCGTCGACCGCGAGACCGCCGACGAAGGCGTCGACGAGGAGGCGGTGGCAGAAGCCGCCGCGAACACGTAAAGTCACCCGAGGAGACCAGCATGGCAGCACGACCAGCATCGCGAGGATTGGCAGGCGGGCCGGAACACCATCGGGCGGCGTACCACGTCGACCTGGCCGACGCGCAGAAGCTGCTCAACCGCGCGCGTCGGGCGCGTAGTTGCAGCGCGCGGGTGGACCTCGCGCTCGGCGCCTACGCCACCGCGCAGGCCGGCAGCGAGCACGCGCGCGAGGGCGGCGTCGGAGACGCGGCGGCCCAGCGGGTGGAGAACGCCGCGAAGCGGTTGATCCGCGCGTGCGTCAAGCCGTAGACCATGCCCTACGACCCGCAAGTGTTCCCGCTCCGCGTCCCGCCCGACTTCGTGGCGACGCGGCGCGTGATGCGGTCGTCGGGAACGCCGTGCCCAAACAACCCCGGCGGCTACCGCGCCGGCGGGCAGACGTGGCCGTCGGAGCGGCCGATCCTCTACGATGCGTTCGACGAGGATCGGGGCGGCACGCCCCACCGCGCACTTGACATCACTTGCGCGGACGGAACCCCGGTGGTCAGCCCTGTGGACGGGAGGGTCAAAATCTCCTGGCGCTACCAGGGCGCGACGCTCCCCGGCGCGGGCACGAGCTCGCGCGGCGGGCACTACGTGTGGATCGATGGCGAGGATGGCCATGAGCATTATTTCGCGCACATGAGGGAGGTGCGGGTGGTGTCGGGTCAGCGGGTGGTCGCCGGCCAGATGATCGGACGGTGCTCGGACACCGGCAGCGCGCGCGGCTCGTGCCCGCACCTCCACTACGCCGTCCACGCCCCGGGCGGCGAGCGGGTCAACCCGTACCCCGCCATCCGCGAGCTGTATGAAACGCAGGGATGGCGGGGTACTCCCGTCGGCGGGGGCGAGGGCGGGGGCGGCGGCGGCGACACCTCGTGGGCGCCGCTACTCGTCGTCGGCCTCGCCGGCGTGGGTTACCTCTGGTGGCGCAGCCGCCCCCGCAACGGTGGGTGAGCCGCCGCGGATCGCGACGTGAGGTGGGCGAGCTCCGCGGCTGAGCGCAGGTGCAGGGTCGCCGTACTCTGGCCGCGAGCGGTTCTCTTTGT
>Ga0214917_10002311_pt1 | contig 23445 bp, 23 predicted proteins | sample LL_1208_BB_MetaG_FD_177983 | JGI IMG/M metagenome (GOLD analysis project Ga0214917, IMG submission 177983) | Freshwater microbial communities from Lake Lanier, Atlanta, Georgia, United States - LL_1208_BB | ecosystem: Environmental > Aquatic > Freshwater > Lake | place: USA: Georgia | collected...
TTCCAAGTTTCAAAGTAAGTAATACAAAAATATGTTGAAATATTTTGAATATGTCTTACCAAATATAGATACATTTTTTCAATTTCATTGTAATAAGAATTTTAGAGGTTTAAACTTCACTTCTTATTGTAGAGAAGTAAAGCAACATTAGAAAAAATATGTAGAAACATTACAAAATATAAAAAGACCCTAATAGGTTTTGGAGATTATTCCCAACAACACGGATTAGTAAAAAACCATCCAACAACTCCAATTCTAAAATTAAAGAAAGAGTTAAAAAGGTTTTGTGATGTTGTGGATATAGATGAATGGGGAACAAGTAAAACCTGTCATAAATGTTTGAAAGAATAAATCTTTACAGAAATAAGAAATTATGTAAGGGAAAAGCAAGAATGTCTCAATACCATAGCGTAATCCGTTGTAGTTCCAATAAGTGTAAATTATGCTGTATGGATAGAGATATTAACGCTTCCAAGAATATTTTACTTCTGTTACAATGTGAAAAACAAGGAAAAAGAAGACCAAAGTGTTTTAGGGAACAAAAAGAATAAATACCTACGATACTCCTTTTTAGGAAGATAAGTATGGTAAGGCGTGAAATTCGCCATTATACTTTTTATTTTTTATGCTGTAAAATCGGCGTTTGAAATATTAAAAGGTGTAAAAAAAAAATATTGCGTTATAATATAATGGGCGGAGGCACCGGAAATATTCGTACACAAAGATGGCAGTCAGGAACTGTCGGAAGCAGAACTCTAGGGTCTATTTTAGCAGGAACTGGCGGAGGCGCTGGAGGAGCTAGACGTATTTATGGATACTTTGCTAAATATGCAAATAAAAACATTAGTTCTTATACAGATATATTTAATATTAATTATGGTCAATATAGAGCTCGTGCTCAATTCTTTATTGGTTCAACCAGGTAGGTGAAATTTATAAAATAATTCTTAATTTTATCTATAGAGTGTATTTTTATTCCATTAAGTATTAAAGCATGATAAAATAAGCAAAATAAAAATTTAAAAAGGATTATAGACTTTTCATGAGGATAACATAATAATTATGTTAACATAATTATTATTAACATACAAATTATGTACGCGTATTTTAATGCCGAGTGTTTCAACAAAAAATACTAGCGATTCCTTCTCTTAAGAAGGACCTGCTAAATTCTATGTAATTGGTTTCACATATGTAAATGTATATGTGTAGATAAGGAATATTACATATGTGAAACCAATTACATATGTGCTGCTGGATCCATCAAATGTTATTTCTGTTTTAGCTTCGCAAAACCTTTAAGAAACAACTATTTATGACCACCAGCAAAAGTAAAGCAAGTAATTACCTTTTATTATTTATAAAGGAAAATCCTTAAAGGGTCAGTATATATTATAAAATTCGGCACATAAAATAGGCATTGCTCTAAATAATTGATATAATTAAGACGTTTCAACAATTATATGTATCAATCCAAGATTTATTTAGAACACTAGCAACACTTTCTAATGCACCTTCAGCCCATCCTTGTCTCCTACTAACATCTTCTCCTACAACCAACATACCGGCTTCAGGATGTTGTGCTTGTCTAATAAATTCATGACGACTTCTATATTGTTCCCGAACTAAAGGCTCATAATAATGAGTTCCTATAGGCCAATAAAAATCCTTAATAGCAGTTATTTTAACAGTGTTTGGAATTATACCTAATGCTTCTTCTACTTGTTTTGCAAAGAATTCTCTATTTTCTTGAGTATTCTCTTTATGATGTTGTAGTATTTCAGCATTTTTATTATCTGCATATGCAATCATATATACACTTTTTGAGAATGGAATCATTTTTTGTAAATGTCCAGGAACAATGGTATATGTTGGAACTAACTGACTCATTATATCAGAAGATTTTGCGTTAAATTTAGCATAAATATATAAAAAAGGTTGTCCATGAATTTGTTTATAAATCTTCATTTGAGGAAGAAGTTTTTGAACAGTGCTAATTCTTGTAGCTATAATAACTTTATTAGCATAATATGTTTTAGTTGTATTTTGTTTTCCAGTTGTTGTTAGTTCAAACAAACAAGAAGATTGTTCTATTTTTTTAATTTTATCAATTTTGGTTGATGCTATTATATTTTGGTGTCCAATTTTATCACATAAATTAGCAACTAATAAAGACCATGGAATATCTAATGCTGTCCATCCCGGTGCATTATCTTCCATCTGATAATGATACAATACTTCATAAATATCCTCTTCTTCATAATCTGAATAACCAGCTGATATGACAAAATCTTTATATAATTTACTGCCTAAATGCTCTGTAGCAAATTTTTTAAATGTGATTGATGGTGGATTTTGATAATTTTTGTAAATAGTTCTTAATTTGGCTAAATATTCTTTAATATTGAGAGGATTTTTAATTTGTTTAGAATAGTGCATAGATACAGGAAAGGATTTATATTTAATTTTAAGTTCTTTTAAAAGCTTAATTAATAGTTCATCGGTATCTTGACGTCCAACTCCAGCTCCAATAACTAGCTGTTCACCATAAAAAATATGATTGCCAATTCTGCCTCCAATATAAGGTCTTCTATTACTTTCTAGAACTAACAAATTAGTTTTTGGAGACATTTTCTTGATATTATATGCGCTGTATAATCCAGCTAAACCAGCTCCAACAATAATTATATTATAATCATTAGTAGTCATTATAATATAAAAATATAAATAAAATGGTAAAAATATACTAGTTTAGTGTTTGCGAGATTTACGTGTTTTATTTTTGTTAGTTTTCCTGAAGTTAACTGTTTGTTTTTTCTTACATTGAAAGTTTCCGCGAGTATATCCTTTACGATTAAATATAGTTTTAGTACATATTCTAATAGATTTAGCTTTATTTATAGGCTCAATTTTCTTGATACATTTACAAAGTTTTTCAGCCATAATATGTTCAGCTTGTTTTTTAAGAAGTCTTTTAGTTCTGGGTATATTTATATTATAATATTTTAAAATACTAACATAATCTTTGTTAGTTAATTCAAGTGGCATATTCTAAATTATACAAATATTTTTATTTTATATGAATAAAATAACAATATAATATATGACAATATGCTATTCCAAAATAGTAGTATTTGATTTAGACGAAACATTAGGTTATTTTATGGAGTTAGGTATGTTTTGGGATTCGCTAAAGGCATATATAAAACATAAACAAATAAAACAACCTATAGATCAAAAGTTATTTAATAAGGTTTTGGATTTATATCCAGAATTTTTACGTCCAAATATAATAAATATACTAAATTATTTGAAAAATAAAAAAGAAAAGAATCATTGTCACAAACTAATGATATATACTAACAATCAAGGTCCAGTAGAATGGGCAAACTATATAATGAAATATTTTGAAGAAAAGATAAATTATAAGATATTTGATCAAATAATAGCTGCATTTAAAGTACAAGGTAAAAGGGTAGAATTATGTAGAACAACACATATGAAGACACATGCCGATTTAATAAAATGCACAAAAATACCAGAAGATACACAAATATGCTTTTTAGATGATGTATTTTATCCGGATATGAGTAATGAAAAGATCTATTACATAAATGTAAAACCATATATACATGATTTAGAGTTCGGTGAGATGATAACTCGGTTGCTAAATAGTGACATATTGAGTGGCGAGGGAGGAGACCCTACATATTGTAGGGAGTTTATGTTGACGTTCATGAAAAGATACAACTACATATATGTAGGGAAAAATGCCGAGACGCAAAATGTAGACAAAATTGTATCCAAAAAAATACTACAACACCTTCATATATTCTTCAAAATGCAACCAATTGAACCACCAATACATAAAAATAAACTAACAAAACGCTCTAAAATTTCTAAAAACAAAACTCTCAAAAAACGTTCTAGTTAAATTTTAACCACTCTATATATTGTTTTAGTTCTGACAGATAATTATGTAATATATTATTTATTGCTGTTGTTGCTAACAAAAATACTCCAGCACTAAATGCTATTTTTGCATCCAAGCTCGTAAATTTAACGCTTCTAAATGGATTAAAACGATAAATCAAAAATAAACTAACATATATTTTTATAAAATTTTGAAGATCATCTAAATATTGAGGAGCATTTGCCGATAAACCTAATGCTATTATTATATATAACCCCCACGTTATATATACTACTATATCATACATATTATTCTGAAATCTATGGAGACTCTTATTGAATGCCATTAATATTATATTATATTATAACTTAAAGATTATCTTTTTTATCTATAGGCAATACACGAAAACACGAAAACACGAAAACACGAAAACACGAAAACACGAAAACACGAAAACACGAAAACACCGAAGTTTGCTACTGAATTAGTTATTATTTCATTATTAAATAAAAAAAATATATAATCAATATATAAATGGATATCCATAGCTATATTGATCAACCTACTTCTCAAAGACAACAAACTGTTTATTTAAGGTCATATGAGAGAAATATTCCATCACAACCTTTACAACCATATTTAGATGCTAGACCTGTCATGACTAAATATTCAATTTTACCTATTGTTGACCCTAGAAAACATATTAATACACCTTTAATTCAACAATCTACATTCACTCCTGAAAAAATTTATAATCCTGGAAATAACTCTGGACCTTGGTCTGGTTATGCCTCTAATATTAATCACGAATCTGAATTAAGAAATCAGATTTTTGCTTTACAAAGTTGCGCACAAGCAGCATATATTCCATCTAGCAAAAGTAATTTATATCAAGTTAACTGGAAAAATTCTAATCAACAACAACAACCATTTCCACAGTTATTTCAGAACGAACGATTTTGTCCTACTAACCCAAATCCCAACCCCGAAAAAATTGGATTTGCTTTATTTAATAACGCAACTAGACAACAAATTAAAGAACTAACCAAACCTACAAGATGTAACTAAATAATACGTTTATTTTACATTCAAAACGCCTATTTTAAATTCGTATTATGTTTTATATTTTTTATATCAACACCAAATTTTTTTAACTCTAATATATCATTCGTTTCATAACCATACATTTCTAAAAATAATTTTAATTGTTCAAATGTTACCGAAATTTTATTGAATTGTGGTTCATTTTCTTGTTTATAATATAACCACCATTGAGGTGGAGAAGACAATAACATACAATTTGGTTCAAATTCAACAATCATAGTTAATTAATTATATATATATATATAATCAATTTTTTTTATAATATATATAATTATGTCAGATGATTTAGTAAATCAACTAACACTTAATTTTTTAATCAGTAAACAGCAACTTCAGAAACTCAATAACAAAACAAAGGAAACTGCCGAACAACAAAAATATAAAGAAATTCAAGAATATAGCAATAGAATTAAATTACTTTTTAATAATTTGTTAGTTTGTCAGCCTCCAAAAGATCTATTGTTTGATGTTAAAATTGCTTTTGATAATTTTATAGATAAATCTATATACTATTTAAAAGCACATGATAATACTGAACATTTAGAAAAAGAAAGAACTGAAGAAATACATTCAGATATTGATTTTGAAAAAGAAGAAAGAGATATTGTAAATAGAAATTATAAAGAGAATTTTGATGAAGATGTTCATGAATCTTATAATGAAGAGAATTCGAAGAAAGCAGAATCAGAAGAAGCAGAATCAGAAGAAGCAGAATCAGAAGAAGCAGAATCAGAAGAAGATATTGAACCTATTATACATCAATCTATTATTGTTAAAAGTAAATATTACAAACCAACTACATCCGAAGGACTTGGTTGTCTTCAAAAATTACCGATTGATTGGTTTCAAAATGTTAGACAAAATTATAAAAAAAATAAAATTATTCCTAGAAAAAAAGAACCAACTATTATAGAGCCACCTTTTAGGGATGTAAAAAAGAAAATATAAAGCTATTATATGGACCAAAGAATTACTAGAAAAAGACATAGAAATAAAAAATACAATACAAAAAGACAGATAAGATTTAATAATAAAACACTCAGAAAACCATTTATTAAATTAAACTGTAGTCCCAAAAATAAAAAGACAGATTATACATGTTATTCTGATGATGATCTTTATAAATTAAGAGATATGTGGAATGCTCGTCATCCTGATCGCCCAATCAAAACCAAAAATACAAAAAAAATTTGGGAACAATTGAAAGAATATTATGCTACTACTTGTAATAAAGAATCATGTTGGGTGCGTCAAATGACAAAAAATACAAAACTTGAAAAAGAACTTTTAGATGCATTTGCTCCAGAATCTCCAGAAGATTGGAAAAAGAATCCTAATGAATGGCTATCTAGTCTTGATATATTAAAAGTAATGAATCAATATGAAAAAAAATATAAATGTTTTGATTTTTTAGGTCCTTCACCAATAGACTACGATACACATAAATTATATGGAGAATGTGTTTGGGAAGAACTATGTCACTTCAATCTTGCTGAGCACATTAAAAAGGGACACAATAAAATAGGAGTTATCTTTAATTTAGACCCACATTATAAAGGGGGAAGTCATTGGGTATCTTTATTTATAAATGTAAAAGATAAAACCATATTCTTTTTTGATAGCGCAGGAGAGTATGTTCCTCAACAAATTAAAAAATTTGCTGATAATGTTATTGAACAAGGTAAAAAACTTTCTTCTCCTATTGACTTTAAATTTGACCAAAATCATCCTGTTGAGCATCAATATGGAAATACTGAATGCGGCATTTATTCTATATTTTTTATAACACATATGCTTGAAGACAAAATTACAGGACATTATATGAAGACACATATATTAAAAGACAAATATATGGAAAATTTTAGAAAAATTTATTATAATCAAAATGGAGATTTATAAACAAAATTAATAAGTAAAATATATACATAAAATTAAATTATTATGTATATCAATGTCTAATTTATCACAATTTACAAATAAGCAAAATCTGAAATTACTATGGGATGTTTTATTAGATGAGCTAAATATTAACCATACTAACACTGAATTAATTGGAAATATTAGAACAGTTTTTGAAAGCAACATAAATTTATTTTCTTTAAGTTCTAATCCTAAACTACATATTATGGAACTTAATAAACAATTTTTGTCTCAAGTTATTTTAGCTGTTAATCGTCTATTTTTTAATGTTAAACAAGAACAACCCATTAAAAGAATAACAATATCAGATGAAGAAGTATTAGAACCATATAAAATAGAAGACATACATGCGTCACGTCAAAGTGAGTTTGAAAAAGAGGTTGAACGCAAACGAATTGATATGGAAAATTATATGACACCACAAAAACCAAAAGAATTAGATTTTTCAGACAAAAATTCAGATGGTAAAATAAAAGCAATGGATTCATTAGTAGCCGATAAAATGGCACAAAGAAATTTAGAGATTGAACAGTTTCAAAATAATTATTATAATACAAGTATTAATCCTAAAAAATGGCTAACATCAAAAGAAACATCTGTAAAAAATAATAAAACTGTAATAGAACCAAAGCTTATAGAGCAAAAACCTATCATTAAAAATAATCAACACTCAAGACTAAAGCATATATCAATTGATAGTAATAATAATATTACATTATCAATTGATGAATCTGAAAAAAAAATTAAAAAAGTATCATGGGATGATATAGATAATCAAAGAGAGTCAACAATTAGTATTTTTAATAAACTTAAAAAACAACCAATTGAACAAAAAATATCTATGACTGAAGTTAATGATAAACAATACATAGAACAAAAATCTACACCATTAACTGAAGTTAATGATAAACAATACATAGAACAAAAAATATCTATGACTGAAGTTAATGATAAACAATACATAGAACAAAAATCTACACCATTAACTGAAGTTAAACGCGAAGAAATACAAAGAAATCAAGTAACTTTACCTACTCCAAATAATGAACCACTAATACCTAAAATAGAAATTATAAAACAGTTAAATGAAATGAATAAAAAGATTGATAATCTTTATGAAATGGTATATAAACTAACAAATTTAATGGAAAAATATAATACATAAGTTATTTTTAGTTTCGCAAAACCTTTGGACATTTCATAACTTGTAAAAACGTTGAACGATGACAACTAAGTTCAATTATACTTTTTCTTTTACAATCTCATAGTCTCCTCTATTATTTTTCACTAATTTTCCTATTAATATTGGTCTAACACCTGGAACTTGTTTAGCTTGAATTACACTATCATAATCATATACTTGTTTTGTATCCATTCTTAACATATAACGTTTACCTGTTGCCTTAAATGTAAATGGTCTTGCTTCCCAATCAATTTTTTCAACATTCAAAGCAGCTACTGTATCATTTTCATCTTGACTATAATTTGGATTATAAGAGAAATCATTAACACTTGGTTGTCCAAATGATAAACAAACAAGTCCTTCTTTTGTACTTGATTGAATATGTGTCGCGCAATCTATCGCAGCTTCTTTAACAGCCTTTAATAATTGTGATGTCAATTGTTCTTTGATAGTTGATATCTCATATAGTTTTTGATCCGATGTTTGAGGAAGATATGGAGGATGTTTTGACACATCTTTTAGCTTTAATTCTATGGCAAAATCACTATCTAATTGTTGTTCTGTAAATGTCATAATATAAATAAATACTTCAACTGTTTGTAATTCTTTTGGCAAACTTTGATGGGAACAAATACGTCTAGCACGACCAATAACTTGTTCAACACGAACCGGATGCCAATATGGTTCCATAATATGAACATAACGAGTATTTCTTAAGTTTATACCTTCAGAACCAGCAGAAGTAATCATAAGAACTTTAATAATTTCACCCAAATTATTATTACTGCTTCTAGTTCTTAATTGTGTAGCAATATTATTAGGAATATAATCCCACATTCCGTTATAAATATTACGAATTATTTCACGCTCTTCAGCATCTTCAGTTCCAGTATACAAAGCATAACATGGTTTGCCAATATCTTCTTCACTCATATTTAGTTCCCATCCATTTGTACCAGTGCGTTTAATTTTGAATTTAGCAAAACCATTAGATTCCAATACTAAACAGAAAATACCAATGCCTTCCATAGATCTAAATTGACTATATACTAAATGTAACCCTTGATGCTCTGGATCTTCAATATTATCTAACATTGCTAAAAACTTTGGACTATAAGTTTTTAAACCTTCTGGGGTTAAAAATTCACGCTCATGTAATTTTAAGTATCTCATTGCTGATTTTATTGATTCTCTGTATTCAACATTACCTATTTGTTCTAATATTTCATCGCCTTCTAACTCATCTGCTTCTCTTAATATAGCATCAGCATCTCTGTAATCTTCTAATTGAATAGATAAAATATCATCATCAGCTTGTTCGTCAACAAATGATTCAGCCGGATTTTCTTTTGGCGGACTTGGCGGTTCATCTCCATTTGTTTTTACACCACCAATAATTTCTTCTTTCTTTTTAGCTATTTTTTTCTCAGCTCTAGCTTGAACTCTTGCTATTTTAGCATCTTCTTTTTCTTTTTGTCTAGCAGCTCTTGCTTCCTCTCTTTCTTTTTCTTTAGCTTCCTTTTCTTCTTCTTTTTCTTTTTGTCTAGCAGCTCTTGCTTCCTCTCTTTCTTTTTCTTTAGCTTCCTTTTCTTCTTCTTTTTCTCTTTGTCTAGCAGCTTTTGCTTCTTCTTTTTCTTTTTGTCTAGCAGCTTTTGCTTCTTCTTTTTCTTTTTGTCTAGCAGCTCTTGCTTCCTCTCTTTCTTTCTCTTTTGCTTCCTTTTCTGCTGCTTTTGCTTCTTCTCTTTTTCTTGCCTTAGCTAAGACTTTTTCATCAGCTTTTGCTTCTTCTCTTTCTTTTGCCTTAGCTTCATTAGCCCTTTCCTTTTCCACAACTTTTTCATCAGCTTTGGCAACAGCTGTTGGTTTTGCTTCTTTAACAACTATAGTTAATTCTTCAACTTCTGGTGCTTTAGCTGTTTTATCAAACAACCAGCCCTGATTTCGTTTAGTAAAATATACTTGAATAGACTCACGATAATCCTTCCTTAAATAGTCTTCTATGTAATCTCTCATTAATATTTGTATTAAACCTTGATTATCGGGATTATTCAACTTATCTTCAGAAACAGCTACTTGAAATTCTTCTATTTTTTGTTTTATGTCATCATCATATTCATCATTTCCTTTTAAATATTTATCTTTCATCCATTTAAACAATTTAGATGATTTATTTATTTGAGGTAACATACGATAATCAGCGGGATTTGGACGTCCGGGTGGAGTAGGCATCACAAAATTACAAGCTAAACGTGAAAAGATACGATATGTCGAACTAGGTTCTTTGAATATACCATCAGCATCTATTGTTCCGCTTGATTTCTTGCTGGGTTTTTCACTTTTTCTTTCTTCAAGACGATAATCTTCATATATTTTAAATTGATAATCACTCATAGGAATATACACCACATGACGATCAAAGTTTTTATCATATGCTGGTAATAATTCTTCTTGAGCTGACCTAAAATATGATGTTAACCCTATTATTCTGCGTTTAAATTTATCAACATTAGATATATTTCCTGTATCTTTATTAATAAACACATTAATAAATTCTTCTAATGTATCCGGTAAAGCGGTATACACTGAATAATTTGCACTATTTGTAACAACAGTTATATCATTTTTCTTTAAAATTTTAACAATACGATGAATAAAATCAACATCGGATATTTGGCCTCTTTCATCATAAATAATATGACCTTTAGCATCTCTTTCTATTTTATTCTCATAATTACGTTTTTCTTTTTTCTCATTTGTAACACCTTTATATCCAGATGATGCCGTAATTTTATTTTCAAAACCATATGGATTACGTGTAACAGTTAATGTTTTTGAACTTGGACTATAATCTATATAATCTAATACTTTTTCTCTAGAAAAAATTTCTTGTAATGTTTCTTTTGATAGCTTCTTGTTAGTTTCTGTAATAAGAGTAAAACTCCACGTTTTTATATATCCTCTAAGAATATTGAATAATATTCCAATTTCATTTGGATAGTTAATTATAGGAGTTCCTGTTAATAATACTACACGACAATTATCTGCTTTAAGTAAAAATTCGTATAATAAAAGAGATAATGATTGGGGTAATAATGCGCTTGGGCCACGTTTTTTCTCAACAAATTTTGATATTTTATTGATTTTATTTACAATTCTACTAATTAAGTTATGTGCCTCATCTATAATAATCACCGCATTATCAAAAATATTATCTTCAAAATTTTTTGTTAGTTGTTTGAAACGATCACGTCTTAGACCATTATAATTAATAAATGTATATTTATTGCTAATCATTTCATCTAACTGCTCATTTAAAATTTTTTTATCAGACGTAGATAGCTCTTTATAATTTGATGGTTTTGTTATATTTACTAACCAAGCACCATGATGTCTTCTTATATATTCACGTAAAAGCCCCAAAGCACCAGATAAAGTATCTACATAAGCCGGATTTTCATCTGTTGAAACCCATTCCCAATATTGATTCTTTCTATATAATAGATCACCACACTTCTTTATTTCTTCAATATAGTTACGTCTTAAAGATGCTGGAGTCATAATTATTACCTTTTTCGCACTTTTCATTCCTTCAGCAATAGCAATAGAACTACATGTTTTACCTGAACCTAATCCGTGATATAATAACAAACCTCTATATGGGGTATACAAGTTAATATAATCTCTAACAATTTTTTGATGTGTTAAAAGAGACACTTCCCCTGTATCTTTACCTATATCCTCACAACTAATACCTTTTGTTTCATCCATTAGATCTTCTTTATATGGTTCAAATAAACCATTAATAAAATTCACAAATATTTCTCTATTATTCATGTAATAACTTGAAACCTTTACATCAAAGACTGGAAGAGGAGGTAATCTTCTTTCAAGTGGAGTATCACCTATTTCAATCATTAATTCTGGACCTAATTCAATAACACCTCGTGTAACCTTCTTTGTTATTCTCTTTATTGGCTTAGCCTTTACTTGTATTTCTTCTTCTATACCTTGTTCTAAAGGCAGTTGCTCTGGAATCTGTTCTTTTTCTTCTATTATTTCTTCCAAACGTGGTTCACCTTTTGGTAACTCTTCTCTGACTTTCTCCTGTTCTTCTAATATCTCTTCCAAACGCGGCCCACCTTTTGGTAACTCTTCTCTAACTTTCTCCTGTTCTTCTTCAATAACTATATCAGCAGCTAATTTTTTTGGTTTTTTCTTTTTTTCCGTTTCAACCACTGGAGCTTTTGGTGGCAATGGAGTTTTTTCTTGTTCAGGAACTTTTCTAATCACAGCTGTTAGTTTCTTTTGTTTTATTTTTTCTAAAATATCTTGGGCACGTTTACCTTCGTCTTTTTCAGCTGTAATAATAGGTTTTTGTTTTTTTAATACAGCTATTCTTTGTTCTTCTTCAACTGGAGGGGCTAATATTACCCTTACACCTTCATTAGGACGAACATCTGGTTTACGTTTTAATCTTTCTTTTAAAGCTTCTAAATGAATCATTACTAATATATTATCAATATATATAAATTTTTATTATTTTATGTATTGAAAAACACTTTTATTCATTATTTAAAAAAATTGAATGTTTATTAATATTTAAAATGTTAAGAACAACAGTTATGGAAAAAATTACTAATCTGGTTGGAATATCAAAAGGCAAAGCACAAAGAATACAAAAAGAATGTATAATGGTAAGAGATAAATTTGATGAAATTTGCGTTGAAGTTATTGATTTTAATAAAATATTAGTAAAATTCAAAAATCAATATAATGAATATACGTTTACATTAGGAAATGACTATCCATTTGTTCCTCCTATTAGCTTCATCATTAATACACAAGATCAAAATAGTTTCTTTAATTTAAGAACATCAAGATTCCGAACTATATTAAAGTATATAAGTGGATTAGAATGCTTATGCTGTGACTCTTATTTATGTAAAGACAATTGGAACCCATCTGTAACACTATCTCAGATAATTACACAAGTAGAAGAATATAAAGTTATTAAAAAAAATATAGCACTAAAGTTATTACTAGATCAAATAAAACTTAAATATCTAAATAGATATATAGATTTAGATTCATGGGTTTTTACTATTTCTCTTCCAAGATTGTGTCCTCCTGGCAAGGTAATTATTTAGTTAGATTTATATAGTTAGATTTATGTAGTTAAACTTATTTCATCATATACTGATGAAAATTTGTCAAAATCAATATTTTTTTCACTCAAAATAAATCTAAGGTTTTCAAATAAATATTTTTATCAGTTACCATCCTATCAAAATCTAAAAACAAAGTTGGTATATCATATTTTGTCATAAAATAAATATAATTTGACATTATATTCTTATAAAATTTTAATTGAGTTTTTTCATCTTTCGCAAACCATAACCCCAGCATTACTACCATGTAATACACGGGATTTTACTGATAAATAATAATCACGAATAGGTATAATTATTTTTTTATTTTAATATTTTTATCCTGAATAATATGTAAAATATTGACAATTATATGTGGATTTTTTATAATAGAAAAATTTTCTGAATAATGTTTTTCCATCCCTGAATTACATTTTTTATCAATATAATTTTTGTAAGTATCTTTTGTATAACCTGTGTCTAAATTTAAAAAACTAAATATTTTTATTAAAAATATTGTTCCACAACGTCCTGTTCCAGTAGTATAAATTTTTCCATATATTAAAATAATAAAATATTATATAAAATAATCTAATGTTCTATCAAAAAGGTATCATTTGGTAGATTTAAAAAATTAAGAGCCTCATTACAAGCTATTTGTTCCGCCTTTCTTTTAATTTTATGCTGACCCTCTCCAAGAAATAAGAATATTTTTCCTTCATGGTCGGCTATGTAATCTTGAACAGCCTTAAAACTATTAAGCGTATTAATATGAACAGCATTTTCAATATTAACACTATGAATAGGTTGACCTAAACATAAATATACTCCCATTTTATAACCCTCTTCATGATCATGTAAAATTTGTAAGTAATGAGGAGTAACCCTAAATTCCTTTTGAATCTTAACCTGAAGAATATTTTTATAGTTATCGTCATTTTTAATGAGAGCAACCCAATCTATATGTTTTTCAAAAACTGTTTCAATAAATTTTTGTGCCATTTGGAACCCCGGACCAGTTATAAAAACATTTTGAAACCATCCCTCTTCATCATTTATAATAATCTTATTAAAGTCTAAAAATAGTGCTCCAATAAATGATTCAAAAAGACAACCTAATTTCTTTAAATTGGTCCTAGTCTTTTTTTCTTCAGCATTACGAGATAAAATTAACCATTTATGTAAACCCATTTCTAATGCTATTTTACCAATAGCTTCATTTTTAACGATTGCGATTTTTTTCTCTGTCATAAATCCTTCGTTTGCCTTTGGAAATCTACGATACAACACATATTTGGTAACACATTCTAAAATACCGTCTCCTAAAAATTCTAAACGTTCATTTGATTTTGTGCTTAATGGTAAACAGTCTGATGGCCTTTCAACAATCTTAATATTTTGCTGTAAATTTTCAAATTCTGGACGTTTTGTGTAAGATCTATGAATAAACGCTCTTCTATATAATTCCATATTATACACCTTATTTGGTATTCCATATTTAGTAAGAATAGATTGAACGTCGCTCAATCTAATCTCAAAGTTCAAAGGATTATATGGATTAAAAATTAATCCTTCATCCGTTTTAATAATATCTTCGTCTCTTACAATGACATCAGTCATATTGTATAATATATATACTTGAATTGTTTTTAAGTTATTTTCATAAACCATAAATAAGTATATTATGATGTCAATTCCAAAACTTTAATTATTGGAGTGTTTCTTCATGGTGAACTCCATCTATCAGATAATGGTGAACTAAATATGTATGATGTTCCTTCACACATATGTGTAACTTTTATTAATGCTGTTGCTCCAGGTATACAAAATATATCAACATTAGAAGATTATGAAAATATGGCAACAAAAATATCAAAAGTTGTTAAAAGAAGACAAAGTTACAATGAACTAACAAATTATCAAATTAATAAAGTTGTTGTAAATTTAAGAAATATGTTAGTTAGAGAGAATAAAGAACAATCAAATGACATTATTAAGCTACATCAACATTTATATTGTAAAATAAAGTTAACATTTCATACCAAAAATTTACACATCAATATGGTAATTCATTTAATATTAAGACATATTTAGAAAATGATAAAATTCCAAATAAATTATTTATTAAATTTGCTGAAGGAGAGGTTTAATTAAGGAATATAATTCTATTGTGAATACTGAAAAAGAATTAGGAATTCAAACAATAAACAAAAACAGCCGGAGGATTTATTTGGAAATATTTAGATTAATTTAATTTATTATTTAATTTATTATTTTTTATATTTTGTTAGTGTATAAAGATGGTCTACATGTCCGGATCACGTGCTGCACGCAATCAAGCGTCTATTATTAACAGAACAAATATTTGTGGTGGAAATAAGAAGGGGGGTCTTGCTCCTACCGTTGGGTTGTATTTACCTTCTAATCCTAACTTAATCGGAGCCATAAATACTCAATATGGACAAGTTTGTATTGGAAACTATTCTAATCCTTCTCAATCAGCTGTTCGTGCTATTAAAAGATATTAAAAAACGATTTGATTTTTAAATAATATATATTTACTAAAAATAATTTAATAACAACTTTATTAAATTATTATGATGATCATTCAGATTGATACACGAGAGCAAGATTTGTTTTCCAAATGCGAGTCCACTATTTCTTCTGTTCCCAAATTTGCTGATATTAAATTAGTTTCTCAAACATTGCCTTTAGGAGATATTATTATTAATGATGGCACCAATGATTGTATTATTATTGAAAGAAAAACTTTATCTGATTTAGCTGCCAGTATTAAAGATGGACGTTATGAAGAACAATCTTATAGATTAAACGGATTAAATCATCATAATCATAACATTATTTATTTAATTGAAGGCGATATGTATCGTTTTAACACTTTTAAGGAACGCATTGATAAACAAACTCTTTATTCCGCCATGTTCTCTATTAATTATTTTAAGGGATTTTCTGTTATGCGTTCAAATAATTTAGAGGAAACTGCTATGATCGTTTGTAACATGGCTTACAAACTTGTAGGCGGATTGAAGGCCGGTAAACTCGGTTATTATTCTAATAATGTTCAATCAAAACCAGACGAAGTAACCAATGGTGACCAAAATAATAACACTGATGATACTTTGCCAGCCGTTTCAGAAAAAGACTATTGCTCTGTGATAAAAAAAGTCAAAAAGGAAAATATTACTACAGCTAATATCGGTGAAATTATGTTATGTCAAATTCCTGGTGTTAGTTCTGCTTCAGCTTTAGCTATTTTAGCACAATTTAAGACACTACCTAATTTAATTCAGTTAATACAAGAGGACGAAAATTGCTTAAATAATGTTTGCACTACCGATTCTAATGGTAAAAGCAGAAAAATTAGTAAAACTGCGGTGTCTACAATTATTAAATTTTTAAAATCTTAGTAAATGTTATGGATAATAAACAAAACACAAAAATGAGAAATTTTAAAAAACAAGGAAACAATATAAGAGAACAAAAACTAACAAAGATCTTACAAACTAAAAAAGCAAAAAGGGAGACAGATATAAATCAGCGGCGAATACAGCAACAAACTGCGACACTCGACGCACTCACAACACATGCCGCAACAACACCTCTAATACCAACAGAAATATCTTTACAAGAACTTCTTAGACTTAAATCTCCTACCCTTGACGATTATTGTAACAAATTATATGCACTATTTATTTATATTAATGCTAATGAATACAAAATAACAAACTGGTATATACATTTTGAATGTATAGGCAATTATTATTTGGAATTAAGAAATTTTGGATACACAAAAGCACGTGGCCCTAATTTATTTTCAGAAGCAGCAGCAACAATATTGGGTACACTCGTATTAAACGATGGTGTCAAACATGATTTTAGTTTAGATTATTTAATATCACATAAATGTTTGTTAAAAGAAACAACATCTGTAGACCTTATTAAAATTATGGCTCCCTCTGTATCTATTTTTGGACAAACTCCATTAAATGAAGAAGAATTACATGCAAGTATAGCTAGTCTTGAAAGTAGAAAGGTTGATACAAATGAGTTATTTAAAAGAGCTGATGAAATTGAACATGATTTAGATCTTTTAGATCAACCAAATAATTTATTAAAAACATTTGATGAGCTACCACAACCGGAGGGACCAGCGGTATTATCTTCTGAACGAACGGAATCATTAGTTGAATCTCTTAATTCAATTGATTGTTATATTTCTAGTTTACCATCACCCAAAGCTACAGCTAAAACTATTATTAAAAGAAAATATGGAATAATAAGAACTACTATTGATTTTTTTCACGATTATTTAAGTCTTGCAGTTAATATTTTTCCAAGGTTTATACAATATTTGGCATCAAATAATACTGATATATGGGAACATTTTGGGATGGCAAGATTGATTACAGAAATTGGACAAAAAGTATCAACAGCTGGTGGTAATGTTAGTCAAACTGCTTGTAAAAATTTATGGACCGAATATTCTATAAAATATAGACGAGAACTGGAAATTCCTTATTTTCCAATTATAGAATTTGGTAATTTAGGTTCTGCAGATATTTGGAAAGATTACAGTGATAGTAAAAAACCATTTAATTCTGAAAATTTCACCCATGAATTTAGAGAAATTTGTAAAAAAATGCGGGAACAATTAGGTATTACATATTTTTATTTAGAAGCTCAAAGCACTCCAATATCTAGAGCTCTTGTCCAAATGGGGTTTGGATTAATTATATCAAATACTGCTGAAAGAGATGCCGCTCCTGGTTATACAATAGCAACAGCACAAAATGTATTTACTGCTGGACATGACCCAAAGTTTACATCATTTAATACAATAGTTGTAGATCGAAATTATGATTATAGTTTAGAAGATGCGTGTCCTAGGATTAGTGTAACTAGTATAACTAGTGTAACTAGTTCAACCATTACAATACAAAATGGGCCAAATTGTAAAATATCTAAATTTTTAGGATTATCAGATATGGAAGTATTCGCTACTTCAAGAATAAATACTATTAAAAGCACGTTTGGTGACTCAGAGGTACAAGTTGGGTGGGTTTCGGGTTCTAGAGTAAAAATAGATGAATTAAGTTTAAATGGATTAATAGCTACTACAAACGCCCTTGTAATGTCACCTAGAAGTTTAGTAAAATATACACAACTACGAGGAGCCGGAAATGCTGATCGTATATTACAAATATCTATTCCATCAACATCTGTTAGAACTAAATTTGATGATATATTAATATTATCATTAAAAACTTATACAGATTATTGTCAAGCCGATGAAATGGAACAATTAAAAAGTTGTGTAAGTGGAGAAGGAGTTCCTACTCCTGTAAGATTAGTTGCAGCTTCATCTGATTTTCTTGCTTCCAGAACTTTTTCTGATTTCTTTGCGACACCTTCTATTTATGTTGGAAATAATCATATAACTGTTACATGTTCTGATACCAGATATGAGACTTTAAGTCATATTGAGGCAGTCACAAGAAATAATGTTTTTAATAAAATCATTAATTATAGACCCTTGATTTTGAGATATATTACAAATAGTATTAGTTTACAACAACGTAAACTTGCAGCAGAAACAGACGTAACTCTAAGTGCTTCAACTTATTATAGTTGTACTACTTTAACTTTAGAACTAGAACAGACAAAAAAAAATGCAGAATCAACATTAATATCTATTGTAGGTCAAGAAAGATTTTATAATACTTTATCTTATATCGAACAAAAAAACTTTTTAAAACAATTTCCAAATAGTTTATCTACTTATATTCAAACTTTATGTAAATTTAATTTATTATCAGATATATTTGAACAAACACATAACGACTTTACAAAAATTATAGAAAAAATAATTCAAATGGATGTTCGCAATGTACCCAACTTTCCAAATACATATAAAGATATTTATCAACAGGTTATAAACGCTTTGCCAGTTGGGACGACTGAACAAGATTATATTTGTAACACTCTCGCACTTTTTGCCATTTCTGTAGCAACTAAACCCGAAAGACTAAAGAATAATTTTTTAAGAGTTTTAACTTTGGCAATACAAGCGGAGACAACAGATTCACAAACACACATCATATTTAATAAAATGGCTCAAGCTATTGAAACTGTTGTTTTAATTAATACCGAGATAAAACAAAGTTTAAATAATAATGGCGGTGAAAATATTGTTAGTAAAATTATACAAAATGAACTACAAGAATCACAACAGGCTGAAGAACTTTTAGATAATGAACAAACTGATTTAGCTAGTGGAGATATACTTAAAGAACCTGAAGACATGCCACGAAAAGAAACTAAAGACAGTGGAGATAAAATAACTGGAAAAATGTTGTACTCTGAAACTCCTAAAGCCAGAGAAGAAAGAGAGAAAAGAGTTAGTATTACTTTAGCCGCAACACAACAAGTTATAGATCATGATATTACAATTGGATTATTTTTTCCTTATAAACAAATTATAGAGATTGTTCAATTCATTTACACTGACCAAGCATTTGATGTAAAGACACTTACGGATAAATTTATACGCAGTTTTATTCCATTAATAAGAAAAGGAGGTAAAAAAAGAAAAACTAAAAAACACAAAAAGCAATTTCAAAAAACAAAAAAATATAATAAAAAACAAAATAAAATAAATCGCACCAAAAAAAATAATTAGATTATATATATGAAGCAAGACGAATTTTTTAAGATTATTGGAATTATTATTGTTTGTTTTTTTATTATTTATATGACAATAAAGATGTTTCAACTTCAAACCAAAGTTATTGAAGGTTTAACCAATCCTGATGGAACTATTAGTCAATCTGCTATACCCCCATCATCTGGAGAAGCAGGAACTGCCCTATCATATGCCTCCGCTATTAAAGCTCAAGTAGTTAAATTACAAGATGAACTTTTGATCGCCAAATATAGAAAAGATTATGAATCTGTAATTATTAATTTAGATGATTATCTCGGATACTTGATGATCAAACAGTCATTAAATATGAAACTTGATGGAGATATAAAATCTAATATTGAAGCTATCGATAATTTAAATATTTTGAAAAACGCAAAGGATTCCTTAAATGTAACTATGACCTTCTTAGATAAACAATAAATATTTTATTTTATATAAAATTTAATATTTATGGAACATGAATATCCACTTCATTTGCTTTATAGTAACCGGCGTCTGTTAAAGCTTGTGTATATTCTGGTCCTCCCCAATTTGGATCCATTGGATTATCGCTATATAACATATTATAATTTGAATTTTTTATTTGGTCTAATGGTGTAATAGAACCAACATAGTAGCTTGATTGATCAAAAGCTGGGTAGGATCCTTGATTATAAGGTGCATCACCTTGAGTAGCATCAACTAAAGGAGTGAATTTTAATGGTAATGGAACTGTAGTTGTTGGGGGCAATCCGCCTTCTAATTCCGTCACACTAGGTCTCACCTTGTAAACACGATTGCCTTGAGCATCATAAGTATTTTGAACATATAATACAGGACAGCGAATTCCAGCGCCACGTTGCCATTCTAAGAATTCAGTATACTCTTCTAAATCATTAAATTCAATAGGATTAACTCCCGGAACCTGTGCTAGATTAGAATTGTATAAATAATATTTGGTTCCTTTTTGAATTAAAAGATTGGGACATCGCATTTCTCCATTAATAGTTGTTAATCCTTCAAGCATTTTTGGATTACTTGTATAAACAATATAGAAATACAACCCACCTAAAAATATAATTAACATAAATAAAATCTTTAGTGTTGAATATGACATTATATATTATACTTTTAAAAAAAGTTATAATCTAAAAATTATTTATTCGTATTTGTAAAAAAGTATTTGTATAATATATAATGCATATTTTACATATTAATTCTGAAAAAGATGTTAGTAAGATAGACCAAATGATTACACAAGGTAAAGATGTATTTATTATGGTTTATATGGAAGGGTGTGGACCTTGTAATGCTACTCGTCCAGAATGGGCAAAAATTGAATCTGCATTAAAAGATCAATATGCGAAAAACGATAAATTAGTTGTTGTAGATGTTAACAAAGATTTTATGTTAAGTATTAAGCATATTGGTAAAATAGATGGATTTCCAACTATGAAATATATTGGAAATTATGGAAAAATTGTTGAACCATATGAGAAAAGTTCAGTTAAAAAGAAGGATAGAAGTATTAGTTCGTTTATTAATTGGATTGAATCAAAAATTAATAAAATGGTATCAACTACTCCAACTAGTTCAGCAAAACATGTTTATAATAGAATTACTAACACGAAAAACCATTACAAAAAAAAAACACGCCATCACCACAAATTAAGTCATAATGGGAGAATACATAGAGGAGGAAAATGGACTAGAAAATATAAATTAAGTATTAATTGTAATAGACCAAACGGATTCTCACAAAAGCAATATTGTAAATATGGTCGTAATAAATAATTTTAACAAAAATTATCTTTAGAATATCCGATTACAGCACATGCGATTCTTTTTCCAGCATTTCCTGTTTTAAGACTTTCGGTATTTCCACCTTGGCCACAATCATCTTGATCCTCATGAATAATTAATCCTCTACCAATTATATTTGCTTTTGTTCCACGTAATTTAATCATATTATCATAAAAAGAATATTTAGCTTCTCCTTTGTTGTTAGTTTGTAAATTTCCAAGATCTCCAACATGTCTATTTTTTAAACCAGGGCATCCATGCGTCATATTATAAGGATTAAAATGTGAGCACATACTTGTACATTTATCAGATAAATCTCCAGCTTCATGAACATGAAATCCATGTAATGAATTAGGTTTCAATCCGGTAATAAATACATCAATTCTAACTTTATTTTCAACTTCAGTAAATTTAACAGTGCCCTTAATTTCGTTAGAAAAAACAGCAGTTGCTTTGATATTTTTAGTTGTCATAATATAATAACTATAAATATTATTATAATAAATTACGAAACACAATAAAAAAAAGAAAATTGCGGGATGTCCACGCAATTATTTATAATCGTTGTGTAGAATGTTATCCTTAAAATTCTAAAATATCATCATTTTTTGGTTCCAATAATTCATCAAAACAACTTTTATGTAATTTAGCATCTTGATAACCATTATCAAATAATTCAATAATATTATTTTTTGATATGGAAAAAAACTCTGATAATTTTTTAATATTTTTAACACTTTGTTTTAAAAAATTGTTCTGATTATTATTTTTTAAATCATCCCACATAGAAAATGATACGTGTAATATTCTATCTTTATTTAAATAAGGATATTTACTAAACCCTCCATCAAATGAAAACATGTCTTTATATCTATTTGAAATACCGCCAGTTATTAACGGTATATGTGAACTTGCCATACAGCAATTTATAGCATCCTCTAAATTATCAAAGTCTGAATATATTTGAATATTTGGCATAAAATGTTTAAATGTCGTAACACCTATAAATATTTTTTTTAAATCAAAATCATCTAATTTATAGCATGATAAAAGTTTATATTTCATAAAATATTGTAGTTCGGATATTGTTCTAGATTTTCTTATATTTATATCTAAAAAGTTATATACAAAATCTAAGGGTTCACCTTTATAAGACATAAACAAGCTGTTCCAAGCTCCTGCAGATGCTCCAGAAAAAATTAAATCGTCAGTTTTATAATTTTCTTTGATATAACATAGAATACCAAGTATATAAAAACCTTTAAAACCACCAGGTGATATTGTTATTAATTTTTTATTTAAATAATAACTATCATTTTGAATATATAAATTAACATCCTCATTACAATAACTTTTTTTGTTTTTTGATGAAATAACACATTGATTATTTTTATTTGAATTATTAAGAGACAAATTTCTTGATAAAAATGTGTCCTTTATAATTTTATAACTTTTAAAGAGATATATAAATCCAAAAAACAAAAAAAATGTTAATTTGTATAATGGAGTAATCATTTATATAAATATAAATATATATTTATATTTATTTATATATATAAATAAATATAAAAACTAACAAAATTTATTAATTAATAAGTCATTATTTAACAATTGTAACTTCCTTGGCAACATTGCTAATAATTTTGTTAATATTTTTAATACCTTCTTCCTC
>Ga0214917_10002312_pt1 | contig 23434 bp, 10 predicted proteins | sample LL_1208_BB_MetaG_FD_177983 | JGI IMG/M metagenome (GOLD analysis project Ga0214917, IMG submission 177983) | Freshwater microbial communities from Lake Lanier, Atlanta, Georgia, United States - LL_1208_BB | ecosystem: Environmental > Aquatic > Freshwater > Lake | place: USA: Georgia | collected...
GCTGGGGCGGGACGTCGAGTTCGGATAGCGAGACGACGACCTGGGTAGCAGAGACGCCGTCATCGACATCGACGACGATCTGGTGCGCGTTGGGGAGTGTATTGAAGTCGTTGGTGAATGCGGCGACGCCGGCGTCGGTGAGCGTGATCACGCCGCTTGTGGGATCGATCGCGAACAACGGGAGCGGGCCAGAGAATGTGTTGGTCCGGATCGAGAAGGTGAGCGACGGAGAGTCGATGTCCGTCGCTTGAACGCGGCCGATCGGATCGGCGGTCGTCCTGTTCACCTGATAGGCGAACGCATACCCGGTGCCGTCGGCGAGGGGGGCGCCGTTGGGGGCGACGAACACCGGCGGATCGTTCACCGGCGCGACGTTGAACGTGACGGTGTTGGGCGAGGGGTCGAGGTCGATTCCCCCGTAGGCCGTTCCGCCGTCGTCGCGCACCTGGAACAGGAACGAAGCGTACGCCGCGCCGTTGCCGTCGGGGGCCGGGCGATAGACGAGTCGGCCGATCGCCGCCGCGGCGATCTCGGCACCGGCTGCCACGGGCACTCCGTCGAATTCCAGCACGCCCGGCGTGGGAAGGGTGTCGATGACGACCGACTGGAACGTATTCGCCGGCGTGTCAGCAGGATCGGTGAAACCGAAGTCACCCGCGGTGAACGTGTACGCGGTGTCCTCGAGCAGGGTGACCGTCTTGTCGGCGCCAGACGGTGCATGATTTCCAGCGACCGGCGGCGGCGGGCAGACGTATTCGTGGCCGTGTTCGTAAGGCCGGCCCTCGTATTCGTGGCCCTCCTCGTAGGGACGGCCTCCGTGTTCGTGCCCCTCGCCGTGATGTCGGCCTTCGTGCTCGTGGGCCGCGTCGCAGGGATGGCCTTCATCCTCGTGGTCTTCGTGCTCGTGGCCCTCGTCGTAAGGCCGGCCCTCGTAGTCGTGGCCCTCCTCGTAGGGACGGCTTTCGTAGTCACGGTCCCCGCTGTCGGCGTGATCGATGCATCCGCAGTACCCGGCTTCGGAGTCGGCGTCGTCCGATCGCGGGTCCGCCGGCCGATCCGACGCCTCATCACGGTCACTCGCAGCAGATGCGCAGTCGGTCTCCGGACTGCCGGTCTCCGAACTGCCGGTCTCTTGGCGGCCGATCAGGGAGGAGTTGTCGACGCACGCCGCAGCGACGTCGCAGTACGGATCGGAAGGATCCGCGGAGACGCCGCTCAGCAGGGCGCGGTTCTCAAGCGACTCTGCCCGCAGACGCACCGATCGGTCACCGATGCGCACGCGTCTCCGCGAGCGTCGACGCGTGAACAACCCGCGGAGCAGAGGATGCCTATTCATCGAAGATCGCAAACAAAACCCTCGGCCCCGAACGACCGGGGATCTTTCCGATGGACAGCCCACGGGGCCATGCCCACCGGCACGACGAGCCAACTCGCGCGCAGTTTCTCTTGCTGGAACATGCCTCCGACAGGCTGCCCTGGCCGCCGGAGTGTAGTTATCGGCCCGGCAACGGGCAACTTATGATTCGGGCGAGACGACAGCCGTCCCGGCCGGGAAAAACGCCGATTTCGGGCGAAAGGACGGTTTCTGCCCGCCGGAGGCCCTGTCCCGCACGCCCCCCGGGGCGGGACACGGCCTCGCGGCGGGGCAGGTCGGGGGCGGGGAGGCTCCTGGGACGAGCCGCAGGTCCACAGGTCGCCCGATCACGGCGACGCGGGCTCAGGCCGTCAGCCGCACGTCCAGAGTGAATCCGGTCGGCGACAGGTCGGCCGAGCGGACGCGGACCAGGTAGGTCACGCCGGCGGAGATCCTCGCCTCGGCGGTGCTCGGATCCCCGTCCGACGGACTCAGCTTGAGCACGTCCCGGCGATTCGTGGCATCGACGATCTCCAGGTCGACGAACCGGTCGCTCGCATCCTTGGTGATGGTCACCGCCAGCCGGCCATCGGCGGCGGCGCTGAACGAATACGACTTGCGGTCCGACACACTCCGCGAGGTGCCGCTGATCTGCGCGGTTCCGTCGCTCCCGAAGACGAGAGCGACGGCGTTCGCCAGCCCCCCGACATCGCCGCGGTGATTGTCCCCCCTGTCCTCGGTGGTCTGATCCTCGAGGCCGTCGGTCGGATCGAGGCAGTCGTCGTTCCCTGCGCCGCCTTCGATGAGATCGGCTCCGTCGTCGCCGTTGAGCTGGTCGTCGCCGTCGCCGCCCGACAGGGAGTCATCGCCGGCGCCGCCGGAGAGGCCGTCGTTTCCGGCTCCGCCGTTCAGCTGGTCGTCGCCGTTGCCGCCGCTCACCGAATCGTCGCCGCCGCCGCCGTCTTCGGCGTCATTGCCGTCGCCGCCGTCGAGAATGTCGTTGCCGGAGTTCCCGTTGAGGATGTCGGCTCCAGCGGCCCCGAGCACGACGTCCGCGCCGTCGTCGCCGTTCTCGGTGTCGTCGCCGGCACCGCCGTCGAGCGAGTCGTCACCCAGCCCGCCGGAGACGCTGTCGTCGCCGTCGTCGCCGAACAGCGCATCGTTGCCGATCCCGCCGACGATCGTGTCACTGCCCAGCCCGCCGTGCGCGGTGTCGTTGCCGCCGTCGCCATTGACACTGTCGTCGCCGGCGCCGCCGTCGATCGCGTCGTCGCCGAGCCCGCCGGAGATGGTGTCGTTGTCGTCACCGCCGTCGATCGAGTCGTTGCCGTTGCCGCCGTTCAAGCTGTCGGAGCCGATCGAGCCCAGCAGGCGATCGTCGCCGTCGTCGCCGTTTTGCGTGTCGTCTCCGCCGCCACCGTTGAGGAAGTCGCTGCCGAGGCCGCCCGACATGACGTCGATGCCGTCGTCGCCGAAGAGCAGATCGTCCCCCGCACCTCCGGCGATCGCGTCGTTGCCCAGCCCGCCGTGCTCGGTGTCGTTGCCGTCGCCGCCGTCGAGGGTGTCGTTGCCGTCGCCGCCGCTGAGCGAGTCGGTTCCGGCACTGCCGAGGAGGGTGTCGTCGCCGGCGCCGCCCGCCGCGTAGTCGTTGCCGTCGTCGCCGTTCGCGACGTCGTCGCCGGCTCCCCCGTCGAGCAGGTCGTCCCCGAGCCCGCCGGAGAGCCGGTCATTGCCCTCGCCGCCGTCGATCGAATCGTTCCCGGCGTTCCCGCTGAGGATGTCGGCTCCGAGGCCCCCGAGAAGCACGTCCGCGCCGTCGTCACCGCTCTCCGTGTCGTTGCCGGCGCCGCCGTCGAGCGAGTCATCGCCCAGCCCGCCGGACATGGTGTCGCTGCCGTCGTCACCGAGGAGCGAATCGTTGCCCGTCCCGCCCAGCAGCCTGTCGTTGCCGATCCCGCCGTGCAGGGTGTCGTTCCCGGCCCCACCGTCCTCGGTGTCGTTGCCGGCGCCGCCGTCGAGCGAGTCGTCGCCACCACCGCCGGAGAGGATGTCGTTGCCGCCGTTGCCGACCAGCGTGTCGTTGCCGTCGCCGCCGGCGAATCCGTCGGCACCACTGCCGCCGACGAGCGTGTCGTCACCCGCGCCGCCGTTCGCCCGCGAGGCGATGCCGGTGTTGTTGGTGAAGGAGTCGTTCCCGGCCAGGCCGGCGAAGGCGATGGCACGCACACGGTTGCCGGCGAACGACTTGAAGATCGTGCCGCTGCCCGACGTGATCGTGGCGACGACCGTCCTGCCGACGAGATGCACCTCCGCGACGTCGTTGCCATCGGTTCCGGTCATCGCCAGCAGGCCCTGCTGGGCGGAGAAACCGATGCTGGCCGTCAGCACGACCCTGCCCTCGAGGCACTCCGCGACGAGTTGGGATTCGGGGCGGTAGGGGCGGCGAGCAGTCCGGCGACGGGGCGAGGTCATCACGGGAGCCTTCTGTGTGAAAGGACGTGCCTGAGGAGCGGGTGTGTTGCCGGGCGTCGACTCGAGAATACCCTACGACCCTACCCGGCAATGGTCGGGAAGCAAGGAATGGGTTGCGACGTGGCTCGGAGTCGGTGGAATCACAGTGTCAACGTCCCGCTCAGTTCCCGTGTGCCAGGCTCCGGAAGACGGACGACTTGGCGGTGGACTTGCCCGCGAGGACGCCGGACCGCGACGCATGCACCCCCCGCTGGATGGCGGTCGCGTAGGGCGTCGGGATGGCACGGACCGGGCCGGTGGGCGAACTGCCCTCGTCGCCCGCTGCCGACATGGGGCTCGGCGGGATGGATGCCATCCCCTGCGTCGCGACGGATCCGGGAGCGACCATCCCGGACATCGGCGCCGCGATCGCCGGCAAGGTGAACGCGAACGGTGCGGCCGAAGCGACCGCCGCCACCCTCGGCCGCACGACCGGCGCGACCTTGAAGGGCCGCATCATGTCGTTCTCCTCGTGCGAGAAGATGTGGCAGTGCCACATGTAGGTGCCCGGGCGGTCGAATTTCGCGACGATCCTCGTGACCGTGCCCGGATAGGTCGGGACGGTGTCCTTCCACCCCGCTTCGCCGCCCGTGGCCGGCCTCACGTCGCCGGTCTTCTCGTAGGCGCCGGTGACCTCGTTGACCGTGAAATCCTGCCGTGACAGCACCTGGAAGGCGACGAGGTGCAGGTGGACGGGATGCACGTCGGCCGTCGTGTTGTAGATCTCCCAGACGGCGGTGTTGTTGAGCGGAATCGTTTCGGTATTCGGATCGTGGTAGTCGAGCGGACCCGCCTGCAGCGTGCCGAGCTTCGGCACGATGGCGGTGAAGGTCGCCGTGGTCGTGGCGCCGGCCACCGCGCCCGGCGCGGTGTCGGGGACGGTGAAGGTCTCCTCGACCTCCGACTCGAAGAGCCCGACCTGGATGGCCGCCTGGCCCCGCGTCGGCGTGAGCTGCTTGATCGCCGCGGGCAGGAGCGCCGCCTTGAGGGTCGGGTTGGGGTAGCTCCTCGTGAGCGGCGCGTCCACGATGAACTCCATCACCTGTCCGGTCGTCGCCGGATCGACCGGGTCGCCGCCGTCGTAGGGAGTGGGAGCGTCATTCCTCATGACGAGCTTCGTGCCGGGGGCGAACTTCGAAAAGTCCACCACGATGTCCGCCCGCTCGCCGGGCCCGAGCAGGAGTTTCTGCTGTGCGACGGGCCTGGCAAGCAGCCCCTGATCGGTGCCGACCTGCATCAGCGTGGCCGCCGGCGCGAGCGTCGTGTCGGTGTCACGGGCCAGCCACAGGTTGAGGAACCGCGAGTCGCAGCCATCGAGCATGCGGAACCGGTAGGCTCGCGGCTCGACGTGCATCACGGGCCAGGCCTTTCCGTTGACCGTCATCACGTCGCCGAAGGCCTCGGGCAGCATCCGCACGCAGCCGGAGGGGTCGACCTGGTGCGGATAGTAGAGTTGCCCGTCCGGCGTGAACATTTTGTCGGCGATCATCAGGGGCACCTCGTACTTCCCGGACGGCAGTCCGAGCTTGTTGGCCGCCGTGCCGGTGTCGAGGCTGTCACGGGTGAAGTACAGCCCCGCCAGGCCCGCGTAGACGTTCGTGCGGGTGTAGCCGAGGGCGTGGTCGTGGTACCAGTACTCGTGGGCGGTCGCGTTCACGGACGCGTCGTAGACGTAGGTGTCGTTCGCCTTCACCGCCTGGGGGCCACGGTCGATCACCGGCCGGCCGCCCGGCGTCTCGGGAAGGGCCTGCGTGAACCACTGGTCGGGCTGTCCGTCGCTGCCCGACTCGGTGTGTCCGCCGTGGAGGTGCGGCACGGTCGGCACGCCGTCGTTGGCCGGCATGGCCATCATGTCGGGAGTGTTCATCATGTCGCTCCCGTCCATGTACGGATTCATCAGGTAGTTCGCCACCGTGCCGAGTTGGTTGACCCAGTGGACGCTGACGTTGGTGTTCTGCGGGACGACGAACGTCTTGCCCGGGAACGACGCCGTGGCCTGGCTCGTGCCGTAGCCGTAGATCGGCGTCCGGAAGTGCGTCGTGCCGATCACGCTCGTGCCGTCCGGCCCCATGACGTCCACGTTGCCGAGGATGTCCTGCGTCGTCCGGTACATGCCGACGGTGTAGCTCTCGTTCCGTACGCCGTAGGCGGTGCTCACGGAGGACGGCCTGTAGACCGAGGCGGAATCGAGCGGATTCGGCAGCGGGTTTTCATACTTGTGGATGAGCAGCGGATCGAGCGTGTTTTCCTGCGTGGGCATGTTGCAGGTGAACGCCGTCCGTACCTCGAGCCGCTCCGCCGCGGCCAGCGAGAAGACCTGTCGCGACGGGGAAGACGTGCTGGCGGGGCGGCGGCGTGAACGACGGGTCATCTCGAGAGACTCCGAAGCGGGGGAAGGAACCTTTGTGACCGGGGAACGCGGCTGAATACGGGACTCGTCAGAACGAAACTCGGCGGTGCGGCAGTCGTCTCGGGGAAGGACTCGGCCTGGTGAACGACTCGGGTGACCCGGGGGGGCAGGCTCGACGCACGGGCCCGAGCGGGCGGGATCAACGGGCGGATTCACCGCCTGACCGGCTGCAGAGCGCGGCGAAGACGTTCGCCGTGATCGTGTCTTCGATGCCTTGGACCGACCCGTCGGCCATGAGCGCCTGGAGGGAAGAGCCCGGAAGCCTCGACCGCGGCTTGAGCGACGACTCGAGCGGCGTCGCTCCCCGGCCGGCGCCGAACCTGGCGAAACGGGCCGCGTCCGACACGTTCGGCCACGAATACCTGGGGGTCTGCCACGTCGCGCCGTCGTCGACCGAGTAATCGCTGCACTCGGTGAGCATCACCGTGCTGGCCAGCCCGTCGGCGACCTCCGCGGCGCGAACGGGCTTCGAACGCAGCGGGGTGGCGTAGACGCCGGAGGCATCGCTCCAGCCCAGTCCCTCGGGAACGAGCACGCCCGTGAAATCCGCCACCGACGGCGGCGCCGGGTGATACCAGCGGTCGTCGCGACGGGACGCATCCGGCTGGGCGGGGCCGGGGCCGGTGACCGCGGCGAAGTCGAGGCCACCCGCCGACCCGGAGCGGGCGTTGTAGACGCGGATGTTCGCCTGCACGATCTCGGGCTCCTGGGCGTCGGGCGGGCAGGCGAGGCAGTAGGCCTGGTACATCGCAGCCAGTGCGCCCTCCTCGATGTACGGGAGGATGGCGACGGCCCACGACTGCGGCCGCACGTAATCGAGCCCGGTCTCCGCGCTCGTCTCCAGGTGCTCGACCTTCCCCGTCCGCGGCCGTCCGGACACGAAGGGAAACGCCCGCCGGGCATCGTGGTAGCCGTGCAGCGCGAGGCCGACCTGCCGCAGGTCGCTCTGGCACGACATGCGTCGGGCCGCGGTCCGCGACTGCTGGACCGCGGGCACGAGCAGCCCCACGAGCACGCCGATCACGGCGATCACCACGAGCAGTTCGACCAGTGTGAAGGCGGGCCTGCGCATCACATCACCTCCATCGTGCCGCCCGACATCGCGTGCTGCCACAGCCGCACGGCGATCGCGACCGGACCGAGATCGTGGGACCGTACGACGACGCCGTAGGTCATGCCGCTGGAGACGTCGAAGGAGCCGGCATAGACGCCGTTGTCCTGGGGCTCCAACTCGAGGAGCCGCCGCGATCGCGAATCGACGACCTCCACGTCGGCGGCCCGGCCGCCGTTGTCGGCGATCACGACCGAGACCATGCCATCGAGCGTCGCCGTGAACGAGAACACCTTGGCGTCACGGCGGCTGGCCGACGTGTCGATGACGAAGGCGTAGCCCCGAGGATCGAACGTCAACGTCCCGCCGGCGTGTGCCGTGCCCGATGCCCCGTCGCCTGCGTTGTCCTCCGCGGCCCCGTCGTCTTCGCCGCGGTCGGCGAGACCGTCCTCCGGGTCCGTGTCGCGATCGTTGCCGACTCCGCCGACGAGCCTGTCCCTGCCGACGCCGCCGTTGAGGAGATCGTTGCCCGCGTCCCCGAAGAGACGGTCGTTCCCGGGATTCCCGAAGAGCTGGTCGTCGCCGAGCGAGCCGTGCAGGACGTCGTTGCCGCTGCCGCCGTAGACGAGGTCGTCGCCCTCGTTGCCGTCCTCGACGTCGTTGCCGGCGCCGCCGTCGATGGAGTCGTCGCCGAGCCCGCCGGAGATCGTGTCGGCACCGCCGCCGCCGCGCAGGGTGTCGGCGCCCGCCCCGCCGGCCAGCAGGTCGTTGCCCTCGCCGCCGTCGAGGGCATCGGAGCCGTCTCCGCCGCTCAAGCGGTCGTTGCCGCCGCCACCGGTGAGCCGATCGTCACCGCCGCCGCCGTCGGCGACGCACCGCACCCGCGTGCCGTTGGTGAAACTGTCGTTGCCGTCGAGGCCGCTGAACGCGATCGACCGCACCCGCGAGGCCGGCACCGCCTTCGTGACCGTGCCGGAGTCGTTGGTCACCGAGGCGACGACCATGGTGCCCTGCCGGCGGACGTCGGCGACGTCGTCGCCGGCCGAACCCACCAGCGACAACACGCCCTGGCGCGGGTCCCAGCCGATGCTGGCCGTGAGCATGAACCTCCCCTCGAGCCGCTCGACCTCGATGCGGCCGCCGGCGGACAGTCGGACACGGTCGCCAACGGTGCGAGGGGGCGACGTGCGACCAAGACGCCGGGGAGATCGCTTCGACATGGACACCTCCTGCATGCGGCCGCCGGGGAAAGGGGGTCGCATAGGTTTTCCTGGGGGGTAACCCCATGGCCATTTCGATGCTAATTTGCCCCCGACAGGTTGCAATCATTCGGCGCGCGTGCACGATGATGCGGGCCGCACGGGCCCTGCGGACGATGCGAAGTCCCCGGAAAAAAGCGGCCCAAACAGCTTTCTCATAACTTGCAATTCCGGCAGCGTCCTCGTACGCTCCCGTTTCGCTCGACCCTCCGTTCGGCGGTGGTTCGAGAGCGTCTGTGCGGGCTGCTGCGTGCACAGTTCTCTCACGAGGATCTGTCCACATGAAGCGGCGCGTTGCGGAACGGTATCGGCCATGGCGGACCAGCCTTGGGTTTTTGACGTCGATCGAGCGGCGTCGGCCGGTCGCCCGGAATCGCGGTGCCGTCCGGATCGAGCGGCTCGAGGCGAGGAAACTGCTCGTCGGGGACGTGTCCGGGACGGTCTTCAACGACGCCAACCGGAACGGCGTCAACGATCCGGCGGAGAACGGCCTGGCGGGGTGGACGGTCTTCGTCGATACCAACGGCGACGGCGCGCTGACCGCGGGCGAACGCAACACCGTCACCGACATCAACGGCCGCTTCGCCATCCTCGGGCTGCCGGCCGGCAACATCAACCTCGTGGAGGTCGTGCAGCCGGGCTACGCGCCGACGCCCGGGTTCACCAATCGGCAGGTGGTCCGCATCCGCGACGCCAGGGAGACCCGGGTCGTTTTTCCGAACGTCGTGCTCCCGCCCACGACCGGTGCGGTGACGGGCACCGTGTTCCAGGATGCCAACGAGAACGGCATCCGGGACATCGGCGAGGCGGGCATCGGCGGCTGGGCGATGTTCATCGACACCAACGGCGACGGGGTCCTCGGGGCGGGCGAACCGGCGACGACCACCGCCGCCGACGGCACCTACCGCTTCCCGTCGGTCTCCGTGGGCACGGCGACCATCATCGAGATTCCCACCGGGGGCCCGAGGCCGACGGTCGGCGGGCTCTTTCCGCTGGTGGGAGCGAGTGATCGCCGCACCGTGAGCGTCGTCACCGGGGGCGTGGCCACCGCCGACTTCGGCAATCTCGTCCCGCAGGTCGGCACGATCCAGGGCACCGTGCGGAACGACCTCAATGGCGACGGCAGTTCCGGCGCCGGGGAGACGGTGCTCGCGGGCCGGACGGTGTTCGTGGACCTCAACGCCAACGGCCTGGCCGACACGGGTGAGCCGACCCGGGTCACCGACGCCGCGGGCGGCTACTCCTTCGTCGACATCCACAGCGGCACCTACACCGTGGCGGAGGTCGTGCCCGCGGGCTGGCAGACCGCCGTCGGCCGCCCCTCGTCCCGGTCGGTTCCCGTCGCCGTCGGCAGCCTGAATACCGTCGATTTCTTCGATTTTCTGCCCGCGCCAGGCTCCGTCAACGGCGTGGTCTTCGACGACGCCGACGGCAACGGCACCCAGTCGGCAGGCGAGCCCGGCATCGCGGGCTGGCCGGTGTTCATCGACTCGAACCAGAACGGCCTGCTCGACGCCGGCGAGCCGAACACGCTCACCGATGCCTCGGGCGGGTACGGCTTCACGGGCGTCCCCTACGGCCCGACGGTCGTCCGAGAGGTGGTCGCCGCGAATTGGGTGACGACCAGCCCGGCGACCGGTTCGCGATCGTTCCTCCAACTCAATGGCACCGCCACGGGCGGGATGAACTTCGGCAACCGGGAGCGGATCGGCACGATCACCGGCACGGTGTGGAACGACGTCAACGGCAACGGGCTGCGCGACCCGGGCGAGGCGGGGCAGGCGGGGACGACCGTCTATCTCGACCTGGACCGCGACGGCACGCGGAGCCCGACCGATCCGGCGACGGTGACCTCCGCCGCGGGCACGTACACGTTCTCCCGGGTGCCGACCGGCCTGCAGACGGTCGCCGTGGTCCCCGACCCCGGCACCATCCCCGCGATCGGCAAACGCACCAGCGGGAGCGTGACGGTCGCCATCGGCGGGGTCCACACGATCGACTTCTTCACCCTCGTGCCGGTGGCCGGTTCGGTGTCGGGGTCGGTGTTCGGCGACGTGAATTCCAACGGGATCGTCGATCCGGGCGACGGGCCGCTGTCGGGGTGGGTCGTCTACTCCGACCTCAACGGCAACGGGGTCCTCGACGTTTCCGAGCCGGTCGCGACGACCGATGCCGCCGGCGGCTTCACGATCTCCGGGGTTCCGTACGGCCCCAACCAGATCCGCGAGGTGCTCCAGACCGGCTTCGCCTCCACCAACCATCCCGGTGGGGTGCTGACGCTGTCGCTGCTCAACGGCGAGGCCCGCACGGGGGTCCTGTTCACGAATCACGAGACCGTCACCTACACCGTCGGCGGCGCCGCCTTCTTCGACGCCGACAACGACGGCGTGCGGGGACCGGCCGAGCGGGGGTTGAGCGGAATCACCGTCTACCTCGACCTCAACGGCAACGGCCTGCTCGACCCGTCCGAACCGTCGGCTGTCACGAGCGCCGATCTCTACTTCACGCCGGCGATCGACGAGGCCGGCACCTATGCCTTTCCCCACCTGACCCGCGGATCGTACACGGTCCGGGAAATTCTCCCGGCCGAACTCGCCGGCACGGCCGCCGCGGCCACGGTCCACACCGTGAGCGTCGGCCCGGCCAGCCAGACCGCCGTCGATTTCGCCAACCGCTACCGCGCCAACGAGATTCATGGCGTGGTGTTCGAAGACACGAACGCCAACCACGTCCGCGACGCCGCCGAGAAAACGCGGCCGGGCGTCGGCGTGTTCATCGACACCAACCGGAACAACCTGCACGACGTCGATGAGCCGGGCACGATCACTGCCGCCGACGGCAGCTACGCCTTTTTCGGTCTCACCCCCGGCGCGTACGTCGTACGGGAGGAGGCGGGGGCCGTCGGCCAGCGGACCTATCCGCAGACAACGGGCGGGATCCTCTGGCCGGCCGGGACGAGCAACCCGGCCGTCGGGTCGGTCACGCCCGGATCGATCACGGCATCGCTGGCCACCGGCGAAGTGCTGAATCAGACCGTCAGCATCACGCTGCCCGGCGGTGGCGGCGTGACGACGATGGTGGACGTGTTCCTGCTGTTCGACGACACCGGCAGCTTCGCCGGCAACAGTCCGCTGGTGCGGGCGGCGTTTCCGACGATCATCAGCACGCTCCAGACGGCCCTTCCGGGGGTCGATTTCGGGTTCGGCGTCGGCAGGTTCGAGGAATACGCCAACTTCGCCGCCGAGAATCCCGCCGGCCGTCCGTTCATCCTCAACCAGCCGATCGTCGCCTCGGCCACGCCCGGCTTCAGCCTGGCGATCCAGTCCGCCCTCGACCGCATGGCGCCGGGCTTCGGCGGCGACGCCCCCGAGACCGACATCGAGGCGCTCTACCAGCTCGTGACCGGCATCGGCTTCGACGGCAACAACAACGGCACGATCACCGACAGCGGGCCCGCCGGCCTCGCCGCCACGCAGGTGACGCCCGGTGCCAGCGGCGACGTCCCGAGCTTCGCGTCGTTCGTCCCCGATCGGGCCAACAACGTCCTCGCGCCCGACGGCAACATCGGCGGCGGCGGGTTCCGCCCCGGCGCCCTGCCCGTGATCCTCACCGCCACCGACGTCGGGTTCGCCTACCAGCCGAAGGGCGAGACGGTGATCACCGGGACCGGCGGCGTGAGCCTGCCCGTGTCGGCGCTCACCGGCACGTCGCGTGCGTCCACGCCTTTCGGTGCCGGAGCGGGGCTCCAGGAGACCGTCACCGGCCTGAACGCCCTCGGAGCCCTCGTGATCGGCCTGGGCACGAACGCGGACCCCGCGATCGACCCCCGTCAGGGCCTCGAGGCGCTGGCGAAGCTCACCGGCGCCGTGAACCGGTCGGCGGCCACGATCGCCAACGGCACGATCGACCCGATCGCGCCGGGCGACCCGTTCTACTTTCAGATCACCACCGGCTTCGGTGCCACGGTGGCCAACGGGATCACCAACGCCATCGAGAACGCCGTCACGAGCATCGCGATGGACATCACCGTGCGGGCCTCCGATCCGCGGGTCCGGATCGTCAACAACACCGGCACGCTCACCGGGATCGGCGCCGGGCAGACCGCGAGCTTCGACATCCAGTTCACCGGGGACGGCCGGCCCCACCGGTTCGACCTCCAGTTCGTCCGGGCCGGCACGAACGTCGTCGTCGGTTCGATCCCCGTCGTCCTCGGCACCCCGATCGTGGGCGATGGGTACCAGTTCGACGACCTCGCGGACGGCGAGATCCACACGTCGTCCGACTTCGGGAACTACGTGGCCAACGTCGCCCCCTCGTTCACCGGCGGCCCCGGCCAGACCGTCGCCGAGGATGCAGGCCCGCAGACGATCGTCGCCTGGGCGACGAGCATCAGCCCCGGTCCGGCGAACGAATCGGCCCAGATCGTCTCGTTCCTCGTCTCCAGCGACAACCCGACGCTGTTCAGCGCCGCCCCGTCGATCTCCACCGACGGCACGCTCACCTTCACGCCCGCCCCCGACGCCCATGGCACGACGCTCGTGACCGTTCAGGCCCAGGACAACGGCGGCACCGGCCCCCTCGGCGTCGATACGAGCGCTCCGCAGACGTTCCTGATCACGATCACGCCGGTGAATGACGCCCCGATCGCCGCCGACGACACGTTCAGCGGGCTCGACCCCGCCGGCCTGGCCATCGCCCTGCCCGGGGTCCTCGGCAACGATCTCGACGTGGATGGCGATCCGCTGACGGTCCGCCTCGTGGTGGGGCCGGCCCGCGGCGCGGTCACGCTCGACGCCGATGGAGCGTTCGTCTACGTCCCGGGGCCGAGCTTCCGTGGCACCGACAGCTTCTCCTACGTCGCCAACGACGGCCTGCTCGACTCGAACGTGGCGACCGTCACCGTCTCCGTGCCGCATGTCAACACGGCGCCGGTGGCGGCGGGTGAATCCTTCGACGTTCTCGAGGACACGCCGCTGGTCATCACGGCGCCGGGCCTGCTCGTCAACGACACCGACTTCGACGCCGACCCGCTCGTGGCACGGCTCGTGTCGGGCGTGCTGCATGGCACGCTGGCGGTCGATCCATCCGGGGCGTTCCGCTACACGCCCGCCCCCGATTATTTCGGGCCCGATGCCTTCACGTACGTGGCCAACGACGGCTTCGCCGATTCGAACGTCGTCACGGTGTCGCTCCTCGTCGCCCCGGTGAACGACGCGCCGGTGGCCCTGGGCGACACCTTCACCGTGGCCGAGGACACCGTGCTCGACACCGGCCTGGCGACGGTTCTCGTCAACGACGCGGACGTGGATGGCGACCCGCTCACCGCGGTCCTCGTCACGCCCCCGGCACGCGGCGTCGTCACGCTCGCCGCGAACGGCACCTTCCTCTACACGCCGAGCCTCAATTTCAACGGGACCGACACCTTCTCCTACGCCGCGTTCGACGGGACGCTGCTCTCCAGGCCGGTGGCGGTCACGATCGTCGTCACCCCCGTCAACGACGTGCCGGTGGCCCTCGCCGACGCCTATTCGGTCAACGAGGACACGCGGCTGACGGTGGCGGCCCCGGGAGTTCTCGGCAACGACGTCGACGTCGATGGCGACCCGCTCACGGCGATCCTCGTGACGGCGCCGACGCGCGGGACCCTCGTCCTGAACGCGAACGGCGGGTTCACCTATCTGCCGGCCGCCAACTACAACGGCCCCGACAGCTTCACCTATCGCGTCAGCGACGGCGGCCGCGTCAACTCCAACACCGTCACCGTGGCGCTCACGGTCGTGCCGGTCAACGACGCCCCCGTGGCGGTGGCCGACGCCGTCACCGCCGCGCGGGACACCGTGCTCAACATCGCCGCCCCCGGCGTGCTCGGAAACGATACCGACATCGACGGCGACCCGCTGACCGCGGTGATCGGAACGGCACCCGCCAACGGCCGGGTCGCCCTCAACGCCGCCGGGTCGTTCAGCTACACGCCGAATGCGGGTTTCGTCGGCACCGACAGCTTCACGTACCGGGCCTTCGACGGAGCCCTCTTCTCGGCACCGGTCGCCGTGACGATCTCCGTGGTCGTGCCGCCGGCGCGATTCTACGTGGCCGACACCAATGCGGGCGCGACCTTCAAGTACGCCGCCAACGGCGCGACGCTCGGCAGCATCATCCTGAATGCCGCCGGTCGGCGGCCGCTCGGAATCGCCTCCAACCCCACCGGCACGACGCAGTGGGTGATCGATTCGGCGGGCATCATCTTCGTCTACTCGAACACGGGAACGCTCCTCGGGCAGTGGACCCCGCAGGGGGTCGGCAAGCCGGAGGGGGTGACCGTCTGGGGCAACGACCTGTGGGTCGTCGATCCGGTCGGCGACCGGGTCTACAAGTTCGCCGGAGGGGCTCTGCTGCGGACAGGCCGGGTCGCCGCCACGTCGAGCTTCGCCCTCAACACGGCCAACCTCAACTCGAAGGATCTGGTCACCGACGGCGCGAGCGTGTGGGTCGTCGACGACACCGTGGGCGTGGACCGGGTCTTCAAGTACACCGTGGCCGGCGTGCTCCAGGGCAGTTGGGCGTTGTCGACGACCAATCCCAGCCCCACCGGCATCACGATCGATCCGAACAACGTCGGCCATGTCTGGACGATCGACTCGAGCACCCGTCGCATCTACCAGTACGACGCCGCCGCCACGAGGATCGCCGGCACGCAGGAGCCGAGCACGACCTTCGCGCTCGTGGTCGGAAACAACAATCCGCAGGGGATCGCCGACCCGCTCAGCACCGTCGGCGTGCTGCAGTCGGCGCCCGTCGCGCAGGCGGCGACGGCGATCGTCACGGTCTCGAACGCTGTCGCCGCGAGGACCGGCCCGGCGTCCTCGCCCACGCCCCCCGCGGCTGCGGCCCGCCGGACGGTGAAGGTCGAGACGGCGCCGTGGCAGGGGTTCGTGGCACCGCAGGTGGCCGAAGCCCCGCAGCGGATCGTCGTGAAGCCGGCCACCGTGCGACCGGCACCGCGGGTCACCCGCGACGCCGTCGCCCGCGTGGCGGTGGCGACCGACCGTTTGCGACCGCACGAGCGGCCGTAACAGCGTGCCTGCCGGATCGTCCTCAGGCCCGCAGGGACTCGAGGAGCCGGCCGCCGCGGGGCGTCGTCTGCATGCTCTCCGTCAGCACCGCCATGCCGCTTGCGAACTGTTCGTCGAACCGGGCCAGTGCCGGCTCGAGCCCCAGGTCGGGGTGACGCTCGACGAGCCGGCGGTGGACACGGCGGTTACGGGCGAGGACGAAGGTGCCGTGGAGCACCTGGAAGAGAGGCCGCGGATCGGGCCGGATCGGCGCCTTGTGGATGTCGTTCGGGTTGGTGAGCAGCGGATCAAGCGCCAGCAGCGCGTTGAGGTGGAGGTGGGAGCACTCGTGGACGAGATGCTCGAGGAACCAGGGAATCTCCTCCCCGTCCTCGGGCGTCCTCAGCCAGATCGCCCCGAACGCCTTCGGCGAGCTCAACCCCTCGATGCCACGGCCCGTGAACAGCTTGACCATCGAGACGTGCGACGCGATCTCGGCATGCATGTCGGGATCGACCCCGGCGATGAGATCCATGGCCCGCATCGCCGCGGCGTGGAGGGGGGCGACATCGGTTTCCAGGAGCGGGAAGCAGTGGAGCGGGGGGACCCCCTCCACGCGGGTCGACCGCACCTCGTGGAGCAGATGCGACTCCCAGCCGTGGAGGGCGATCGACTCGGTGACGCAGCCTTCGGCATACCAGGTTTCGGGGGGATCGGCGCACCAGGACTGCACGGTGTCGTAGACGCCATACCCGTCCCCCTTCCACATGGCCTCCATGAGGGTGGCGAGCCTGGCGCTCATCCGCGGGGCCAGCCGCCGATCGACGTCGAACGCCTCGACCGCACGGACGAGATGGGGAATCTCCCGTCCGAGTCCCTCGGCCGCTGAGTGCAGCGCGTTCAACGCGTTCCACTGCCAGAATCGCCGCCAGGCCCGGGCCACGGCCGGGCTGCGCTCGGCCGACGGCTCGGCGTCGAACCAACTCTCGTCGATGTCACGGGCGAAGGGGGGCTGCCCCCCGGAGGCCGCCGTCGGGACCGGTGGAGCATTGCCGATCGAGCCCATCTTGAACTCCTCACGACGTGTCGTCGCACTCTACCATCGGGCCTCGAGGCCCACACTGGCCCCGTGGAGAAACACCCCGCCGCCGCCCGCGAGCGTCGTGCCGGCGTTGGCGTTCGTGCTGAAATCCCACTGATCGGGGGCGAGGGCCACGCCGTCGATCCAGAGAAGATTGTACCCGATTCGCGCCCCCCACACCGGTGTGATCCGATAGACGAGGGTGGCGTTGAGGTCGCCCACGAAGGCCATTTCCGTGGCCGACGACGAGCGAGCCGACCGCACGACCGTGCTCACGCCGCCCGGATCGACGATCGGCCCCTGCGACTGGCCCTCGAGATTGCCGAAGGCTCCCGCCTTGGCCCAGCCTTCGAGCGCCCAGAAGTCCCACGACCGTCGGGCCCGGGCTCCGATCTGGCCGCCGAAGAGGTTGTTGGAGGTCTGCGTGGTGTAGTCGCTGGTCAGGGGCCGCGTCGGCCCGGTCTTGCCGAACGTGAACGCCATGGTCGCCTGCTCCTCGAGGCTGACATAGCGGAATCCGCCGAGAAGGTCGATGAAGCTGGTGCCGGCGACACGGCTGTGGAACGCGTTGAACTCCGCCGAGTTGAGCGAAGACACCCAGGTCGTCCGCGCCGAATCGGCGTCGCTGAACGGGAGCACCCGCTGGCTGAGCGGGCCGGCGATGGCGAGATTCCCGTTCCCGGAAAGCTGGCTGACGGCCGTCATGCCATACACGCCGCAATAGCCCGCCTCGCACCCCCAGCAGTCGGGCGACCGGGAGCCGACGAAAAGCCGGCTCCCCACCCCCATCGCCGCGGCGAGGTCGCCGCTGGCGAGCACGGGATCACCGGCAACCGCGTCGTTGACCAGCGGCCGCTGCACCGATTCGTTGTCCCGCTGCAATCCCAGCACGTCGAGGGAGGCGTACGGCCCGAAGGCGTCATCGACGGGTGGCAGAGGAATGCACGGGTCGGCACCGAGGGCCGCCGCGTGGAACGCCGCTTCGTCCGCGAACGCGAGCCCCGCGAGCATCAGGCTCAAGCCGATGCATACCCCCGCCCCCGCGGCCCTGCGCATGAACGATGTCCCCGGAGAGGGCTGCGGCTGTCTGCGGCAGCCTCTCCGCCCCCGAGTTCACGATCGGCCGGCGACTCCCCCGATGATCAGCGGCCGCGGGCGACCGTCGCGTGATGACACCTGTTTCGCGCCTGCGGCCGCGCCCTCTCGTGATCACCGGCCTGACGGGCGTGGCCCCCGGAACATTCCGCAGGACGCGATTGGCCATCACAACGCGGACGATCCGCACGGCAGGGGTCCCGGGCGTGACGGTCCCCACGGCCGACCGGGGTGCCGGTCGAACGGGTGGCCTCATCATTTCCCCACAGGTGCCCTCCATGGAGGGGGGGGCGAGCCGCGGGCGCCTGAAAATGGACGCGGTGATCGACCGGTGCTACGATCCTGATGCCCGCACCCCGGGCAGAAACGGTGTCGTTCTTGCTCCCACACCGACCTGCCGCCTCCGACGCCCGGCGGTCCCGACTTTGCTCCGATCTTACCCTGCACGTACGGTCCGGCGGTTCGCGCGATGCCCGGTTGATGTCCGAGGTTTTTTCGATCCATGTCCCAATCTCCATCGCACCGCCATGATCGGCCGCATCGGCCCTGCGGAGCGACGAACATGCTCCGAGGCTGCCTGATCCTGATCGGCTTGTGCGGGGTCGGCGGCGGGTTGCCATCCGCTGCCTGGGCGCAGGTCGATCCCGTGATCGACGTGCCGCTGGTGCCGAGGGCCGATCCGGTCTCGAACCCGGAAGGCCTGCGGCAGGAAGCCCGGGCGTTCCTGCTTGATTCGCTGAAGACGGTGCCGGTGCCGCTGCCCGCCTCGATCTCGAATTTCGTGAAGGATCAGCGGGCGGCCGTGGCCCTCGGCAAGGCGCTGTTCTGGGATCAGCAGGCCGGATCCGACGGTCTGGCGTGCGCCAGCTGCCACTTCCATGCCGGCGCCGACTCCCGGGCCCGGAATCAGATATCGCCGGGCATCATCGGAGGAAACGGGAGATTCGACGGGCTGCCGTCGGCCGCCAACGCGGGCGGACCGAACTACACGCTGACGCGGGCCGATTTTCCGCTGCACCGCAAGAAGGACCCCCGCCAACGCGGCCTGGGAGCGAACGTCGCCTTCGACACCGACGACGTGGTGTCGTCCGCCGGCGTGGTTCGCCTCGGGCTGCGAAGTCTCGGCACCGACGTCGTGCAGACGCCGACCGTGCCACCGGTCACGCAGGACATCGTCACGAACCGGGCCAACTTCAGGGCGGGGATCGTCCCGCGGTCCACGGTCAATGCCAGGATCGTGACCAGTGGATCGACCCGGCCCTCCCGCTCCGCCGTCGCGGAGACGTTCAGCGTGTCGCAAACCGATCCGCTCGGGTTCTCGATGTCGGTCCGGGGCAAGCGGCTCAACACCCGCCGGGTGGAGCCGCGGAACACGCCGACGGTCATCAATGCGGCCTACTACCACCGCGGTTTCTGGGATGGGCGGGCCAATTTTCATTTCAACGGCCGCAATCCGTTCGGCCCCCGGGACCCCGACGCGAAGGTGTGGAAGTACGCCAATTCGAGGCTTGAACCCGTGGCGATCCAGCTCGACAACGCCAGCCTCGCGTCGCAGGCCGTCGGCCCCGTCGGCAGCGTGATGGAAATGTCGGCGCACGGCCGGAACTTCCTCCACGTCGGCCGGAAACTGCTGCTCTCCACCCCCTTGATCCAGCAGACGGTCGCGGCCACCGACAGCGTTCTCGGCCCCTACGCGCGGTCCACGCCGACCGCAGCCCGGACCGGGCTGAACGTCGGCTACGGCGACCTGATCCGCCGGGCGTTCAACGACACGTGGTGGGCGGCCCCCGGCGAGCCGCTGGTGATCGACGGCGTGGCGTACTCCCAGATCGAGGCGAACTTTTCGCTGTTCTGGGGCATCGCCATCATGCTCTACGAGCGCACGCTCGTCTCCGATGCCGCGCCGTTCGATCGGTTCATGGAGGGGGACGTCTCCGCCCTCACTCCGCAGCAGCGGCTCGGCCTGTCGCTGTTCCTCCATGACGGCAATTGCGCGTCCTGCCACGCCGGGCCCGAATTCACCTCCGCGTCCGTGAGCCATCTCACCCTCATGGCGAAGATGCGGCGGATCGACGGCCCGAACGGTCCCCGTCGGGAGCCCGACCCGCTGCCGACGCCCGTGACCAGCGGCTCCGCCAAACTCCAGCTCATCGAGAGAATGTGGTCGCCCTCGTTCACATCGGTGATCTACGACGCCGGTTTCTACAACATCGGCGTGCGGCCGGCGGTCGAGGACCTGGGCCTCGGTGAGCGGGACGCCTTCGGCAACCCGCTGTCGTTCTCGGCCCAGGCGACGGGCGTGTGCAGGGTCGTGGACATCGCTCCGCCGTTCGCCAACCCCGAATTTTTCGCGGCCGGCCCCGGCTCGCCGCCGATGCGCGGGGAGCCGATCGCCGTCGGCGGGGCGTTCAAGGTGCCGACGCTGCGGAACGTCGATCTGACCGGTCCCTACTTCCACAACGGCGGACTGCTCACGCTGGAGCAGGTCGTCGAGTTCTACGCCCGGGGTTCGGACTTCGCGGACTGGAATCTGGCCAATGGATTTACCACGTCGGTCGACATCGAACCCATCCTCATGCTCAATGGCAACCGGCAAAACATCCGGGCCGTGGCGGCGTTCCTGCGGGCGCTCACCGATCCGCGGGTCGCATACGAACGGGCGCCTTTCGACCATCCGTCGCTGTCGCTGCCGAATGGCCACGCGGCGGCGGAAGATCCCGCGGTGCCCGGGGTGGCGAGGTCGGAGATCCTCGTCAAGGCTGCCGTCGGAGCGGAGGGCAACGCCCAGCCGATCCAGCCGTTCCTCGGGGGCTCGCTCCTGGGGGCCGACGGAGTGCCCCGCGATGACAGGCTCCGCTAGTTCCCCGGGCCGTTCCCTGCGGAAGCCATCCCCGGACCGGTCCCGCGTGGCCTTGTCCAACCTGAGGCGGACGACCGCCTCCCAGGCCGCCCTCCCCGGCCGGCGGTCCGGTTTCACGCTCATCGAACTGCTCGTGACGATGGTGATCCTCACCATCCTCGTGGGGTTGTCGGCCGCCGGGCTGGCGGGCGTGCGGACCAGGGGGAAAGCCGCGAGGACCAGGAGCACGATCCGCAAGCTGCACGAGGCGGTCGCTCCCGCCTCCTTCCAGTACCTCGAACGTCGGCTCGACGAGTCGATGTGGACCATGCTGGAGCAGGGGGTGCAGGCCCCGCCCAGCCCGCCCGCGACGGTCAGGGAGCCCAAGCAGCGGGCCGCCTGGCAGCGGATGGTGCTGCTCCGCGGGCTGATGGTGTACGAGATGCCCGACCAGTGGGTGGACGTGCGGGATCCCGGCTACCTGACCAGCCCCGTGATCAAAGGCTACCTCCGGCGGGTCGCCGGGCTCGATCTCGCGCTGCTCGGCCGCGAGGCCGCGTCCGCGGAGACCCTGCACCTGCTCGTGTCATCCGGGCTCGACAGCGACGCCCTCGAGGCGTTCCGGGAGGACGAGATGGGCGATGCCGACGGCGACGGGGCGCGGGAGTTTCTCGACGGATTCGGCAGGCCGATCCACTTCATCCGCTGGGCGCCCGGCGCCGCGACGGCCGTCGATCGGCGGGCCGGTCAGGACCCCTTCGATCCCTATCGGCTGGGTGGCGACGACACGTTCCCTCTCATGCCGTTGATCGTTTCCGCCGGGCCGGACGAACGGTACTCGACGTGGAGGGCTCCGGACGTTCCGATCGAGGGGCAGGGCCTGCCACGGCAGTTGCCGTTCGATCCGTACACGCCGGCGGAGGCGGGCGCGGCCAGCGACGGCGGCCAGACTGACAACATCACGAACATCGGAATGGGCCAGCCGTGACCACGATCGTCCTGCGACGTCCGCGGGGGATGACCCTCGTGGAACTGCTGGTGGTCGTCGCCATCCTCGGGCTCTTTTCCGCGGTGGTGCTGCCGCTGCTCGACGGCGGCCCTTCGCGGGCCACGCGGACCGCGGCCGCGGCGGTCACGGGCCTCGTGGCGCGGACCCAGGCCCAGTCGATCGGACGGGAGAACGCCTGCGGGCTGTGGATCGAGCCGCTCTCCGCGGAGGCCGCGATCGATCTGGCGATCGCGCGGCAGCCCGCTCCCTATCGAGGCGACACGTTCGACGCGGCCGTCTCCCTTTCAGGGGCGGCGGCGAGCGGCACGATGCTGCTCACCTTCTCGAAGCCCGAAGCGGTCACCACGCTCACGGCTCCACTCGATCCGCCCTTTGCCGCGGACGGGGACTTCATCGAGTTCGAGGGGGCTCCCGACCGCTTCCGCCTCTCCTGCCCGAATCCGCCCACCGTCGACGGCTGCCGCGCGGCACTGCGGCCCGAGGCCGGCCAGACGACGGCCAACACGCTCTGGCCGACGCCCACGATCGTGGGCACGGGAACCGCGTGGCACGCCTTCTCCATCATCCGGCGTCCGCGGCCCGCGGCGGCGGGCGTGTCGCTCGGGGCCGGGCTCGCGATCGACCTCGCCTGGTCGGGGGTGGGGACGCAGCGGTTCGGCCGGACGACGCTCGATGGAGACGGGGCCTCGACGGCGGACCCCGCCGACGATCTCCCGCCGCTGGGCACCTACGCCGCCGGCCAGGCGGTCGCGATCATGTTCGACCGCGCCGGGATGCCGAGCGAACTCGGCTTCTTCAACACCGCGGTGTCCCTGGCCGCCGGAGTGGCCCCCCCCGCGGAGGTGCGCACGCCCCTGCGGGCGACGATCTTTCTCCTCGTCGGTCGGATCGATCGCTGCGGGCAGGCGTACCGGCAGTCGCCTCCGGACGACGCGTCAGGGGCGAACTGGCAGTATGCCGACTCTGCCTGGGTGTTCGTCGACCCGAAGACGGGCTTGGCCCGCTCGATGCAGGTGGTGCCCCGGGACTCCAGCGGCCCCGTGACGACGGCCCGCCGATCGCTGGCCGCGGCCCTCTCGGGGCCATGAGGTCACGTTCCCATCCGACGCCGACAAACCCCCGCCACGCCCCATACAAGCCCGGAGCGTCAGCGACGGGATCTGCACCATGTCGCCACCATGGAAGCCCGGAGCGTCAGCGACGGGATCTGCACCATGTCGCCACCATGGAAGCCCGGAGCGTCAGCGACGGGATCTGCATGACGTGCATGTTCCCATCACCATCCACCCGGACTTCCACGCGACCACGATGCCCGCCGACATGACCCGTCCTCCCGCCACGCCGACCCGCAGGGCCGGGATCACGATCCTCGAGGTGCTGATCGCGATCGGCATCCTCGCCATCGCCCTCCCGAGCGCCCTGTCGCTGATCCCGGTCGGCCGGTCGCTGCTCACCAAGGCCATGGTCGCCGACCAGAGCGCCCTGGCCCTCGACGACGCCCGGGCGATCGTCATGACCTCGGGCCTCGCCAACGTCGAGGCGCTGACGAGCCCGGCGGGCGGCGACTGTCCGCCCTCGCCGCTGGTCATCGACCCGATCGGCACGAGCGGCGGCGCGTGGCCCGCGGAGTACGGGCTCAACCAGGCTGTCCTGCGGGCCGGAGCCACGCTCTCGGGCACGTCGTCGGCCAGCAAGGGGCCGCGGACCTGGCCGGTGTCGGCCGCGCTGAATTCCTCCGCCGACGACCTGCTCATGACGGTGCCCGACAGCCCC
>Ga0214917_10002313_pt1 | contig 23433 bp, 25 predicted proteins | sample LL_1208_BB_MetaG_FD_177983 | JGI IMG/M metagenome (GOLD analysis project Ga0214917, IMG submission 177983) | Freshwater microbial communities from Lake Lanier, Atlanta, Georgia, United States - LL_1208_BB | ecosystem: Environmental > Aquatic > Freshwater > Lake | place: USA: Georgia | collected...
GGGTGGAGATCCCAGTCGTGATGCCACGGGGCAAGTCTTTCAGGGTATCCGGTCCCTGTTTGCCCCTCCGTCTAATCCGTGACTTCGTAGGTATCGTCGGCGGACCGTCCCTGCCAACGGTTGAGTAAATGACGGAATAGTTTGGATAATTGATCCCGGTTCGCCAGGCGGTACTCGATAATTTTGGCATGGCTTGTTTCCGGAAACTTTTTCACCACAGCCTGCGCATTCTTTTGGGCGCTGCCCGGGGCACGCGAGACCATCTCCTCGGTGATGCGGCTTAATCCGTCCACCACTGTTTGTCCCGGCATGCCGCCGGTATCCGCCAGCGGCTTCTCCAAGGTGTAGAAACGGGCCTGAGTTGAGCCTCTGGTTGCCACGGTCACCTCCGTCACCCGAAGAGATCCATCCAACAAGTATTCATGCTGACTGACCGAATCGACCGCACCAAGAGAAACCGAATAGTAATTTCCGTCGGGAAACTTGCAATTCCACAAGCCCTGGCGTGCAGAGGAGTAACCGGCGTTGGTATTGGAATTGTTTTGGGAAAAAAGAAGGGATGGGAAAAGGCAAGCTACGATGCCGGAAGCAAGAAAACGCAAGCTCATCCGTAGCTCTTAAAGTATTTCTTCTTATCTTCCTCCGGAGGGGTGGGTAGGGAGGAAGCGGGAGGGGTGGGTTTGGCCTTTGGGCCGGGTGTGGTGGTGGGCTCGTCTTCCAGCATCTCCTCCTCCAAGGCGGACATGTCTACTTGAGGGCCCCGATCGGGCATCATGGCAGCGGGGGTTCCTCCGCTGGCTTCAACGAACGCCAATTGGACCTGTTGGAGGGCTTCGGTGAGAATCTTGGATTCCTGAGAATTCAGATTCCCCTCGGTCTTGGCTTTGATGAGCTCCAGATGGTCGATCATCATCTTGGCCGCCTGAAGATTGGGAGGGAGGCGTTCCCCCTCCGGTGTGGGAATCCGGCCGAGGACGTAGAGAATGTTCTGCGCCTGAACCATGACGAACTGGACAAACTTGCGCGTCATCTCTGAGGAGGTGACCGGATTGGTTTTTTGGACTTCAGCCATGCCGCATAATCCGTTTAAAGCTTTCCGAGATTGTTTTTCGATTTCGGTCTACGCCGTGGGGATCCCTTTTTGGGGGAGGGGGAACGCCAGCTAACCGACCGTTTTTTCAGGGATTGTGGCTTGGGTTGAAAGGGGCTCTCAAAGGCCTCGATAAAGGTCCAGATTTCCTGAAAATCGTCCGGCTTATCCGTTTCGCTTTTGCCGAGGATCCCGAATTGAACCAACTGGAAAACAATCTCCCCGACGTGGGAGCAGCGGAAGATTCCCCATTCCCCAAGAACCGTTTTGGCCATGGGGCCATACTCCTTGAGCGCCAAATCACGAAATCCCTCAAGCAACTCCTTGCCGCTGACATGGGCCGGCTTCTTCTCCGGTCCATGACGATTGAACCGGGCGATGGAGTGGTCCAAGGATTGGCGGATAAAGTGGTAGGCCGCCGGGGCAAATCGGCTGTCCGTAGCGCGAATCTTGATGATGGCCTGGTCAAAATTCAAATGAGCCATAGTTCCAGAATGGACGCAAAATTCCGGTTTGTCTACGGGTGTGCGCCGTGTCGGATCCATTGCCAGAGCGAGCAGGCGATGAGGAGTGCCCCCGCGACCAGGAGGATCCGGCGCTCGCGTCGCCGCAGCGTCCATGGATTCATGGGCAGATTAAATTCACGATCCGGCCCGGAACGATGATGATCTTTTGCACTTGCTTGTCTCCGGTCCATGCGGCCAAGTCGGCGTGGGTAGTCACCAGCATCTCGATTTGCTCCTTCGTGGATGAGGGGGAAAGGAGCAGCTTGCCCCGCAGTCTGCTGTTCACCTGAACCGGAAGCTCCACGACATCGTCCTGCAGATCCTCCCGGCGATAGGAGGGCCAAAGAGCCGTGCTAATCAGACCCTTTCCCCCGAGCCGATGGTGCATCTCTTCGGCCAGGTGCGGCGCAAAGGGCGCGAGAATAGTGGCCAAATGGAGCAAAGCACCCTTTGGACGCCGGGGAAGGGAAGTAAGGTGATTGACCAACACCATCAAAGCGGAGATCGCGGTGTTGAATTGGAGTCCTTCGATATCTGCCTCGACTTTGGCCGTCGTCTTGGCCAAGGCTTTGACCGTTTCCGTTGACGGGGGTTCCTCCGTTAAGAGCTTCGATGGAATCCATTCACCGGATTCGGTCTCCTCGCAGATCAGACGCCAAACCCGGGCAAGAAAGCGGACCGATCCCTCCATTCCCTTGGAACTCCAGGGCTTCATCTGCTCCAAAGGGCCCATGAACATCTCAAAGACCCGCAGGGCATCCGCTCCATGCTCGGCAATCACTTCGTCGGGATTGACCACATTGCCAACGGACTTGGACATTTTACGGTTATCTTCGCCGAGGATGATGCCTTGATTCACTAGGCGACGAAACGGTTCCGGATGGGAGACGAGTCCGGCATCAAAGAGAACCTTGTGCCAGAAACGAGCATAGAGGAGATGGAGAACGGCATGTTCGGCGCCCCCCACATAAAGATCCACGCCGCCTCCCTGCATCCAGTATTTCTCCGCGGAGGGACCCCATGGGGCGGCGGAGTTGGTGGGATCGCAAAAACGCAGGTAGTACCAACAGGAACCAGCCCACTGAGGCATGGTGTTGAGTTCCCGGGTCGAGCCGTCGGGCAGGTTTTTCCAGGCGACGGCTTTCCCAAGGGGGGGGTCCCCGGTTGGGGAAGGCTGATAGTCGGTAAGCTCGGGAAGGGTCAGAGGGAGATCTTCGTCACGGAGGGGGTGGTGTTGGCCGTTGCGCCACACGATGGGAAAGGGTTCGCCCCAGTAGCGTTGCCGCGAGAAAAGCCAGTCTCGAAGCTTGTAGCGGATCTGCCGTCGGCCTTGGTTCTTTTTCTCCAACTCCCCGATGATTCTGACTTTGGCCTCCGGGGTTTTAAGCCCATCCAAAAAACCGGAATGAAAATGAATACCGTCCTCGGTGAAGCAACCTTCGTCCGAGTTGCCAGAGGCGGGCCGAATGACTCGCCGGATCGGAAGGTGAAAGGTTTGGGCGAAATCAAAATCCCTTTCATCGTGCGCTGGAACTGCCATGACGGCCCCGGTTCCGTAAGAGGCTAGAACGTAGTCGGCCACCCAAATGGGGATCTTCTCTCCATTGACCGGATTGATGACAAAAGATCCCAAGGGAGCGCCAGACTTGGTTTTGGCGAGCTCGGTGCGTTCGAGGTCGGATTTAGCCGCGCTTTTACGGCGGTAGGTTTCCACCGCTTCGCGCTGGGCAGGGGAGGTCAGGGAGGGGATTAGGGGGTGCTCGGGAGCCAAGACCACGTAAGTTGCGCCAAAAAGGGTGTCCGGACGGGTGGTGTAAACGGTGATTTTTTCCGTCGAGTCGACCACAGGGAAATCCACCTCTGCGCCCTCGCTTTTTCCGATCCAGTTCCGTTGCATCTCTTTGAGGGATTCCGGCCATTCGAGTAGGTCGAGATCCTGAAGGAGTCTCTCGGCATAGGCGGTGATCCTCAGCATCCACTGGCGCATGGGTCGCCGTTCCACGGGATGGTTGCCGCGCTCGGAACGGGGGCCGTCGGCAGTGGTGAGAACCTCCTCGTTGGCGAGAACGGTGCCGAGGGTAGGACAGTACCAGACCGGAGCTTCCGCCACGTAGGCCAAGCCCCTTTCGTGCAGCTTCAGAAAGATCCACTGGGTCCAGCGAAAGTACTTGGGATCGGTGGTATCGATTTCCCGTGCCCAGTCGTAACTGAATCCCATGGCCTGGATTTGGCGGCGGAAGTTATCGATATTCTTTTTGGTCGTGAGGCGGGGGTGGGTGCCGGTCTGGACGGCGTGTTGTTCGGCGGGAAGACCGAAGGCGTCCCAGCCCATGGGATGGAGCACGTTATATCCCCGCATGCGCCAGTAGCGGGCCACAATATCCGTGGCCGTGTAGCCCTCGAGATGGCCGACATGCAGACCGGAGCCCGAGGGGTAGGGGAACATGTCGAGGATGTAGCGTTTGGGCTTTTCCGAGCCGGGTTCACCGGGTTGGGCAGCCTGAAAACAGCCGGATTCCGCCCAGCTTTTCTGCCAACGGGGCTCGATTTCGGAAAAAGGATAAGGCGCGCGGTTTGGCATAAGGCAGGTGGTGCGATATTAAACGCAAAGCCCCATGCCAAGTCGAACCTCCCGTCATCGGCCCGTTCTATGGGTTGCGACCCGTAATCGCGGTAAAAGTCGTGAATTTCAGAACATGCTGGGCAAGGGCTGGAGAGTACGTGATCTCCACGCTTTGCCGAAGATGCGGCAGATCCGCGAAACCGGACGAACCTTTCTGCAAAACGCGAAAATCAAGGCTTTGGCGGTGAGTTGCTTGATGCCGAACCGGTTGATTTTGGCGGACGACAGCGGTTTGGTGGTCCCGGCTTTGGGGGGTAAGCCGGGGGTTCGATCTGCCCGTTTTTCCGGTCCCCGGGCGACAGATGAGTCCAATCGAAGAAAGCTGCTGAAACTGATGGTCCGCATGGCTCCGGGTCGTCGAATAGCCTATTTTCAAGCCACCTTGGTTTTGGCAAAATCGGGCCGAGTTTTGGGGGTGGAAATAGGTCGCGTTTGGGGGCGAATTACCCCGTCGGAGCAAGGATCCGGAGGTTTTGGGTATGACCCCATTTTTCAACCGCGGGGCTATTCAAAGACCTTCGGATTGCTATCGGTGCGAATCAAGGACCAGATAAGTCACCGAGCTGTAGCGGTGAAGGGAATTAAGTCATTACTTAGCAGACTGAAGCTTGAACTGGCAGTGTAATTTGTATTTGATACAATATTTATTGTGCGACAAATAGTGGGTGGAGGGCTTTCTGGTTGGATTATCGGATCAGACCCCAACGCTTGGTGATCGGCCAATACACAAAAGCCCCTTTGCCGACCAGGTTAGCTGCCGGAACCGGCCCCCATCCCCGGGAATCAAAGCTATTTGGGCTGTTATCCCCCATCGCCCAGTAATCCCGGTTGGGGACCCGATAGGTGTCGCTCGGGGTGTTTAGGTACGTAGGACCTAGCGTATATCCTGGGTAGCCGTCTTTCTGGGCGGCGACACGTTGGCAGGCAGGCGCCACTGCCGGTTGGCCGTTGATCCAGAGCTCTGGTGGTTGAACCTGCAGCAGATCGCCCCCCAGGGCCACACAGCGCTTGATATAGTACTGAGAACCCACGATTCCGCGAAGTCGGAGTCCTGACTCGATTCCTTCAATGTTTTCCGTGGTAAAGACAAAGGTGTCAGCACGTTCGGGCTTCTTGAATTGATAAATAAATTTGTTCACGAAAAGATGATCACCGGTCGCTGAACTGAAATTGGCAAGAACATCGCCGGATTTCACGCGGTCGCCGGAACGAACACGCAAACCGCCCTCACGGGATTCCTGAAGCCCGGTCCACACGGATTGGGTCCAGTTGTCCGAAATCACTTCGGTCGTTGACCACGGAATGACCCCCAAAAGCCGTCCTTCACGCACGGAAAGGATGTTTCCATCCTGTGGGGCGACCATTCGGTGATAGCTTTTACCTTGAAGCACAAGGTCGAAAATCCGGACCAAGGGTCCCGGAGGAGGATTATTTTCTGGCTGATTCAAGATTCCCAGCAAGGTTGGGCGCATCGAGTGCGTGGGTATTTTAAATGGCTGCAGGATGTAGGCCCTGACCCCGAGCGCCAGGGCGATGGCAACCAGGGCCACCTCGGCGTTTTCCTTGCGCCCGTGATGACGTTCGGTCCGTAACAGGTCGCCATAGGTTTCATCCAACCGGTGGAGGATCTCCGTCCGCTTTTCTCCGGCGATGGTCAATCGAAGCGCCTCGCGGCACAGTCCCCTGGCCTCCTGCAAACGGCTCAATACCGCAGCGGGAAGAACATCTTTTCCGTAGCGATAACGCTTGGCAAGAAAGTGAGCCACTCCACGGATCTGTTTCCGCTCGTGTTTCGCTTTCCCAAAGAACAGAAGATCAGTCATCCCATCAATCTCCGAAAGCCTTAAGGACCTGCAGAAAAGCCTCCTGGGGAATATTCACCTTGCCGAACTGCTTCATGCGTTTCTTGCCCTCTTTCTGTTTTTCCAGAAGTTTTCGTTTCCGGGTGATATCACCACCATAACACTTGGCCGTCACGTTCTTCCCCATGCTCTTCACGTCCTCACGGGCGACAATCTTTCCCCCAATGGCAGCCTGCAGGGCCACCTTGAAAAGTTGCGGCGGAATGACCTCTTTGAGTTTGGCCGTCAAGGCCCTTCCCCTCGCCGGAGCTTTCTCCCGATGCACGATGCAGGAAAACGCATCCATAGGCTCGCCGTTGACCAAAATCTCCAGTTTTACCAGGTCGTCGGCGCGGTACGGTCCGTGTTCGTAATCCATGGAACCGTATCCACGGGTGATGCTTTTGATCCGGTCGCTGAAATCGACGAGAATTTCATTTAACGGGATTTCCGTGGTAAGCATGACCCGCTTGCCGTCCAGGGATTCGGTCTTGACGATCTCCCCCCTTTTCTCCCGAACCATGGCCACGAGGTCCCCGATATTTTCGTTTGGGCAAAGCAGAAAGACGCTGACCATCGGTTCACGGATCTCCTCGATCACGCTTGGATCGGGGAGTTGGACGGGATTTTCCACCATCTGGACCTTGCCGTTGGTTAGACGGACCTCGTAGATGACGCTGGGATAAGTGGAAAGAACCTCCATGCCAAATTCCCGGGAAAGCCGCTCCTGCACGATTTCCATGTGCAACAGGCCGAGAAAACCACAGCGAAAACCAAAACCCAAAGCGGGAGAGCTTTCCTGGGTAAAGACCAGGGCGGAGTCATTGATTTGAAGTTTCCCCAGCGCCAGTTTTAGCTTTTCAAAGTCAGCGGAATTTATCGGATAAAGACCGGAGAAGACCATGGGTTGCACTTTACGGAATCCGGTCAGGGGCTCCTTGGCCGGACGAATGGCGTTGGTGATGGTGTCGCCAATGTCGATTTCCGCAGTCGTTTTGAGGTTGGCGACAAGATAGCCGGAATCGCCGGGTCCAAGGCGCTTGCCTGGAGTCATTTTGGGGCTGAAAGTCCCGACTTCCTTGGTTTCGTATTTGCGCCCGCTTTGCATGAGCATGATCGGGGTTCCGGCAGTGATTTCACCGCTCATCACGCGGACGTAGGCGATCACTCCGCGAAAGGTGTCGAAGACACTGTCAAAAACAAGGGCTTTGAGTTCGGGTGCCTCAGCTCCTTTGGGGGCGGGTAGACGATGAACGATGGCCTCTAAGACCTCTCCAATCCCCTGCCCTGTTTTGGCGCTAACAAGGATGGCCTCCTCCCCGGGGATCGCGAGGATCTCCTCCAGTTGCCTTTTGACCCCAGGGATGTCGGAGCTGGGTAGATCGATCTTGTTGATGATGGGAATCAGGGTCAGACCCTCTTTATTCGCGAGGTGAACATTGGCCACAGTCTGGGCTTCCACTCCCTGAGCGGCATCCACCACCAGCAACGCCCCTTCACAGGCCGCCAAGGAGCGGGAGACTTCATAGGCGAAATCAACGTGTCCGGGAGTGTCGATGAGGTTCAGTCGGTATGTTTTTCCATCTTGGGCCTTATAATTCAGGGTGACGGGATGGGCTTTGATGGTGATGCCGCGCTCCCGCTCCAGATCCATGGAATCCAGAAGCTGGGCTTGCATGTCCCGCTCGGCAATCAACCCGGTAGCCTGGAGAAGCCGGTCCGAAAGCGTTGTCTTCCCATGATCGACGTGGGCAATGATACAAAAGTTGCGGGTGAGAATGGGTTCCATGAGAAGGGAGGTTGAGTTGGTCAACCGGAAGCACAACCTGAACTGGCGGAGGACCGAAGCTTGACCACGGCCTGCTTGAGGTCGGACTGCTTAAACAAACTGGTGCCGGCGACGAGGACATTGGCGCCGGAAGCAATACAACCCGGGGCTGTGTCATCCCCAATTCCCCCGTCCACCGTGATATCGATGTTAAAGTTTTGCCGCAGGATCGTTTCGCGAGCCTCCCGGATTTTGGGCAAAACCTCCGCCATGAAGGCCTGACCGCCAAACCCCGGGTTCACCGTCATCAGGATGATCTGATCGCAAAGAGGAAGAAGCGGAATGGCGTGTTTTAGCAACGTGGGTGGGTTGACGGCCAAACCCGCACGGCAACCCATTTCGCGGATCGTGGCCAGGGTGCGGGCCACCTGATGACGCGCCTCCAGGTGGACGTTAAGACAATCCGCTCCGGCTTCAATGAAGTCTCGGGCATAGCGGTCGGGCTGCTCGATCATCAGGTGGACATCCAGAGTCACATCCCCCATGGCTTTGCGGAGGGTCCGGACCATGTTGGCTCCAAAGGATATGTTGGGCACAAAATGTCCGTCCATGATGTCGATATGGACCCACTCCGCCCCGCTGGATTTGATCCTCTCGGCTTCGTGCTCGATTCGGCCCAAATCGGCGGCCAGGATCGAAGGGGCAATAATGATGGGTCGGCTGGTCATGAAGAATGATTACCAGATTTTCCGGCACTTTCGATGATTTCCACCTCGTACCCCTCGGGGGCGTCCAAGAAGGCAAACCGAGTCCCTCTTTCCGTCCGGGTGGGGCCGTCCGACCAGGGGTAACCCAGCGAGGCGGCATGCTTTCCAAAAGCGTCCAAGTCGTCCACCTCGAGGGCAATATGGACAAGATCCGGAGGCACCTGAACCGGACCCGAAGCTGGAAAATGACAAAGCTCCAGCATCTCACCTCCGCCGGTGGGCTGGAGAAAAACCAATGTGCTGCCCCGCGGTGATGTACTGCGGGAGATCTCCTTCAACCCAAGAACTTTGGTGTAAAAGCGGAGAGATGGCTCGAGATCGTTCACCCGAAATCTTGTGTGGAGCCAACGACTAACTCTCATGCCACACATCATTCCCTTCCGTGAGGCAGAGGTCGAACACGGAATCCGGGCTATTCCCTCTCCTCTTTTGGATCACGTGAAAGCAGGGACATCAACGCTTGCTCCGGAGGCTTGCCCTTGAAAAGAATCTGATAGAGCTCTTCTGCCACCGGGGCCTCCACCGCTTGGGATTGAAGAATACGGTGGAGAGCTTCAGTAGAGGGGACGCCTTCGCAGATTCCCTCAACCGAGGCGAGGGCCTTTTTCAAGGGGTCCCCTGCCCCCAGTCGCTCGCCTACCCGGCGATTCCGGCTGGCCCGGCTGTACGAAGTTAAAACCAAATCCCCCATCCCGCTCAGACCGTGAAGGGTTGATTCTTGCGCACCAAAATGAACGGCAATCCGGGTCATCTCCCGGAGGCTTCGGGTAACCAAACCCGCCAAGCTATTCTCGCCCAAACCCAAACCGGCACACATTCCGGCCGCCAACGCGTAAATATTCTTAAGAGCCCCGCCCCACTCCACCCCGGACAAATCTCGGGAGCGATACACGCGAAGAAAGGGGCCGTGAAAAAGCTGTTGCACTTGTTCTGCCCAGTCGTCGTTGAGGCTGGCGGCGACCATGGCGGTCGGAACTTTCTTTCGCAACTCCCCAGCCAAACTTGGGCCGGAAAGAGCCACAAACGCAGCCTCCGGCCAAGATGCGGCCACGATCTGACTGATGCGCTGGCCGGTTTCAATATCGATTCCCTTGCTTAAACTAATGACCGGAATCTTTGCGGATTTGATTTTCACGCGCTGCAAGACCTCCCGGACCGCCTGAGTGGGAAGCGCGACGATGATCACCTCGCACCCATCGGAAACCTGGTCACTTCCCTTGTCCAGCCACTCGATAAGATGTCCCTGGGTTTGCAGGAGTTCTCCCATGGCCAGTCCCCAGGCGCCCTTGCCTAAAATCGAGATATTCATGATTTTTTCTTTTTTCTGAAGCCGTTTTCTTTCCCCTGAAAGAGTCTCATGAGGTTGTCACGATGGCGCACCCAGACGAGCAAAGCCAACACCCAGGCGGCCCACTGCAGGGCCGGTCGGTTGGGATCCAACTGATGAACCAAAAGAGGAAACGCCGTGGCGGCCAGAAGCGAAGCCACGGATACAATCCGGCCAACAAGAAAGGCCCCTCCCCAAACCGCGGCCACCAGCACGCCCACCAACGGGGTTAATGCCAAGAGCACACCGGCAGAAGTTGCCACGCCTTTGCCTCCTCGAAAAGCCACCCAAGGGGTGAACACATGCCCCAGAACGGCAAAGAGCCCAGCCGTGACCACCCACAGATCGGTGGGATCCCCCCATTGGCGTGCCACCCACACCCCGAGCCATCCTTTACCGAAATCGAGCACAAAGACCAGATATCCCCATCCGCGCCCGAGGATGCGACCGACATTGGTGGCTCCGATGTTGCCACTCCCCTGCTTGCGGACGTCCACACCCTTGAGGCGGCCTAACCAGAAACCGAAAGGGAGGGACCCCAGCAGGAAGGCCAATCCCAAGACCACGATATGCGATTGCATCTCTGCGGGATTGGACGAGAGCGACCACTTGCGCAAGGAAAACCCTGTTTGCAATTTTTATTTTGGAAACCGACCTCTTTGGGATAGGTTTTAATTCTCATGCCCGAAATCCTCTCCAGCCAGCTCACGCCTCCCCAACAGGAGGCCTTCCGCAAGGCGAAGGATGCGTTAAGCCGGCAAAACCATGACTACATTCTGATGCTAATACCCCCGGTGCTGGAAGCGGCCCCGGGCTTTTTGGAGGGACGGAAACTTCTGCGGGCGGCCCAGTTGAGCAAGGCCAAATCAGCTTCAAAGATCGAAAAAGGCATGGCCTCGGTGAAGATCGCCCCAATGGTGATGCAGGCCAAGTCCGCCGCTGGAAAATCCCTGGGCTCGGGTTTGGCCAAACTGGAAGAGGCTCTGTCGATCGATCCCCAAAGCCCCCAAGCCAACGGAGCTTTGGCGGAACTGGCCTTGGCCCACGATTTGCCAGGAACCGCCATCTTTGCCCACGAGACCATCCGTGCGGCCAAGCCTCAGGACACCCAAAACCTGCACGGTCTGGCCCGAGCTCTGATTGCTGCCAAGCAGATGACCAAAGCCAGGGATATTTATCAGACCATCATGGAAATGAATCCCACCGATGGAGAGGCTCTGAAGGGCATGAAAGATTGTAGCGCGATGAGTGCCTCCCAGGAGGGGGGCTGGGAAAAGTCCACCGACTTCCGGGATTCTCTCCGAAACAAGGATGAAGCCTTGGCTCTGGAGTCTGCCTCGAAGGTGGTGAAAAGTGCCGAGGCCTTGGCAGATCAGTTGGCACGACTCCATGCCCAGTTTGAGACGGAGCCGCAAAACATCACGCTGGCCCGACAGATCGCTGAACTATGCGAGCAACAGGGAGCGTTGGAGCATGCCCTGCAATGGTTTCAATTCGCCCATGAGTTGGCGCAGAAAACCGACCCGAACCTGGAAAAAGCGGTCTTCCGGCTTCGCCTGGCCCTGCTGGATTCCGAGCTGGAGCAGGCCCGCGCCGCCGGACCCGACGCCAACACCCTGGCGGAAATCACAGGGAGAAAGAAGGCGTTGGTCTTGGAGGGAGCCCGCGAGCGCGTGACCCGGTATCCGAACGATCTGCAATACCGTTTTGAGTTAGGCGAGGCCTTGATCGAAAGCGGTTTCGACAAAGAGGCCGTGCCGGAACTCCAGCAGGCCTTACGACAACCTTCGGTCCGGCATCGGGCCCTGAACCTTCTGGGGCTCTCCTATCACAAGCGCCGGATGCTTGATCTGGCGGCGAAGCAGTATGCGCTCGCCGCCAGCGAAATCGTGGCCATGGACAATGTGAAAAAAGATGCGATTTATAATTTGGGCACTGTTCTGAATGAGATGGGGAAAAAATCGGAGGCTCTCGAGGAGTTTAAAAAGATCTACGAAATTGACAGCCAGTTCCGGGATGTGGCCGACCGGGTGGAATCCGCCTACCAGCAGACCACCTAAAAGGCGAAGGTCGGACGGCCTTTTCGCCGTCCGACCCTCGTTCCCATGGAACTCATGTAAGCCGGATTCTGTGGCCTTCCGGTTGCCCGGAAAGCCGGCAGCCATTTCTCTAACCCGCCTTGCGGCGGATTCCGGTCAGGCGTTTTCGCCGTTCCGATGCGGCACCAACCCGGAGTTGTCCCGCTTGCGCGGGACGGGCGGACCACCCGTGACTCCTGCTCGGCCTTGCACCATCCGTGGTTTATCATTCCCTGCCGGTTGCCCGGCAGGTGGTGGGCTTTTACCCCGCCTTTTCACCCTTACCCTGCGTGGCCAAAGCCACGCCGGGCGGTATTTTTTCTGTGACACTTTCCGTCAACCCCGGCTTGCGTCGAGGCTGCCCCCGGTTTCCCAGGGCGGACCGTCCTTTGGTGTCCGGACTTTCCTCCCCCCAACCCACCCGAAAGTGGCTGAAGGGCGACTGCCCGAGTTCCAACTATATCTTAAGACAGATAGGCCCGATGGCAATCTTGACCGATGGCGAGAGAAGGCGGATTTCTAGAGCGAGGACGACAACCGGGATGCGTTTATTCCATCCAGACCAGAGGATTCCAGGCAAAGAGGGTGATCAATTCTATCACCAGGGCCATGAGGAAAGTTGGAATCAGGATGGATAAACCAAGACCAGCCAAAAAAGGAAATTTCGGGCTTTGGGCATGCGTTTTATAAAAATGAGATCCCACTGCCAAGGCCACGCCGGCCGTCAGAGTTGCTCCGGTAATGATCATGAGTGTTTTCTAGGTTCCTCATGCCATGGAATCAAGTCATCCATCCCCGACTACACCCAAATCATCAGGTTAATCAATGGGCTTTCCCTTGGAATCGACAAGACGAATCTCCTTACCCACCCTCACTTGGGCGCGACCTTGATGAAAGTCGGCGGCCTCATCAAAACTTGGAGGGATGACCAAATCCCCCTTGGGATTGATGTATCCATACTTTCCGGTAATGCGGTCCGTCATCTGAACCCGGGCCAAGCCTTCGGAAAAAGATCCGGCCCAGGCGAATTTCTTTTCAAAGGGGGAAGTCCCGTCCGGCTTGATGTAGGACCAGGTCTCTTTTTCCCCTGGGGGGCCGCTTTTCTGGACGGCGGCCAGCCCGCCGGAAAAAGACTGTGCTTGGTCAAAATCCGGTTCGACCACTAGCTTGCCTTTGGCGTCCACAAATCCCCACTTTGATCCGTCTTTCACGCAGCCCATCCCTTCCTGAAATGGCCGCGCCCAGGAATATTCCGCCTCGATGGCCCACCTGCCTTGGGGATCGATATAGCCGAACTTTCCCGTAAGATGATCTCCTTCGGAGGCGGGGGCGAGATTTTCGGAGAACTCCCCGGCCCAGGTGAATCTGGGGGGGATCTTCCAGTTCCCAGACTTTTCAATGTACCCCCAAGTTTTCCCCTCCCGTGCCGCAGCCAGGTCATGCCGAAACGGTTTTACCTCCAGGAACTTTGGTTCAACTGCCCAAGTTCCATCCGGAGAGCGGAAGCCCCACTTCCCATTCTCCCCTTTGGCTGGGGCGGGTCCTTTGGAAAAGAGGACTTGCTCCAAATCCTCATTCGCCCAACCAACAAACCCAAGGAGCATGAGAATCAGGGCGACCCGAAAACAGCATTTCATCCTCTCTGAGATAGAAGACCACCTGAGGGGGTCAAGGGAGGGCTGGTACTTTGTCATAATTTCAGGATGATGATCAGATGATAACCCGCCCACACTTATGGCTTTGGCTTGCGATTCTTTTGGCTTTCTCTGCACCCATCGGTCGCTCCCAAGACGCGGACTTTCAGGCGGGGGCCTCCCCTTACACTCCTCAACAACTGCAGGAGTTGTTGGCCGGCCAGAATAAGCAAGGGGTCCTGAATTTCTTCGGACGTATGCCCAACCATATCCGCGGGGTGGACTGGTTTTACGAGCATCTGATGATTTACATTCCCGATCAGGACCAATACTACACGGTGGCAGTTGTCTGTTTTTCGCAGGCGGATGGACGGGTTTGGCAGGTGGTTTGTTATCCGAACTGATTTTGGATATCCTTGGCAAATGTTGCTTTTTGGCGCGCTTAGCTCAGTGGTAGAGCGGCTGCCTTACACGCAGTTGGTCGGAGGTTCAAATCCTTCAGCGCGCACCCTTTTCCTTCTACTGGCCCTTCTCTTTACCCCTCTCGGAAGCCCGGCGAGTGAAACCCCGTCCCCAGGGCCCGTCTATGTCATCCCCATCCAAGGGGAGATTCAAAAAGGATTGGTGTATGTTGTTCGTCGAGGGGTCAAGGAAGCGCTGGCGGCCCATGCCTCTGCTCTCATCCTTGATATGAACACCCCTGGCGGCGAGGGAGAGGCCATGAAAGAGATCATGGCGGCCGTGGCCAAATTTGAACCCGCGGATCACACCTTCACCTACGTGAACAAGGAGGCCTTTTCCGCGGGCGCATTTATTTCCGCCTCCACCCGAGAAATATGGATGGCCCCAGGAGCCATCATTGGCGCGGCCTCCCCGGTAACCCTGGGGCAGGAGGGCCCCAAAGAGTTGCCTCCTAAATTCGTCTCTGCTTACGCCGCCATCATTCGATCGGCCGCGGAGCAGAATGGGCACAACCCTGCGGTCTTCGACGCCATGGTCAACAAACAGACAGGACTCCGTATCGACGGTCGGGAGATCACCCCCAAAGGAGACATCCTCACCCTCACCACCCAGGAGGCCATGCAGGAAGTGGGTCGACCCGTCCGGCCTCTGCTCGCGGCAGGAGTCAGTCCCACCTTGCAAAAGCTGGTGCAGAAAAAAATGGGCGCTGAAGTCAAAATTGTTCGAGTGGAGCCCACGGGATTCGAGGCCCTAGGAAGATTTATCGTCACCCTTTCCCCTTTGATTCTGGGTGCGGCTTTTCTCTTGGGCTATCTGGAGTTCAAAACTCCTGGTTTTGGCGTCTTTGGAATCCTCGCCGCCCTCTTTGGGCTGATCTTCTTTTTCGGTCACTACATCGCCGGCCTGTCGGGCTATGAAAATCTGATCCTGGTGGCGCTGGGCCTTGGGCTTATCGCCGTGGAATTCCTGCTTTTCCCGGGCACCCTTCTGCCCGGCCTTACCGGTCTGGCTTTGGTGCTTTATGCATTACTGAACACCATGGCCGACCGATATCCCCGGGATCCCATTCTGCCGACCTTGGGTGAGATTTATTTTCCCTTGGTGAAACTTTCGTGGGGATTTCTTGGGGGCTTGGCCGCCATTATTTTGGCGGCCCGGTTCCTACCGCAGACAATTTTATTCCGCCCATTTCGGCTGAGCGTGACCTCTCCCCCTGCGCCGACTCCCCTTTCCCCGGCTCTCCGTGTGGGAACCCGGGGCCAAGCCCTGACAGATCTCCGCCCAAGTGGAACCGGCCGTTTCGGAAAGCAGGATCTTGACGTCTTGGCCGAGGGTCATTTCATCCCCAAGGGCGTTGCCATACGAGTGCAGGCCTTGGAGGGATCCGTGGTTCACGTGTGTCCCTTGGTGGAGAAGGAAAAAATACGCTAAATTTCCCCATTCGATCGGTCTTTCCCGATCGGTGTCTGTCCCCTAATCTGAACTACTATGCCCATCCTTCTCTTGATTGTGGTCGGGGTTGTCGCCCTGGTCTTTGGAGTCATTCTCCTTAACTTTTTTGGCCTTTGGTTGCGGGCCCTCACTTCCGGCGCCCCCGTCAGCATCCCCACCCTGATCGCCATGCGGCTTCGGGGAATTCCCAACTCCCTCATCGTGAATGCGCGGATCACAGCTGTACGGGCGGGCATCCAAGTATCCACCGCCCAACTGGAAACCCACTATCTTGCAGGGGGCAACGTGGATCAGGTGATCCGGGCGCTGATTGCGGCTGATAAGGCAGGCATCAAGCTCGATTTCAACCGCTGCTGTGCGATTGATCTCGCCACCTCGGGATCGGGGAAAACGGTGTTTGATGCCGTCCGCACCAGCGTCAATCCCCGGGTGATCGACTGCCCGGCCGCCAGCCAAACCGGAAAAAACACCATTGATGGCGTGGCCAAAGACGGAATCACCGTGCGGGCCCGGGCCCGGGTTACCGTTCGCTCCAATCTCGATCGTTTCGTGGGAGGCGCCACGGAGGAGACCATTATCGCCCGGGTGGGTGAAGGGATTGTCCGCGCCATCGGTTCCAAGGAGACCTACAAAGGGGTTCTGGAAAACCCGCAGGACATCTCCAAGGACGTTTTAAACCGCGGACTGGATGCCGGAACCGCCTACGAAATCCTCTCGATTGACATTGCGGATGTGGGAGTGGGTGAAAATGTGGGCGCCAAGCTTCAAGCTGAACAGGCGGATGCCGACAAACAGGTGGCTCAGGCCAAAGCCGAGATGCGTCGGGCGGCGGCGGTGGCTGCGGAGCAGGAGATGCGGGCGAAGGTGGTGGAGGCGGAGGCCCAGGTCCCCCTCGCGATGGCGGAAGCTTTCCGCAAAGGGAATCTTGGAATCATGGATTACCAAAAGATTCGAAACGTGTCGGCCGATACGGATATGCGATCCGCCATTGCCAAGGATTCAGGCAAGCCCGGGACCAAATAATCCTCCAGCACGTTCATGGAGTGGATCGTTCCGATTCTCTTTGTCTTGGCCACCGCTGTCCAATGGTGGATCAAACATCGCCACGTCTCCGAAGATTCCCTCTCCGCTCGTTCTCAGGAAAAAGAAAGGCCCGGTCCGCCGGCAGGGAACGATGATCCTGTCGGGGATCTCGGGGACCTGCTCGAGGCCTTGGGCAGGCGGCGGCATGAGAGCCCCCCACCTCCCGTGCTTCCCGACCGTTCGGCACCCATGGCTCCTCCACGGGTTCACCCCCAAACGAATCCCCCTCCTTTTCATTTGCCTCCCCTTCCCTTGGATCCGATTCAGGACACGCCAGTCCTGAGCGAGACCGTGACAAGGAAAAGTCCTGACGTGAAACAAAAATCCCATCCAAGCGCCCTTCGTGATCGGACCATCCCCCGTTTAGGCTCGCGTCTGCGCGAGGCGGTGGTTTTGTCTGAAATTCTCGCTCCGCCGCTGGCTTTGCGCTGAACTAGCCCCATGTCTAACCCAAACCGAAAAGTGCCAGTGGCCCTCATTCAGACGGCCTGCTCTCCCCAGCCGGAAAAAAACCTCAAACTTACGTTGGATCGAATTGCCGCGGCCGCAAAACAGGGAGCTAAACTGGTGTGTCTGCAGGAATTGTTTCGTTCGCTCTACTTTTGCCAAAAAGAGGATTACGGTTGCTTTGAACTGGCGGAGAAAATCCCAGGTCCAACCACCCGCCTTCTTTCTCAGGCGGCAAAAAAACATAAAATCACTTTGGTCTCGAGCCTGTTCGAGAAACGAGCGGGCGGTTTGTACCATAACACCGCGGTGGTGTTTGGGCCTGACGGCAAGATTCTGGGGACCTATCGCAAGATGCACATTCCCGACGATCCTGGATTCAGCGAAAAGTTCTATTTCGCTCCCGGCGACACGGGCTTCCAGCCCATCGATACCCCTGTGGGTCGACTGGGTGTTTTGGTTTGCTGGGACCAGTGGTACCCGGAGGCAGCACGACTGATGGCGCTTCGCGGGGCCGAAATCCTCATTTATCCGACCGCCATCGGATTGGCCCGCACGGAAAAGAGAGAACTGCACCGGGTTCAACTCGGGGCTTGGCAGACCATCCAGCGGAGTCATGCCATCGCCAATGGGGTCTATGTACTCTCGATTAATCGCATTGGCCGCGAGGACAATCTGGACTTCTGGGGATCCTCTTTTGTCAGCGATCCATTCGGACGTGTTTTGGCCCAAGCTTCAACCGACAAACCGGAAATTGTCCGCGCCACCTTGGACTTGAACGAGATTGGAGTCACCCGACAACACTGGCCCTTTTTGCGCGATCGGCGCATTGATGCCTACGGTGGGCTGGATCAACGCTACCTGAATCCTTGAACGAAACCTCAAGCCCCGCGATTGACTGGTCGCAGTATCGTCTTCCCGCCGAATGGGAGAAGCACGAGGCCACCTGGCTTGCCTGGCCCCACAACGAGGCCACTTGGCCCGGTCTGCTGGAACCGGTTCAGGAAACCTATCTGGAAATCATCCGGGCCCTGATTCCAGGCGAGCGTGTTTATCTCTGTGCCAACGACTGCGAATCATCCTCCCTGATCAGCGAGCGCGTTCGTCGTGCCGGATTGGAGTCGCCCAACCTTAAAGTAGTCCAAATTCCGACCGACGACGCCTGGTTGCGCGATAGTGGTCCGATTTTCATGTTGCACCGGAAACACGGAAAACCTGCCCGCGTGGCGCACGATTTCACCTTTAATGGCTGGGGGCAGAAATACACTCCCTGGGATGCCGACGACCGGGTTCCCCTGAGCGCGTGTCCGATGACCGGAACTCCGTTTGAGACCCATGCATTTGTCCTGGAAGGAGGATCCATCGACACTGACGGTCAGGGCACCCTCCTCACCACCGAGGCCTGCCTTTTGAATCCGAATCGAAACCCCAAATTCAATCGATCCCAGATTGAGGAGAAACTCCGTCTCTGGCTTGGGGTTCGTCAGATCGTCTGGCTCAGCGATGGGTTGGAAGGCGATGACACCGACGGCCATGTGGATGACTTGACCCGGTTTCTCGCTCCCGGAGTGGTTTCTACCGTGGTGGAACCGGATACCAAGGACGTGAACCATGCGCCCTTGGCGGAGAATCTGGAGCGCCTCCGCCACGCCAAGGATGCCAACGGGCAACCGCTCAAGGTGATTGAGATGCCCATGCCGCCCCGTGCCGATGGCCCGCACCATCGCAATCCCGCCAGTCATGCAAACTTTTACATCGGCAATGCGGCCGTCCTGGTTCCGGTTTTTCATTCGCCTACCGATAAGATTGTTCTCCAGCAACTCCAACCCTACTTTCCTGATCGTAAAATCGTCGGTATCGATTGCCGGGCCTTGGTCGGCGGGTTGGGCGCCATTCATTGCATCACCCAACAGATGCCGGCCATTTTAGCCTAAATTCCCCTTCCCATTCCTGCCCGCGCCTGGGAGGGAAAGGCTCACGTGAACCAGGATTGAGTATCTTGGTATTTTTCTCTAGGTTGAAGTTGCATGAAACCTCTTCGCATCGGACTTCCCTCGGGCAGTTTGCAGGAAGCCACCCTTGAGCTTTTTCGCAAAGCTGGCTACAGCATTGCCCGGAGCTCCCGTACCTACCGTCCGGCGATCGATGACCCAAACTTTGAGGTTCGTCTCTTGCGGGCGCAGGAAATTGCCGCCTATGTGCAAGATGGTTTTCTGGATCTGGGCTTAACCGGCAGCGACTGGATTCAGGAGACCCGCGCCAAGGTGCATGTTGTTTCAACCCTCCGTTTCAGCAAGGCCACCGCCCAACCTGCCCGTTGGGTGGTCGCTGTCCCCAATCGTTCCCCCATCCAACGTCCCTCGCAATTGAGGGGAAAGCGCATTGCCACGGAGGCGGTTGGTTTGGTCCGTCAATACCTGGCCAAACACAAGATCAAAGCCAAGATTGAGTTTTCCTGGGGCGCCACCGAGGTGAAGGTTCCTGAACTGGCCGATGCCGTGGTGGACATTACGGAAACAGGGTCCTCCCTGGCGGCCAACGGGCTGCGCATTTTGGACACGATTCTGGAGTCTTACCCCCAACTGATCGCAAACCGCAAGGTTTGGACCCGGCCCGCCGAGCGGATCCGGATCAGCACATTGGCCATGCTACTGGAGGGTGCACTCCGTGCCCGAGATCTGGTTGGGCTAAAGATGAACGTGCCCCGGCGTTGTCTGCACTCGGTCAGCACGGCTTTATCCTCCCTCCGCGATCCCACAATTTCTCCTTTGGCCAGGGAGGGTTGGGTGGCGGTGGAAACCGTGATGGAGGAAAAAGTTGTCCGCACCCTGATTCCCCGACTCAAGGTCCTGGGGGCTGAGGGAATTATTGAGTACCCGCTGAATAAAGTTGTCACCTAAGTTTTGCATCGCCACGATGCAGACATGGGTTCCATCAAGAAAAAGCGGAAGTCAAAAATCGCGAAGCACAAGCGCCGCAAGCGTAGTCGCGCGAACCGCCATAAGAAACGCCTCCGTTACAAGACCTGAAATTGGGGCGCTCGTCGCCCTGTTTCTTGTCATATCGGGAGCTATCGCCGCCGAACCGGTCCGCAATGACCGGGTGGAAGCCGCGTTGTATTTCGCCGAGGGCCGCAGGGCGGACGTCTTGGGACAAAGTGAAGCGGCGTATGAGGCCTACGCCAAGGCTGTGGCTTTCGACCCCTCCTCAAGGCAGGCGACCATCGCAAAGGCTGCGACCCTGCTAGACCTCAGGCGCGCCGCCGAAGCCGTGCAAATCCTGCAGGGACTCCCCCCCACCTCGGCGGATGAACCCGAACGTTGTACCTTGCTTTGCCTGGCGTTGGCCGCGGAAAAGTACGGTGAAGCTGCCGTGGTTGCCCAGCGAGACGCTCTTACCGCTTTGGCGGGTTGGGAAGTGGAGGATCCCGAGCGAATTGCCCGAGTGGCGGAAGGGCTCTTGCGATCCAGCATGCTCCTATCCAGGAAGTCACAACGCGAGGTGGCGGCATCCATTCTTCCGGCCTTTATCCGCGCCGCAGATTTGGATCCGGGAATTTCGGGCGTCAGTCTGCGGGCAGCGGAAATCGCCTTGGCGGCGGATGATCTCCCCACCGCCCTGCGATACCTCGGCTATTTTCAGGAAGATCAGGGGGATGAGGGGGCCATTCTGGAGCAACAGGCTGCCGTCCAGCTTTTGAGCGGCCTTATGAATGAGGCCGATAAAACCCTGCAAAAGGTTGAGTCAGTAAAGCCGGGTCGGTCCATTCTCTATCCGGTCTTAGCCAATCTCTATGAAGAACTGAATCTCCCCGCTCGCGCCGAGATTTACCGGGTGCTTGCCCTTCACACCGCCCACCCTCCTGCCCTGTCGGATTTTCTTCGCCTAGCGCTGCTGCAGTTAAAACAGAACCAGCCGCGAAGGGCCTTTCAAACGATTGAACAAGGAACCGTATTTTATCCGGACTCCATTCAACTTCTTTTGGTTCAAGGATTGGCTGAAAAAGCCCAAAGCCGTATGGCCAAGGCCACCGCGACTTTCGCCAAGGTGGAACGGTTGGCGCAAAATCGCCCGGAAGTCCTCGATGCCGGATTCTATTACGAGTATGGCGCTGCCAGTGAGCAGGCAGGCCAACCCACCCGTTCCGAAGCCGCCCTGAAGCGGGCTTTGCAGTTGAATCCCGGCCACCATCCATCTCTCAACTATCTAGGATACATGTGGGCGGAACGCGGTCAGAATCTGCGCGAGGCCTTGGCTATGATTGAAAAAGCCTTGGAACTTTCCCCGGGAAATCCTGCTTATCTTGATAGCCAGGCATGGGTCCTCTACCGCCTCGGCCACCCCCAAGAAGCCAAATCGCTTCTGGAGGAGGCGTTGCGGCTCGTTCCCGATGACCCCACCCTTCTGGAACATTCGGGGGATGTGTATACCTGCCTGGGTCAAACCCAGCAGGCCCTAGAGGCGTATCACAAAGCTCTGGTGGTTGGCGGTCCAGTGGTTTCCTTGCGGGACAAGATTCAGGCCAACAAGCGAAAAATCAGCCACCACTAATTGGCTGGACCACCCATTTTGGTCGGATCCCCTCCCCAACCTGCCACCTTTGCCTTGGCCGCCATTTCTTCTGCCTCCTTGATCTTTCCTGCTCTCCCAAAAGCCAAAGAGAGACTGCTATACGCGAGCTGATCTTTGGGGCGCAGTTGAATTAACTTCTCCAAAGTCAGGATGGCTTCCTCCAGTTTCTCAAGTTTCACCAAGGCCATTCCCAGGGATTGCCAGCCATCCGCACAATTCGGATCAATCTGGATGGCTTTCCGGTAATGTTCCGCCGCCCGGCTCATCTCCCCCATGGCTAAAGCCAAGTGACCTTCTTCCATTTCTTGTTCCGACGAAGGGTTCATTCAAACTTCAACATGGCGGATAAAACCGCCCGTGCCGAAACATCTTTCGCCCTGGCCACCACCCTCCAACCTGCCTGACGGCATGTTCTGGCGGTGGAATCTCCGATCGCCGCCACCTTGATTTGACTGGCCCAGGGTCTTCCCATGAGGCGCTGAAACCTCTTGGCGGCTGTTCCGCTGGCAAAGACAACCCAATCCGCCCCTTCTTTCCGAAGTTGATCCAAAACAACCCTGGGTGGATTCGGTGGAGCGGTATTTCGATACATCACGGATCGTTTCACTAAAAAGCCACGCCTCGCCAGGGAGTTTCGCAGGAGGCCCTCTTCCGCACTTCCGGTGCAGTGCAGCACCCCTTCCTCTTTTTTCCCGGGCCAATTCTTGGCCAAAGAGATCGCTCCAAGGCCTCGTCCGATAAAATCCACACCCAGCCCATGTTGTCGGCAAATCTGGGCGGTGGAGGGTCCTATCACGGCAATCTTCTTGGCGGCAAGTTTTCGAATATCGGCGACGGCATGGATCAGCGCGCGAGCCCCTGCCCCACTGGTTAAGGCAATCCAGTCTGATTTCCTTAAATCTTTTTCCCAGTCTTTGCTCATAGGAATTTCGTGGATTTGGGTCATGGGTATATCCCAGACCTCCGCCCCCTCCTCTTCAAAGACTTCACGCCAACCCCGGGCCAACTCGGAACTCACGGTCAAGATCACCCTCCGTCCTGAAAGTCGTCCCTTGGATTGCCTGCCGATCCGATGCCGCAACGAAACCACATTCCCGACCACCACGATGGCGGGTGGCTTCATTCTTAATCCTTTGGTGTCTTTCAAGAGGTTTCCGACCGTGGAAAAGAACATTTCCTGAACTGGTAGAGTGCCTTTATGAATCAGCGCCACTGGCGAAGTCCGGGTAAAACCACCTTCTAGGGCCTCCTGAAGGAATGCCTTCAATCCTTCCACGGACATGTACCCCACCAAGGTTTTGCCCTCCACAGACCCCTTGGCCTTGGCACCGATCCGAAAGGCCACTTCCGTGCTGATGCCGCGATGGGTCACCGGAATCCCTGTTGCCGCCGGGACAGCCACACCTGCCGTGACGCCGGGAACCACCTCAAAAGGAATATCCTTTTGAGCCAAATAGATTGCCTCCTCCCCGCCCCGACCAAAGACGAAGGGATCCCCTCCCTTGAGTCGGACTACCCGGAACCCCTTTTTGGCCTTTTGGAACAGGTATCGACATATGATTTTCTGTTCGGTTCGTTGTCCCCCGGGCATCTTGCCGACATCCAATAGTTCTGCATCTTTCCGAGCCCACAGGAGGATCGCTGGGTTCACCAGACGGTCGAACAGGACGACATCGGCTTTCCGGAGAGCCTGTCGTCCCTTCACCGTGATCAGACCCGGATCCCCTGGGCCTGCTCCCACGATCCACACCTTTCCATCGCTACCCACGATTCATCTCCTCTG